>Ga0208019_1001079_pt1 | contig 14723 bp, 9 predicted proteins | sample CB_VirMetaG_5_FD_184540 | JGI IMG/M metagenome (GOLD analysis project Ga0208019, IMG submission 184540) | Freshwater to marine saline gradient viral communities from Chesapeake Bay - CB_1508_1D Viral MetaG (SPAdes) (version 4) | ecosystem: Environmental > Aquatic > Marine > Coastal | place: USA...
AAATAATGTAAATGACTTTAGAGAAGCAGCATTGATCAAAGTGGACAATAAGCAAGCTTTTTATGGAGGAGAAATAAATACCAGCACAGAAGCTTCGACAGATTATTACGATTATGTAAAAAGATCTGTTTTTGATTATCTTTTTACAACATATTATGATAAATTAATACCTGGAACACAATGCACTGTTGGGGGAGGAAATCAAGATGATGATGCAGGTGAACAGTCAAATTTAAATCAAGTACTTTTAGATGCTGTGTATAAAGATTTAAAGAAAGATAAAAAACGCACATATGATGGTGATGAAGGAAACTTAGAATATATATGGGATAAATCATCGGAAGATAAAATTCAAAAAATAGGCACACCAAAAACAATAGATTTAAGTGTACCTTCAAAATCTGATACAGTATATAATATGGGAGGAAGCTGGACAGCAACAAAAATTAATCAGCCTTTTAAAAGAATGTTTAGTATTAGTGATGCAACGAACAATCAATTATTAAGACATTCATTTTCTTATGATGAAGAATTTATTGATAAATTTTCTGAATTGTCCAATTTTTTAAATATAGATGATTTTTTAAATAAAACTTCAGATATTGCATACGGATCAACATCACTTGCTCGAGCTTATTTACTTCATTTCTTAACGGTAAGATTATTTGCAACATCTCTATCTTTTTGCTTTAAAACAACAGGATTAGGCGAGGAAAAAGATAAAGAAAAAAATCATAAAAAAAGAGTAATATCAATACATTACAATATTGATCAATTTAAAGCAATGTATGATGCACTCAAAGGATTAGATCCGGATTCAGCAAAATACAATGACGAATCTAAACCTGTTTATAAATTAGTGTTTGATAACGTTAAAAAAATTAGAGATTTTGCTTTAGGGCATGTAGAATTTCATGACAAAGGCATGGTCATTGCACTTTCAGCTTTTAATAAAATAGAAGGTTACTTTAAAAAAGTAAGAGATCAAAACAGAGTATCACAATCTGATGACAGTCAAACATTAACAGCATCTTCATATCTGAACTCTTTAACAGATGACTTACAAAATCACAAATTCTTTGATTATTATAATATTGATCAGTTTAAATTAAATGCTGTTAGTTTACTAAAAATAATGTATCCATCAAAAAATAATTTTTATCTACCAGGTGGTAAAGATATAACTGATAATCAAATAGCTTGTATGCGTAAATTTTTCTCTTATAATCAAGAATACTCACCAGGTCAAATCCCTAGAAATAAATTTACGTCATCAACTCAAGAAGAACTTAACTTAACAGCAAAGAAATACATACTACATGTTGGTATTACTAATAATATGCTAAGTACAATTAGAGAAGATCAAATCGCAAATATTCAAGATACGTCAGGAATAACATTAACTGAGGTGGAAAAAGGAGAATTAAGAAAGTCTTTGAATAGAAATTCTATTATTAAAATTAATTTGTTTAGAAAAAACATGATGTCAGGTGAAGAAGTTTCAGTCAAAAGCTTCTTTTTTGATACCAGTAAATTTATTATTGAAAATATTGATCATCCGAAGGTGAGAGATATACATTCGAACTTAGCTAAATCAAATGTTAAATTAAGAGATTTTATTAAGTCACACAGATTTTATCATGTTGACAACACAATGAATATACATCGTATGACTGCAGGACAAATATTTAATATGACATCAGAAGCTTCAAATGAAAATATGACTAATACGGAAAAAAATGATTTAATTATGAATCATTTAAATGATTATTATTTAAAAATGTATTGTAAGGCAATTTTAGGGATAGATTACGATGAAGACATATACCACTTTAATAATGCATTAGAAAAAACTCTATCACGAGGTTATGATACTGGATTTAATGAAAAAAATTATATTACTGCTTTTGAACAGCCTATTAAACGTTTGATAAAAACGAATGATTTAAGTTATGCACAAGAAAGAAATAGAATTGAGTCAGAAGCACAAAGATCTATATTTTTTGCACCTAGGAAATATCTAAATAGGACAATTTTACCTAAAACTTTTGATAGAGTATTTTCTTTATATTTGAACATGAATGAATTAAGCACACCTGGAGATAATCAATTTGTCTTTTTAGATCAGTTTTATTGTACAATTCAACTTACAACTAAAGTATTGATTCCTGGAGAAGTATCTTCACCTATAGATTTAAGTACGCCTGCAATGCAAAGTGTCTTGAATAATTCATCAACAATAACACAAACAATCGCCGGAATGAATTTATTTAAATAGAGAGAAAATTATGCCTACAGAAGAATTGTATGACGAAGGATATACGTCAGAAGAAATGAAAGAGCTAACTGCAGAAGAGCTTAAAACACTACAAACATATCAATTCCTTCAACAACGAGATATATCTGTTGCGATAACATTAAATGCAACAAATGTTAGTGATAGAAATATAACTTATGCTGTAAGCGATGAATCATCGCCAACAAGAGCATTAACAATTGTCGATCTTCCTGAAGTTAGTTTAGATCCTAATAGCGTTGAATTTGTTTACAATCGATTTGAAAAAAGTGAAAGACTAAGTAGAAATAATCCTTCATTAGCGCAACAAGACGAAAAAATATTGAGCACAAATGATGCCATAGCAAAATTTAATCTTAAATCTAGATATACAGCTCCGCCTAGATATATCAAGGTGAATTTTAAAGGTAATGTTTCAGATGAGTTTTCTGCTGATTTAGTAGATATTAATAAATTTGCATTGACGTCAGGTGGAACTATCGATAGACCTAGTTTCAAAGGTAAAATATCTGATATTATTAATGATATTAATCCAGATCAAATTCTTGTTGAAGGGGGTTTGTACAGTTACTATTATTCTGGAACAGAGTTAATAGACACAGGTTTGGATAAAAAATATTTAAAATTTGTTGAAAATTTTTCTAAAATTGATAATGATATAAGGAATGTTGATCCTAGAAAAAGAAGTCGTACAAAAAAAGTTAGAGAAATGATAGAAGAGTTAAAAGAAAATGATCAGCTATCAGATAAAGACTTGTTTTCAGAAGTTTTAAAATTACTAAGTCAAAAAAATGTAAATAAACTTTCAGACAAAGAAGAATTAATGAATCAAATCAGAGCTTTAAGTCATTCGTTGGCTTTTAGTAATTTATGTTTTGATAAAATCATTAAAGCTAGTTTAGATTCTAGGACATCTTTATATGAAGATGAGTTAAGATCTTATAAAGGAATTACAAAAGATGTATACGATTCAGTTATAACCTCTATACAAGCTGAAACCATGCAAGGAAGTGACTTTGAAACACAAATAGGTTCAACATATCTTTACGACTATGAAGTTTTAGATGATTTAGTCCAGGCTAGAAATGGAGAAGATGAAGAAGGCATAATTGCTGGTGTTGTTCATATTGGATATCTAATTGAGCGTGTTGAAGTCATTAGAGATCAAGTAACTTTTTTAGATCCTGTAATTAAAGGATTAAATTTTACAGAATTTATTGATGTTGATGTTGCATATGGTGGGACATATATTTATAAAGTAAGAAACTTATTTTTGGTAGAGTATGATTGTATATCAGATTCAGGACAATTTTTAAGAGCTTCTTTTGTTATTGCTTCACAAGGAAAAACAGTTATCAAATCTTGCTTTGAAAATCAGTCTCCTAAACCGCCGCAATCAGTAAAATTCAAATATGATCATAAAAATAAAGGGTTGTTGATATCATGGGAATTTCCACCAAATCCTCAAGGAGATATAAAATATTTTCAGGTATTTAGAAGAAATTCAATTAATGAACCTTTTCAATTGATAAAATATTATGATTTTGACGATACAATAGGTAAAGTAAGACAACGTGAATACCCAAGTAGAAAAGAATATATACGTTTGTCTAAAGATGGTGAAACATATGCTTTGACAAACTGTATTGATTATGAATTTAATAAAAAAAGCGAGGCAATATATGCTGTGGGTTGTGCTGATGCGCATGGCTTAATATCAAATTTGAGTGCACAATTTAGAGTAAAATATAATAATAAAGACAGAAAAGTTGATACACAATTAGTAGTAACTTCAGGAACTCCTAGACCTTATCCTAATTTATTTTTAAATGTCGATACTGTACAGGATGCAATGAAAATATCAGGAAAGAATAGAATGACAGTTTACTTTACACCTGACGCGTACAAAACTTTTAAAGGGAGTCAGACACCTAAAAAGTTTATTTCAACTACTGAAACTGATAATCCAACTTATAAATTTAATTTCGTTAACACAGACTTGCAAAAGAGTAAAATGTTAAATATAACCATTAAAGATGTGTCGACGTCTAATGATTCGTTAGGTGTTCCTTATCTTGAACCTAACAATTTAAGTTTTTCTTTGACGAAAAATGAATAAAATAAACATTTTTTTTCTTACCATTATAATTACTATATAAATAATTCGGAGACATAACATGGGATTTTTAGATCACAGTACAAACAACATTATCGTTGATGCTGTTTTGACTAGAAAAGGAAGAGAATTTCTAGCAAATAATGATGGAAGTTTTAGTATTGTTAAATTTGCTTTAGGAGATGACGAAGTCGACTATACAGTTATTGAACAATATGGAAGAACCGTTGGTAAAGAAAAAATAGAGAAGAATACACCTATTTTTGAAGGTTTAACAAATGGAGCACAGGCTTTAAAACACAGATGTTTGAGTTTGTCACCTGCAACTTTTGGTGGTGCACTTTATTATCCTGTACCTAGCTTCTTTGGAGACAGTAATTTAATTAATAATAACGTTTTAAAACTAAGTACAATTAATCAAACACTTAAAGATTTTAATTTTAGATTAACTATGGAAGATGAGACGTCAATCCCTGAAGATTTTCAATCAGGAAATTTTGAAATATTATTAGATAGTAATCTTTTATTGCTTAGTGGTGAAGTTGCTGAATTTACATATCCAGATGGAACAGCTTCATATGAAATACCTCCATCAACAACTTCAAATAGTAGGGTTGCTATTAATCCAACATTAGCAATAAAAAGAAGTTTGACCAGTTCTTCAACATTTAGTTTCTATAAAGTCAAGTCTGAATCTTTTATAAGAACTTTTGTTACATTGAGACATAGAAATAGTGGTATATCAAAAACCATAGAGGTACAAATATTTAACACAGCGATTAGCTCTAGAGGAATTTAAAGAGGGATAAATGAGTTCATATAAAGATTTAACTGCGAACGACATAAAAACAACGACAACATTTCTAAATCAATTAGTTAACGTTGTTTCACAAGACGTTTCGTCATCAGCTTCATCAAGCACAAGAAAAAGTTATCAAGTTTTTGTAACAGGTGGCGTAGGTCCAGGAATTACTTCTTCGTTATTCCAAACTGTTTTTGATCAAGATTTTTCATTACAAACATCAAATGCAATGTTTGATATGACAGTAGGATTATTTTCTGGATCTAATACAGTTTCAGTTGCGACAACAGGTGAAGATGCTAACGGTAAAATACTCTTTACGTCAAAATCAGTGATGATGAGAGAAAAAATTAATATTTATAGACAATATGCACAATTTCTTTTAGGCGACGCTAATTCAAGATTTGCAGCTCCTTTTGGATCAAGCACGTCAGCAAATCAAATTGATGAAGCAATGTTCTTATCATTTAAGAGGCTTTTTCATCGTGATGGAATTAAACGTGAAACATTTGCAATGAAATTTTATCAAACAGGCGTTATGTCTAATCATGAACAAAGTGGACAACCAATAAGATCCACACTTGACGTTACTTCTACAAGTGGATCAGTTATTTTTACTGACGTAGGATCATCAACAAATGTTGAAAGATCACAAGTTGGAGGTGATGTAGGTAATATTGTTGATGCATCTAATACTAATAGAACAGTTGGTAATATTTTCTATCAACAAGGTATTGTGGTTTTAGACTTGGCCAAAATAATATCCGGATCACAGCATGTTTCAGGCGTTATACCGGGTATGAGAAGCGGAACTTCTAGAGACTATGCATCAGGCGAAGTAGGAATTGGTACAGTTGATGAAGAGCAAAATGCTAAATACATCCCGGACTTTTTAGTATCAGGTTCTATTGATGCTATTGTAGATCACTTAGCATCAACAAGATTTGGAGACGGAAGCACAGTTGCTATGGCTTTTCAAAATGAAACTGCAATTAATTCAACATTGATATTCTGTAGAGCTGAAGCTGATGAATTTAATTTCTCATCAAACCCAACTTATACAAATGACTCAGGAAAGTTAAGAGTAATTGATACAGGACAAGAAAATCAACAACTTCCTTTCACAATGGTAACCACAGTCGGGTTGTACAATGAAGCTGACTCTCTCTTAGCAGTTGCAAAATTGAGTCGTCCTGTAGAAAAAAATGAAGAGAAAGATATTACATTCAGAGTACGACTTGACTTCTAATGGAGCATTAGATGTCATTTATAAAACTTAATAAAAGCCTCTTCGAAACATCATCAATAATATTACGCAAAAATGTAACTTACACTAGTAGTTCTATTGATGGTGTTTCAAATGCTCTTAAATTGTCAAAAAGAGAATTAGGCTTTAAAGAAGTAACACAAGATTCTGCAGTAGCTAATTATTCAGATAGTTCTATAACAAACGTAACAAATAGAACAAATGATAATGCGTATACAGGTTATTTGTTACTACCTAATGCTGAAGTTCCAGGTAATCCTAATCCATTTGATGGAAAAGGCATAACACCTACAAACATACAACCTCGATTATTTCAGGAATATACAGACTTACTCAATGTAGCACCTGAAAATACGATGCGTTCTTATGTCACAGGGGTTTTCTATGATTATGACTCAAGATTTAAATCTTTAAGTATTCTAGGAGGATTAAGATCTTTTCCACAATTTATAGATACTTATGTGGAAGGTACTACAGTATCTAAGTCTACAGGATTAGCAAAACAAATTAATTCTGTTAATAGTACAGATGCACTATATGCAGGTAATAAATCTGTACACGATTATGTTTTTGACCAAGCATCTGGTGTTAATCCTTTTAGTATCTTTGAATTGGATGCTGATATTAATGATGGAAACTTAGATTTAAACGGATCTAAAGCTTTATTTAAAAAAGCAGATTTTAAAAAGACAGTTATTGACCACTTAATCCCACATTACAAAACTAATTACAATAATTGTGATTTTTCTTATACTAATTATAATTGTTTAAATTTCTTTTATGATTCTAACAGCGATCATACAGGAAGAGAAGTTTTAGTATATAATTCTGGGTACCCAAGTTATCTTGCAAACTATAATACAAATGGATCTTTAAATTCAAACGTGGCAGAATTTTTTGTTTCTTGTTGGATTAATCCAAAATATAAAAATAGTGAAGCAAATGGAGATATGAACACTGGGACAATTCTTCATATTTCTTCTTCGTTAGCATTATCAATTGTAACCGGTTCACATAGAGATGAAGAAGGTTACGCTGATCGATATCGCTTAATGGTGCAATTAAAACATAGCGCAGGAATTAATCCTTCCACTTTTTTAGTTACCGGTTCATCTAATAGAATCGATGATGGAAGATATCCACACGACTTAATATATTTAACAGATGACAATACAATTAAGCGAAACACATGGAACTACGTGTCTGCAAAATGGGGATACGTTAAAAATAGTCAGCAATTAACGTTAAGAATTAACGATAAAAAATATACATATACGATACCATCAGCAAGCATATCAGAAAATAATGCCTACGGCAATCAAATTACATCAGGAGTACCTTATGCTTTTGTAGGAAACTATCATGATGGAGAAGCTTCAACAATTAAAAACTATTTTGATACTAATAAGGCCAAGATAGATTTTGCTAGATCTGTAGGTGGCGTGACAGCACATGCAGTCCCTACTTTTGTTAATACACAATATGTCAATCATTTGCAAGCAGAACTTCATGAGCTTAGAGTACACGGTTCTTATTTAAGTGATACAACTGAAGAAAAATATCGTTATACAAGTTTTGATAATACAGACTTAAATCATCAAGTACACAATTTAAATCTATATATCCCGGGTTGGTATGATTCGAATATTCATAACTCACAATTAGCAGATTCAACAACCGGTCGCATTTTATTTAATCCTGCATTATATGGCGGAGAATATTCTAAAAGTGATGGCTATGAATATCTGTACAATGGAGTCACAAATCCTTTTATGTCACATGGTATAGGAGGAAAATACGTTAATCTTCACAACTTTACTAGTAATTTTTCTAGATCTAGGTTGTTTGATCGTCCATCAAACAACAATTATGATTACACTAGACCAATACATTTTAACATGTCAGCAAGTTTAATTGCACATGTGACAGATACTAGCGCTGCCTTAGTATCTGTAAGAGATACACTTGCAAATCAAGATTCTATAATAAAAAGAAACACGTTGATTGCTCCTTGTGACAATGGATATTTTACTCCAAATTATTATGAAACAGATAAAACAGGATATCGTAACAAGAATGACTTAGGTAATGAGTCTTATGAAACAATAAGTTTACGTAATATTCTAACAGGAGCATTAGGCTATTTAGACAGCACAGATGATGGGCGATCTTTTCCTATTTATTATGTAACAAAAGATGATACGTCAAATGATATATCGATGTTTATAATATCAAACATATATTATGGTGAACGCATACATCCGGGTAGCTTTGTAATTAAAGATGATAGTTTGTTTGGCACAAATGATAAAATAAGCTATACAATTAAAGACGATGGAAAAGGATCATTGTATAGAGCTGATAGTGATGGTGTACACGCTGAATGGGCTTCAGTTGGCAATATATTTTATGATGAAGGTGTTGTTTTAATCAAATCTCCTCATATGCCTTATTTTGGAAAAAATAAATATCAGATTGATTTTAAAGGAGAACATACAAATCACGTGACAACAATTCACGTGCCTTGTCCACAGCAGCTTTTTATGAGTTCTTCGAATCCAACTTATAATTATATAACTGGGTCTGCAGAGGAAGCAGATAAAAACAATCCTTTTGTATATATTACAGGTGTTAATATTCACGATAATAATTTAAACGTTATAATGAAGGCTAAGATGGCGCAACCGATTAAGAAAAGAAAATCGGATAGTTATATGTTTAGATTAAAACAGGATTATTAAATGGTATTAGCACTAGATATTTCTACGTCTTGCACAGGTTGGTGTGTGTTTGACGAGAATGGATTTAGAGACATTGGTTTTATTGACTTAAGTAAATACACAGGAATGTATGAAAAAGCTGGCAAAGTTAAATCTGAGCTACTTAACCTGTTAATAAAGTATCCTTATACAAAAGTTATTGTAGAAGAAAACTTACAGGCATTCCGCCCCGGTTTATCTTCGGCTAAAACCCTAATGACTTTAGCACAATTTAATGGTGTTATTAGATGGATATGTTATTCAGATTTAGACTCAGAAGTAGAATCAATAAATGTTAATACAGCTAGAAAAACTGTCGGTTTAAAAATAGATAAAAAATCAAAAAAGAAAACAAAAGAACAAGTTTGGGAATGGGTTAAAGATCAAGAACAAAGTATTATATGGCCTAAAAAGATTTTAAAATCAGGATCAAATAAAGGTAAAGAACGTTTGTTAGAACAATGCTTTGATATGGCTGATGCTTATGTAATTGGTAAAAGCCATTTTTTATTGAAAAAATAAATTTTACTTTGTATTATTGTGTATATGGAAAAAACTTATACACAAAAAATTGAATTTATCGCTAGCTGCTTTGACAAAGAATACAGAGTTGCTAAATCAGGAAAAAATATTAGTGTACAATGTCCGAGTTGTGGTGTTGGTACTAATAAGAAAAAACTTAGTATATGTTTAGATACATGGATGTGTCACTGTTGGGTATGCGGTTTAAAAGGGCGTACGCCTTATAAAATAATTAAAGAACATATATCAGTTGATGTTGCAAATGTTTTTAGAAATGAATATGATACAAAAAGCAAAGATGATACGGAAGAAGAATCTGAATCAGAAGAAGCTGTAGAATTTCCGGCTAGGTTTAGTTTATTTGCAACTGTTAAATCAACAAATTTAGATCCGGATGTTCGAGATTGTCTTAAATATCTTAAAAGACGAGGTGTTAATAGAGAGCAGCTTTGGCATCACAAAATAGGATATTTTAAAAACAATAGCTTAAGTCGACGCGTTGTTTTTCCTTCATTTGACGAAGAACAAAAATTGACATTCTATGTTTCTAGATCTATAGATGATGATGCCTATATACGATATAAAAATTCTAAAGCTAAAAAAACAGATATAATTTTTGATGAAATTAGACTAGATTGGAGTAAAGAAATTATAATTGTTGAGGGTGTCTTTGATATGATAAAATGTCCAGATAATACAACATGTTTACTAGGTAGTGGTTTAAATACAAATCATGCACTATTTCGTAAAATTGTTGCTAATAAGACACCGGTACTTTTAGCTCTTGATCCGGATATGAAAGATAAAGTTTATAAAATTGCAAAAGAATTAGCAAGTTATGATATACAGGTAAGAATATTTCAACATGATTCAGATAATGATATAGGCAGCATGGAAAAGGAAATTGTTAGGCAAAAATGTGAAGAAGCTCCTATTTATTCAAGAGAAAGTCGACTGCAACACTTGATCGGCACGATATGCAGCGGTTCAATATTCTGAGGAGAAGAAATGCCTAAAACTTTAACAAGTCAACAACTTAAAAAATTAATTAAATTAGAAATGAAACACATGATGGATGAAGATGCATTAATGCCTTCGCCAGAGTTAGGCGATCCATATTATCTACAATCAATTAGAGGAAAATCAGACTATGATCATGATCATCATGCTCATCATGATGAATGTGAAGTTTGTTCTGCAAAACATCATAATTATGATTGTGAATGTGATGTTTGTAGCATGCAAAAGATTGGTATATTTGAAGGTTGCGGATGTGGTGGATCAGTTAATCCTTACGAAGAAGAAAGAAAGGAAGATTATCACATGGGAGCTCATCTAATGGGAATTGATAATGAACATCATGATGAAGATCACGGACATTCTAGTTATATGGCACGTCCACAATTAAGAAAAATTGCTAAATATGCGTCAAAATTACTTGATATGGTTGGCGAAAATGAAGAGCTAGAAGATTGGCAAGAATCAAAAATTGCACAAATGGCTCAAATGATTGGTGATGTTTATCATTCTATAGAATATGATGAAGATTATGAAGAAGAAACATCTGATGACGACTTAGATGTTAATGATTTAATTGGAATGATAAGAACAGGAAATATTTAATAACTAACTTAACAAGGAAATAATCGTGCCGATTCCTATTAAGCACCTTTTTAGTGAAAATTTTGATATTCACAGACAACCTAATGAAAAAGACATGAAAGAAATGTCAAAAGGTTGGCCTAATCTTCCAATTGAATTAGAAGAATTGCCAGAAATTATACCACCTGAAGCAGGAAGTCAACGACATCAAATTGAATTAGAAAAATTAAAAAATTATTTTTTTAAACCCGTGAATAGTCAGGAATTTTTAGTAAAAAGCAATGATAAGCCATTTAGTTTATTAGCAGGTTATTGTAATAAACATAATCTAAATATTAATTTAGAAGCCTTAGATAAACTTAATGATGAATTGGCAAGTTTAATTCTTAATTTAAAATTTAAATATAATCGACCTAGACCTAAAGAATATATGTCTAGATCACAAAATCAGTTTCCTTATGAAAGAATAGAATCTAATAAGTCACCATCTTTCCCGTCAGGGCATGCAGCACACGCTTTTTTTAATGCATGTATAGTTTCAAAATTTAATCCTGATCATGAAATGCGACTACGTACTTTAGCAGAAATGATTGCACAATCAAGAATAGATTTAGGGAAACATTATCCTTCAGATGTAAGCTTTGGAAGATTTTTAGGTGAATATATTGCAAAAAAATATTTAGAAAAAATTGAAGGTGACATGAATTTAAATGAAAATTATAGCGAAGACAACAATGAAATTACCGGAAGAAAAAGATTAGTAGAATATGCTAAAAGACATGATGAGAAAAAAATTGGCACTACTTATGTTGATGAATTATGTGAATTCCTAATAAGATCAAATGAAATTGAGAGATATGTTGTTGATATTAAAGAAGCAGAAGATGCAGCTTATTCTTTCGTTAGAGGGTTACCAGTAAAACATTGTACAAAAAATAAATATATTAGATCTCATTTAGACGCCATCGATGCAGCATTAAATATTGATAGGGTTAATACACCTAAAAAAGTTCAAGAAATTCATTTAGCATTAGGCGATGATGTTATTGAACGAGGTCACGCAGGTGAATTTAGACAATATTCACATTATGCCAGATCAACGGGTTATCCCTATAGCGAGCCAGATCAAATTCTTGATGATGTAAGTGCTTGGTGTGATAATCTAAATATTGAGCCTTTTATGAGACATATTATCTATGAATGCATTCATCCATTTGGTGATGGTAATGGTAGATCAGGAAGAATAATACTTTTGTCTGATTTAGATTTTGATATTGCAAAGATAAATGATTTAATTGGCGATAATTATATACAAAGATTAGTTGATTATCAACACGCGTCTCATAAAATAGAGGAAGATAATGAAAATTAAAAGATCACAACTAAATAAGTTGATAACAACGCTCTTAATTGAGCAAGAAACTGTGTTTGATGCTGAACCTAAAAATTTTGACAAAAGAATGTCAAAAAGAAGAAAAAGAAAAAATATTGAAGCAAATAAAGCACTAACACTCGATCAGGCTCTAGATCAAGCTATCGATCAAGGTGTAGAAGTTGAAGATGAAGATTTAGAAGGACTAATGAAGAGTCTGACTGGTAATATTAAGACCACACCTGAGAGTAACGCAATATATATAAATGCATCATCGATCATTCGCAGTGATGAATTTAAAAAAGCAATGAACGATTTGCAGCCTGAAGTGAAGAAAGCCGGTGATACACAAACAAGAGCTTATGAAAAAGTTAACAGATCCATGGATACTGCCATGGCAGCATTAAGAAATGGAAAAATAAGTGATGCTAAAGAAAATTTTGAGTTTGCACTTGAAGACGCAAGAGACATAAGGGGCCTAGCTAACGTCGATGCGCTCATGCAAGGTATACAAGCTATACTAAAAGGATTCGAACCAGGAAAACAAGCAGAAGTCGTTAAAGATGTATTTACTCAATTTCAGGATATAGCAACTGAGTCGACAATAGCACAATATCTTAATGCTATGAAGCAAGATTTGAAATATTATGAGAATGCAAGTTTAGTCTCCACAGCACTTATAGCTGCAGCTGATAGTTTTAGAGATAAAAATAACACGCGTGCAGTTAAGCAGTTGATGACAGCATTTACTTCACTTGAAGATCTCCCAGATTCTGCAGGAAGAAGAAACGCTTTTCTAACCTTAACACAATTAATGTCATTAGTACAAGGACAAATACCACCTAAAGACAAAGATCAACAACAAAAATTAGCCAATTCACTTAATAAAAATAAAGACGCAATTGTATCAGATGAAGAGGAAGAAGAAATTAAAAGCGAATTGCAAAAGATAATACCTGACCAAGATAAGACAGGAGCAACTAAAACAATCAAAAATCAATCTGTTTACGATTTTCAAGGTATGATTGGAATGCAAGACAACGTACGCAGTGGTGATTGGAGTGGTGACAATACAGACGCTGAATGGGCGAAGTGGCTTGACTCTCCAGATACAAAGCTGAAACTAATGCAACTTCAAGAAAACTTAGATCGATACATATTCGAATCGACCAGGACTAGATCTTTAAGTCTCATAATGGAAAAGTTTACTGAAGAGCAACTCGACACTGCAATTGCAGCGTCTAAGGAAGACGCTACTGCATTGCTTAAATTAATCGATCCGGATGGCACAAAATACGGTAAAAATCGTAACTTGACAGCACTAACTAAATTAGTAGCAGATACAATTAATAAACCTATCGAATCATTACAGGGAGATCCTGGTGAAGATGCTGTAGAAGAAATGTTACCTCCTGAATCTGACTCCACAAAAGAAAAGAAACATAAAACATTAACTATAGATGGACAAAAATATTCATACGAACCAAGTGGTATTATTAACTTACCTAATATTTTAAAAATAGACAAAAAATATATAAAAGACGGTAAAAAACCTGGATCGTTAGAGAATATATCAATAAGACAAGTTATTAAAAATGATCCGGATCAGCTTTACGGTATTAGTAGTTATATCAAAATAAGAAATAAACTTTCGACTTCTAAAGATAAAAGTCTCTTACCCGACGGAGTCAAATTAATAACATTAGATCAAGCCGGGCTTCAATCTCCTAATTTAATTTTTATTAATGGTGATTTGTTTTTAGACGGATTTGCAGGTCATAATTTTATTATAAATGGTTACAAAGAAGAAGGCGAATATATTGTTTACGTGGGTGATAAGAAATAATAATAACTTAAAAACTCATGCAAATGTAAATCTCCTGTGTTATAATTATAATATAGCAAAGGAGATTTTTTTATGGCAAAAAAGCTTATACCGAAAAATATTAAAAGCTCACTTAAAAAGACAATTAAGTCACAGGGTGGT
>Ga0208019_1001080_pt1 | contig 14720 bp, 7 predicted proteins | sample CB_VirMetaG_5_FD_184540 | JGI IMG/M metagenome (GOLD analysis project Ga0208019, IMG submission 184540) | Freshwater to marine saline gradient viral communities from Chesapeake Bay - CB_1508_1D Viral MetaG (SPAdes) (version 4) | ecosystem: Environmental > Aquatic > Marine > Coastal | place: USA...
CTCTAGGGACGATATTGTAAGACCGGTTCCGCCAGAATTTGTATTAATAACAAGGGCATTAGCAGAGCTGTTGTAACTACCAGGACTCGTAGTGCCAATCCCAACACGCCCACTGCTATCAACAAACAACCGCCCAGTGCCGTTAGTCGATATAGCTAATTGATCTGCGCCGGGGGAGTAGATGCCGGTGTTGGTGTCAGCACTAATAAAGACGGATGGGCTTGCTGCACTACCTGCAGTAACGCCAAGAGCACCTGTCATGGTGCCACCAGCAAGACTAAGCTTTGTATCTACATAAGTCTTGTTAGCAGCATCACTACCACTAGTGGGCGCTTGAACGTTAATGATAGCATTGCTATTCATATCCAAGGTATCAGCAATGGTAACATTACCAGTACTATCTAGAATATTACTACCATTAAGGTCAAGGTTAGCACCGATAACAGCATTACCACTTGGGTTTACCTGGAGGTTTTGGAGATCAACATTAAAAGAACCAGACGAAATATAGATTGCATTAGTTTGTTGATCAACAGTAAAGAAGTCACCAACTTTAAACTTACCGTTATGATCAGTTGTAGCAGTCCAAATCTTACCGTTATTCAGTTCAACAACTTGGTTAACTTCAACAGGCACACCACCATTCTCAGGAAGTGCCGCGTAATTAGTACCACTACCAACATACTCCATAGTATGACCGCTAGAAGCAATCATAGAACGAAGGTAAAACTCAACAGTAGCACCAGTCAGTACTGCACCATCAAGACCAAGGTTCTGGGAACGATCACTAGGATTAGGACGACTAATGACAACATCCCATCCAGCACCATTAGGTGTAGCAGAAAGAATAGGATAAGTGTTACCACCAATGTCCACAAGCATATTGCTTTGAGGACGAGTGGCAGAACCATGCCAAGGAGATCCTGCTACAGGAGTACCAATAGTAAAGCTAATATCACCACTATTAGCATCTACAGTAGTTGTAGCAGTAAAGATAGCATTTGTAGAGCGACCATCTACAACAAGAGCATACCGACCAAAGTCAGTGGTAGACGCAGCTAGGTTAGCTTGCCCACCGTTAAGTGCTTTAATGTGGTAATGGTTGAAGAAGGCGTAGCTACTGGTACACTGTGCATAACCGTTATTAGTAACAAGAATACCAGGACCATCAAGACCAACGTGGGTGTAGCTATCACACACCATTGAACGAAGTGGGCTGCTAGCATTAACAGTAGAACCGTCAACAAGAAGACCACCACCAGTCATTGCAGAGTCTGTATCACCAGCAGCACCACCAGCAGGGGTGTGAGGATTAAGACTACCGTTATCAATCTCCGAATCAGAGAAGTTAGTACAATTCTGAATATACGGAGACTTATAAATCATAGCACCAGGATAGAACGAAACGTTCCAACCTTGGTTACCAGGAAGACCATAAACAGGATCAGGGTCAACAGAACCAACTTCACCACGAGTACCACTAGCTTTAACACCAGTAAAGGTCAAGTTCTGAAGGAAGGTACCACTGTTAACACGGAACAGGCTATTGGTTTCAGTAGCAGGAGTAGGATGAATGACACAACTACGAAGAGCTGTACCAATAATGGATACATCCTTCTTTGTAATATCAATAGGTGCTACTTCTTGATAAGTACCAGGTGCAACAACTACAACACTACCATCACCATAAATGGCATCAGCATTAATTTGATTGATTGCAGCTTTAACGGTCTTCTTAGGACGGCTAATACGGTGACCATCATTAGAATCATTACCGCTGCTAGCATCTACATAGACAACCTTAGGTTGGTTAATAAATGCACCACCAGAAGCAATAGCAAGCCAGTTAGTACCATTCCAAATACTGAGAGTAAGGTCTTGGTCATTCTGCAGCCAAGTCTTACCTACTTCCCAATTAATACCAACAGGGGTACTTGTTTGGACAATAGTATCAAACCTACGAGCAGCAGCAAAGGTAGTTGGGATACGAGTATCACTCAGCCATGAAGGACTACCTGCTTCTTGCTCAGCATAGGTGATAATGTCTTCATCTTTGATCTTACTGAAGTCAACAGAGTTGTTAGCAAGACCAACAGTAATTGTACCATCACCATCATCAGTGATCGTTACACCATCAGAACCTGCAACATCATTAGTAATAGCAGTGTCGATACGTTGATCAATAGAACGAGTAGTAGCAATATAATCATCACTACTTACCCAGGCTTCACTACTAATTAGAGTATCACCAATTTCATCTTGGAATCGAGCATCAATAGCAGCTGTAGTAGCTACCTTTTCATCAGAGCTAACCCAAGTGTTGGTTGACTTAACAGTTTCTGTTTCATTATCCCAAGTGTTATTATCTGTTTCTTGGGTAACAAAACGAATCTGTTCAAAGTTATCGTTAAGATCCTGAGCCCGAATAACGGACCCAGGAGCAAACACAGCACGAGCAGTATCAATGTCCGTATCACGATAAATACGGACAACGACACCATCAGCTGGAGCTGTGTTAAACCTAACTACACTGCCTGTAGGAAATGTGTATGCACTTGTATTAACACCATTAAGGCTTACCTTAATGTCAGTGTTCTTATTTAGATATTCAAATGTAAAAGTAAAGTCTGTTGAGCCTGAAGCAGGACCACCAGCACTACCAATTGGAAGAAATACGTTTTCAGTTACAGCCATTGTTAGGTGTGTAAAGGGTTAATGCGGGTGGCATTAATAAGACAGTTGTTTCATGTCATTGAGGAACTGTTGAGCGCCGTCGAGATCTCCGACTTTCATAAAGTTCTCAAGTACTTCATTCTGGTAAGTCTTTTGATAGACGCCATCACGGTTAGACAGGTTTGCTTCAGCCATACGCATAGAAGAACGTAGAGCAGAATCAAGGTAGTAATGAATCTGTTTAAAGTCCTTAAGATTAGGAGCCATGTTCATATCACGTGCTTTCTTAAATTCCTTGCGGAATTCTTTAGCATCTTGACTAGCCATGACTTGACGAATAGCATCTCTAAAGTAGCCCTGTTCACCCATGATGTTCATGACTTCAGAACGTTCCTCATTGGTGTAGTCAACCCCACGTCCATTAGTACGTAGTGTAGGACGACCATCATATTCGATGTCAATAAGGAACTGCTTTTCAGGAGAGATAGCATCACTAACTTTCCATGGAAAATAATTGTTCCAAATACGAGTCCAGAAGTTAGAAGGTTCACCAACACGACCACCATCAATCCAATCGTACTTGTCAGGAAGCTTAGCTTTCAGTACAGGATTTCGATTAGCAAGAAGGTCATAGAAGTTGTTCTCCAGTTCTTTCTTAGCTGGCATCATAAGACGTGCAAACTCAGCCATTAGACTAGAACCAGGCATGACTGCACTGGATGCAAAAGAAGAGGTCCAACGGTTAATAGCACCAACATCACCACGAACAACATCATTAAGAGGCTCAAGAGCAGCCAACATAGACTTGTCAGTGATAGTAGCGCTAAGGACAAAACCAGACACACGCAGACTCTCTTCAAGATCAGCTGTATTGAGGCTATCGAAGTTATCCATAATGGTAGCAGTCAAACCCAGCCAATCACTTACACCAGGAATACCATCATAGCTAACCCACTCACCACCAGGAAGACGAATTGAACGCTTCTGCCAACCAGCTTCATTGCGCACACGCTGCTTCTCTTTATCATAATGACCATCACCAGTAAGGCGATCAGACATAAAGAGACCAGTAGCTCCCATTACCGCTAGCATTCCGAGAGCTTTACGTCCCTTTAGTTCAGCACGAATATTCTCGTAAGCAAATTTAGCGTTATCTGGAGTAGCTTTAATACCACGTTGAGCAAGAAGTTCAGTTACTAGATCCTGTGGCATCTCAGCAAATGGCTTCTCAAAAGCATGGAAATCCTTGATAAAAGGTACAACACCAGTAGGACTATACGACCCCATATATGACATCATGTTCAATGGAGTCTTGGTAAACAGAAGGAATGGCTTTAGTACAGGAACATTACGAATGAGAGAAGATAACCCGTCATTAACAAAGTTATCGAGACTCATTGAAATCTCACCAGAAGCATAACGCACTGCTGAGTCAGTAATGTTATCACTCTCATCAAAAAATGACTGGTAAACCTTCTTAGCATAATCATCAGCTTGTTTGCCAATCAAATCAAGAGTACCACCTTTTGTAATCTCATTCCAAGCTCTACCACGTGCTTCCCAGTTAGCCACAACAGCTTGAGTAAAGCCGTCAAATGCTTGCATACCACGCTGACCAAAGCGCAACCAAGGATGGTTAGCTAAGTCATTCATTTCCTCAATCATGGAAACCATTACTTGAGGACCATACTCACCTGCTTTAGCTTTAGAATCTGCAAAGCTACGTAGGATTTGAAGCTGACTATCCTCAGCAACACCAGTAGCTTCACGTAGATCCATAACATATGGGTCTGTAGCAGAACGCTTGAACACTTGATTCATGTATTCAAACCCTTTATTGAGGGTGTCCCACGCTGCTGAGTATTGGAACCAAGCTTGACGCATTGTCTTGTGATCACCAAGGATCATTGCACCAGCAGTATGTGCAACTGGTTTAACAGCAAGTAGACCAATGTTGGATAAACCAGCTTTAAGTGGTGTACCAATAGCAGAAAGTGTAGAGTTATAGACGTTAGACCAGAAGCCTTTCATTACAGCTGAAGGAATTTCAGCCTGACCATCTACAATAGCTTTACTAAATACACCAGTACTATTCTTAACATAGTTGTTAAGCTTAGTAATTGTATCTACCTTACCGTCAGTAACCTCATAAGCAAGAAGAAGAGGCTTGAGAAGTTCAGGATTCTGAGCTTTAACTTCACGCAAAGTATTAACAGTGCGCTTAGCTTCAGCTTGAATCTGAGCAGCCTTTTCAAGATATGCTTCAGGACTCATGTCACCACTCTTTAGCATGGTACGAGCACGAGCTAGCATACCCTTACCATAAGCTTCACTACCCTTATCGGTAAGACGATTCCAAAGATTAAGCATATTAAGAGCACGACCCCTTGCATAAGAAGTCATACCCTTCTGTGCCATCAAATACTCAAGACGATCAAGGATCTGTTCTTGTGCTCGATCAACAGCAGCAGTACCGTCCATAAGACGCATACCCTGAGACATATCAGAGACTTGACCAGCAAATGAAGTACCGACATATGCCTGTGCCTTCATTACATCCATGTCATTGAAATCACCAAGCAGTTGCTTAATGGTATCAAAGACAGCGTAGTATCCTTCATCATTAAGGACAGGAATCTTAGTAGATGGATCAGGCATCTGGAAGGCTTTAACAGCCTGCTTAAGCTGAGGAGTATCCATCTTATAGAAATTCATGGCAAGCTCTTCACCTGCACTAGAAATATCTTTAAAGGATAGGTACTTACCTGATACAGTTTTGTACCCGTACTCACCAGCGTCCTTCAGTTGTTCAGCAAGACCACGTGCAATGATTTCAGTACCACCAGATACTTCAAGACCATACTTAAGTGCAGGCTCAGAGACAACGCTACCTACTCGGCCATATGCGGTGTCTACATTGCCTGAAATACGAGCATAGTCAACTGCTGCAGCAACAACACCTAGATCATCAATAGCACGGGTACCAATCTCTTCGTATCCATACATATCATGGACACCAAGCATAGGCTCATCAAGATTAGCGTTCTTAGAGAAGTTGTATTCACCAAGTTCATCGAGAGCATCTGATTGCTTAGCAACCGATTCAGCTACTGCCTCTTCAACATCATCAATAGCATCAGAGGTAAGGTTTTTACCAAACCAATTCTTAGCTTTTTCTGACTCTGGAATCCATTGAGTAGCACGATCAATGCCACGAAGACCTTTAGCAAGTCTAGCAGCAGCTTCAATCATATGACCAGTAAGTCCTAATACCATACCACCAGTCATATTCTTTTCACGTTTCCGTTCCGGACTGTCTCCATCAAGTGTTGCTAAATCATCAGGAATCCAACCTAATTCTTTAGGAAATGCACGCTTAACTGCACCAAAGAAGTTATCATCATATTGGTTGATTTCTACAGCATAATCGACGCCAGCACTAACGCCCATGTCAAGAGCTGCCATACCTAAGAATTTAACAGCAGGATCACTGAAGAACTTAATTTTACTTACTGATGCAGCTGCACCTAGAACAGAACCAAGTCCTTTAGTAATGAAGATGCTGGGAAGCACAACACTACTAATCTCTCGTGCTGTTTGTACAGCTTCGTTTTCAAACTTTGTACGCTTCTTTAAATTAACACCAGGCATCAAATTAAGTGTATCAACAAACCAATCATTAACGCCTTGACCAGGAGCAGCAAGGACATCAAAGGCTTGTTGAAAGATATTCTGATCACCCTGCTCTTGTGGTTGTTGCCCAGTACCCGTAGGCTGAGCTTGAGACTGTTGAGGAGTAGCTTGAACCTGTTGAGGAGCTGCTTGAGGCATAGCCTTCATGGCTTCTTGTTCAGCCTTTTGCCTAGTGGCAAGACTCTCAAGAGTTTCCATTTCCTGTACTGTAGCCTCAGATTGAAGCTGCAGTTGCATCTCCTCTTCAGGTGTCAGATTTGGCGTACCAAATAGATACTCGTCTCTGATTTCGTCTTCGTTCATGTTAGTTAAATGGTTAGTTAATCACCACGATATTCAAAATGTCCACCATGGCTGCCAGGATAATCAACAAGGTACCAACCAAATTTAGGTCCGTTTTGAATCATCCATTCTTTAGTCTTACCGTGTACATCAATGGCTTCTCCATGTAAATGGCGTGAACCTGCAGCGCCACCAACTGCAATGTTCTTTTCTTTAGTACGTTGAGAACTAGCAATGTCAGAACCTTTTACAGTACCTCCAGAAGTTTGTACCATTTGAGAGAATGCTGTAGCAGCGTCTCTACTCATAATAACAGGTCTGCCTTTCTCATCTTGCATAGACACAGGTTGCCAACCAAAGCCAGTATCATAGCTACTAGTACGTTGAATAAAACCAGGACGAAGAGTTGCACGACTCTGCAGTGATTGCAGGTGACCGTAATTATATGCCCGGTTCATCACCTTGCCAAAATACTCACGGTTTTCTTGAGATTGACCAACAGCTCCAGGACCGCTATTGTAAGCTTGGATAGCCCAATTAAGACTACGCCTTGGATTATTAGGATGATTAAGCATCTTTATTAAATACCTAGCAGCACCATCAATAGCTTGAGGAATGTTTAATGGATCTACACCCATTTCAGCAGCTGTGTCCGGCATAAATTGAGCAATACCTAAAGCACCACTAGGGCTTGGCTGAGCGCCAGTCAAAACTTCTTCTTTAAATCCTATACTTTCATGGTCCAACACTCCAGCCAACAAACCAGGTGGAAGATTGTACTTAGTAGCAGTGTCTAGAATTAATTGACCAATGTCATAACCAAGACGCTTGGGAACTGTAATAGGATTATACGTACCAGTTGATCCCATAGCTCTTGTAGAGATTTGAGATGTCTGGTAATCGCGCAGCATACGTGCAAACTCAGGACGAATGCCTGTTTCGTATTGTGCAGCTTGCTCAGGTAGTGTAACAAAAGGAAGAGTTGGATCTTTACGAGCAGCAATCTGACGGTTAATAACAGTCAACGGTGATACATTAAGTTTACCAGCAAGTTCCATGGCTAAGGCATCAGGTTTCCATCCACGAACTTTAGATGCTTTAATAATTTCCTTAAGCTCAGAAACAGTATACACAGAACCGTCTTTATCCAAGAATGTATTACTGCGGTTCTCTTCACCAGCTTGACGAAGACCATCAAACACATGACGTGCTCTTCCAGTAGATCTACCCCCAGCACCACTCATATTGAGAATATCACTAAAGCCACCAAACTCCTTACCCTTCATAATATTATTAGGGTTAGCTTGGAATTCTTTAATAATAGAAGCAGCTACTTTGTCAGCAAGCATTGGGTCTGTATCACCAGCACCACGAAGCGTTGCCATACGTGTTCGAAATGCACTTTGAAGTTGGCTAATCTTAAGATCAACAGTCCAGTGCAAAGCGCTGTTAGGACCTTTAATGACACCAGGAAGACCTTTGACAGCATTTTCAATAGCATTATTTTGTGCTGTAAAGTTACCATTAAGTTGACGTTCTTTATCAGCAGCAGCGGCAATTGAACTGTACTTAGTCCTAAGAGAAAGTGGAGCACCAATACGATCAAGCTCATCAGAGGTAACAAGACCATGCTGAACAAGCCGTTCAAGGTGCTTATCCATCTCAACTAAAGCCTTAGCCTCAGTAGTTTCATTCTTGAGGATGTTTTCTAGGCGAGTACTGACGTAACCATCCATACCACCTTGGTTTGGATCACGTAAAATATCGTAGATCTTCTCAACTTCGTCAGCAGTTTGTGGTTGAAATTGAGTAATAAGTTGATCTTCTAGAACGTATACCTGATTCTGCTTTCGTTGAATCTTTTTAAGTTGACGATTATGCGCTGCATCTAAGGCTTTTTCTGCTTCTTGAGCAGCTTCTTGAGCTTCAGCACGGCCAGCAAAGATGTCTCCCATCTTTTGAAGCTTACCGTCCTTTAGAACTTCAGTAGCATTGTATTGCTTAAGAAGTTCTACACCTTCCAACTCCCTACCAGGAGTACGCATAATCGTGGCAAGATGTTTGAAATCTTCACCAACAGAAACGCTGCGTTGAATTCCAGTATAGCTAGAAGATTTAAGTGCTAGCGCTTGACCGCCACCATCTTTAAGAGCTTGTTCACGAACTAAGAATTTTTCATTCTCAAGTTGTTTATCTGTCTCTGATCTATACTTTGCAGATGCAGACTGCATTACAGCATTTTCTGCTGCACGGATATAGGGGTTAATATATTGCTGTTGTACTGCAGTAGGAAATCCAGCCGGTTGAATATTCTCTCGGTAGAAATCAGTTTTAAGCAGAGACATGACCTGCTTGGTAGCAGCTAAGTCTCCAGCATCTCTAGCTTGAGCAAGGCTTATCTGCTGACCATTAACATCAAACTGCTTACCTTCGTTTTCAATGAGATAGGTATTAGCCCGCTCACCAACAGCCTCGGCCACAGCACGGCTTCTAGCAAACTTACCAGAAGTACTATTCTCACCAAGATAACGAATCTGGTTAGTAGTGATTCCATTGTTATGAATCAGTTCCTGGAAATAAGGGTTCTGAAGGAGTACCTCATCACCAGTATTTTTGCCAAGCTTAGCCCACTCTGCACGTAGCTGAATAGGGTCTGCACCAGACTCAAGGACAGCTTTATCAAAACGTTCTTGCTGAGCATTCCTAACAAGCGTTGTTACTTCTGTCGCTGCTTGCACAGCAGCCGAAGAGAAGTTACCAAGTTGCTTATAGAAATTAGCTTGGTTAATAGCTTGCGTCTCAGCATTTTGAGCAGAAATCTGGTAATTACCAAGAATAGCTTGCTGAACACGCTGCCTATTTTCCATGTCCCGTTGGAACACGAATTGTCTGTTGCTTGCTTCAAGTTGATTGTTCTTATTAAGAGCAGACAGTTGCCTGTTCTTTTCAGCAATATCAAAAGCAGCAGCTTGTTTTAGAGACTGAATAGCATTGTTACCTTGGTTCAAATACTTATTAGTCTCATCTGGTACCTGAATAGGGTTGAAGCCTCCAGGTCTAGCATAACTTGTAAACTTTGCCATAATTATTTAAATGCAGAGTAAACACCAGCCGCCATGGAAATATCAGATGCAAGTCCAGTAAGACCAGCAAGCCAAGGATCAGTGTATTGTGCATCCACTTCAACAACCTTAGGAAGGTTCTTGGGACGCTTAGGCATTTGAAGAGTTGGCCGCGGAAGTTCTCTAGGAGCAGGTAGCGGGATAGGCGGAAGGGGTTCAAGCATAACACTTGCAATGGCATTAAGATCCCCTTGATACTTACTAAGAGCAGCTTGATTACGCATTGCTTTACCTTGATTAGCAAGGCTGACACGAGATGCAGCAAGCTGCGCCTTATCAAGATAGAATTGGTTATTAGCCATTTCAAGCTTTTGATTAATGTCAAACATGCTAAGACCAAATGTTTGTTTAGCACCAAACACTTCCTCAATAATTGCAGATGTCCGAAGACCTGCTTCTGCAATAGCTGTTTGAGCTACCTTCTCTGCACTAACACCAGAAGCACCTCTAGCTACAGCTGCACCCATGTTCTTCATTGCTTCAACGTAGGCAGCCTGTTGTTGAATTTGACCTTGCGCAACAGTCTGATTAAAGGTAGTTTGAGCTGCCTTTTGGTTCATTACCTCACCAAGTTGCCTATGCCTAAATTCCATCATAGTTGACTTCTCTTCAAAGTCAAGCATGACATTTTGCTCTTGCTCCCAGCGAGCAGTATCCATTAAAGCATAGTCATAAGCAAATTGGTTGAAGTCCATCTGCTGGGCAGCTTGCTGCTTAGATTTAGCAAATGCCCGCATTTGGTTGGCATAATCAAGTGCCTGAATCTGCATCTGATAACGGTAGTTATCTTGCGCAATAGCGTCTTGATATGCATACTCCTCTTCAATATTTTGCCGTTGAATATTGATAGAATTTTTGTCAAACTTAAATTGACGCTTCTGATTCTTATTGGTGAATCTACGCGCTACTCTATTTTTTTTGTTGATAGCAGCAGCTTGTTTCCTAGATGCTCTGTTTTGAGCTTTAGCACCAAGGAAGTTAGTAATCATACCAATAGGCATCTATCAAGCCCTCCTATAATAACGTGGTGCGTAATTACCTTCCCACTTCATACCATTAAGAGAGACTGGGAACGGTGAATTACTATTTACTTTAATACTAAAATTAGTATTCTTTTGATGAATAGGCACGGTTAATGTTGTACGATCAATAATAGGTGGGTTGTTAGCTACATAGTAATTAGCATACTGCACACCAATAGCAGGTCTCCAGTCAGGAGAACCGTACTTACTAACAAAGAAGTTTACTGATCCCGTAAGACCAATATCAAACCTCATACGTGCAATAGTCAGAGAACCTGACCAGTCAAGATCATTTTGCTGCCTATAGAAATACCGTGGTAGTTCTACATCAAAGTCAAAACGATAGCCAACTACTAAGTTGTTTTCTTTACCAGTCCAATCACCAAGCAATAACCAGTTACCACTACCATCTACTTCAATTTCACCAATGAAATTAGCTTCACTGATCTGGGTAAATGTTTGGGTATAAATAGTGTCGTAGTCATTTGCTGTACCTTTCTGTGCTGTAGGAATAGTTACAGCAATAGGTGTAGCAGTGGTGATGTGATTATATGGTTTAGGGATAGTAGACTTCTTACTTACAGAGTCGTATGTAATAGTACCTCCAGCAGACGCTAGGAAGTAGTGATCTAGTCTAGCAGTAGCGAAGGTCGTAACAAGCTGTGTAACCTCTTCAGGGAGGCTGTAGGGGTCTTGTACGGTATCTATAAGAAGCACTCGATACTGACCACCTTCACGAATCAACAGGATGAGATAGTTATCTAGCATCACCGTGAATTCAAGTTGACCAGGAACCTTCCATTTAAACCATGCTTGCATGGCTACTTCTTTACCATCGCTAAAATACTTGTAGAAGAACAAAGTATTCAAGCTAGGACTTAGTACACCAAGCAAAGAATCTTGAGCGTTGACAATCAACTGCTCACAGTCAGGTGGTAGATAACCAGAAACAATCTTACTAATGTCAGAAACTTCAGCAGATTCTTGATTACCTCTTGGCTGCATACCAAGAATCTTAGAATAACCAGGTGTTTTAGTTACAAAAGCAATGAACCCACCTGTATCTTTAGCAGGTGTAGTCTTGTCGCTTTCATATTGACTTACAGTACGAATGATAACGTCTGATGGAGAGATGACTCCACTTTCAGAATAGATTAGATACTGTTCATATTCACTAAAGACAACAAGACCTTGAGCTTGTGCAACAGCACAGTAAAGGTTACTAACTTTAGTACTAGATGTTTCTACATCAACAGGGTCAGAGGCAAGGACTGTTTGAGCACTGGTAAAGAAGAAGTTCTCAAAGTCTTTTGCCACACTCATAGCAATTGTATCTGCTGTAAGGAGGACAAGCCTATTGCTGTAGACAAGACCAAATTTAATTGATGTACCTACAAAAGAAGGTACTGGATTACCGTAGTCATTACCTGTAAGACGTGGAGCCCAAGTTTCCTTACCGATGGTAAAGGTATTAGTGCCTGTACTACGAATCTTATAAGGCATTGTCTGAGCATTGAAACCAGTGGATGCAAGTTGAGCAATGAACTTACCACCAGTGGAAACAGGTAGACCACTTTGATCTACATCAATATCCCAACCACGGTCCTCTTCCCAGTAACCAGAACCTGCATTCACAGCACTTGTTGTGTCACCAGTAGCATTACCAGTAGCGACAAACTTAACGTAGTAAGATGCACGCTCATCAATAGAGTTAAGGATCTTAACCCTACGACCAGGTTTAGTAAATGCAGCAAGACGAGCTGAGGAGGTTACTTCATCCTGATAGCTAGTCAACGACACACCTTGAATACCAGCTTTCACTTCAATAGTGAAAGGAGTTTGACCATCCTTACGTTCAATCTCCAAGCTATTAGAATACTTGTAGATGTTATAGTTAGTACCTACTTTTGCTTCAAGATCTGTCTTTAATCCACTGAGGATTTCATCAGCATCTACAGGATCACCACGAGTCTCAGCAGTTGTAACATCGACTGTAGTAAATGAACATTTAGTACCACCTACCCAGATTGCATACTCTTGGTCATAATCAATGCTACCAAGAATAACAGTAGCACGTGCCCTTAGGTAGTAGTTACTCTTGGCATTCATCAATACATTTGTATTCTTATTGATCACATAAGTTTGATCAAGATAAGTGAATGTATGGAATGCTTCAGAAGACGCTACACCAGCAGCCTTAGTAAGATAGGCAACTACATCAGCATCAGTTTTATTAGCAATAGTAGCTTCAGTAAAGACCAATTGATTACCACTAAAACTAGGAACAGTGTTCCAGATACGAATGTTACCAGTAGTTGTGATAACACCAATGTATCGTTCATCGTTGTCCCTAGCAATAGAGAACCAGTAGCCATCCTTTAGCGTGTCCGAGGGGTCATTTACATAAGTAGCTAGGGTACCCAGAAACTGACTACCGTTTCTTTTAAGAAGACCGTAGGTAGGATCAGGGTATCCATTAAGGATCTCATTAACTTGTCCTGGCTTCTTCTTGGTATCACTCTGACGACTAACACCACCCAGGAATGTAGGAATAGATTGAGTGATTGCTGCCATCAGAGTCTCTGCAGAGTGTTATACGGTTGGTAGCTTTGGTAATAAGTACCTTGACGTGGGAAGCCAAACATACTATAATCACCTTGATTGCATTCATATTCAAGTGCCATAGCACGAGCAAATGCTTCCTTTTGTTGGAGGATCTGGAACTGAGTACCATCACCCACAAGACGAGAAGATGCAATAGAGGCAGCTTTACATGTAATATAATCTTGAATAGGAGACGGAAGATCTTCCCACTCAAATAGCCAAACGACATCACAGTAAATGGTCTCAGTCCACTTATCTTTATGATTCATTCGATCATAAAGTTTGCCGTTTCTTTTTACAGCATCAACATCCCTGTAACCAACGTACTGTGGATCATCAGAAATGTCTAATTGCAGAACATTGTTAGGCCAATTAATGTACCCATTAGAATCAGGCTGGAGTGGATAGTTAAACTCTTTATTAAAAGTCCATCCTTCACTTTGTACTTCTCTTGATACTTCCCACAAAGTATCGTATATAATCGCAACGTCCGGGTTGGAAACGATAGTGACTTGATTACCATTACTGTCGGTAATAGTCTCAGTATCAATAGCAGTTACAGGAGCCTGACCAACTGACGCCAGGATCTGATTGACAGCTTGCAGCTCAGTCTTAGAGCCAGTGGTTGAGTATAGCATAACAATAGTGTTATTAGCAATATAAAAAAAAGGGAGAGCAATAAAGCCCTCCCCAGTTAATCAGACAGCAGCGCGAGCTGCATCCAGTGCAGGAGAATCAGCTTCCACACCAGCATAAGCAGTGCGGAAACCTTGAGTCTCAGAGTACACAGTAGAAGCGTTTACGGCAGAGCCGAAACCACTACGGGTTTTAGAAACCGAACGACGAACAGCGTGGTTATCAGAAACAGCGAGAGTACCGTTATCACTGTAGGTGGTACCATAGGCACCAGTCACAGTACGAACAGCAAAATCAACAGTTCCAGCCACACCATTGCCGCCAGCAGCAACAGTCAGGTTAGCCATGTTTTATCAAGCAATGGGAAGAGTAGAACCAGTAGTAGCATCACCTTGGATACCACCACTTACAGTGCGACCATATTCTACAGGAGTGGGAGGATTCAGAGTTTGAGACTCCGAAACCTCACCTGCAGGATCAGTCACTTTCACAACCTTAGAAGTACCAGGAGTGATAGACATAATCCTATCTCCTATCAGGCAGCTTGCAGCTCAATAGCAGCAGCAGGGTTCAGCCAATCAGCACCCATGGCGAGCTTACCGATGATCAGGTCGCCCTGATACATCGCCTTCACATCACCACCAGTGGTCTGGATGCTAGGACCAATACCTTGCACCACAGCAGCAGC
>Ga0208019_1001081_pt1 | contig 14697 bp, 20 predicted proteins | sample CB_VirMetaG_5_FD_184540 | JGI IMG/M metagenome (GOLD analysis project Ga0208019, IMG submission 184540) | Freshwater to marine saline gradient viral communities from Chesapeake Bay - CB_1508_1D Viral MetaG (SPAdes) (version 4) | ecosystem: Environmental > Aquatic > Marine > Coastal | place: USA...
CCCTTGTCTTGATGCGTTTGATCCGCATTCAGGCTCCCGTCAGCCATCAACTCGACGGCTGCGACTCTCGCCATAGACGCAGCAAACGAAACCTCCGCATCCCGCACCATGCTGTGGGGGTAGAGGTTCTCCCACACCCGGAAGAAGTGGGGGGTCGGCTCATCCTTCTCGATGTAGCGGTCGTACAGCAGCGTTCCGAAACGCTCTCGGCTGCCGATCACACCATCGACGTTACTGATCGCCAAGTCGTACAGTGCCTGACCCGCCGACCTCGCTAGGCCCATCGGACCCAGATGCCGAATCGCTCTCAGGGTAGTTTCCTGAGGGCGGGAGATAGGACGCGGCAAAGGTCGGATTATCTGGGAGCGATGAACGGTGGGTTGTGGCTTTGAGGTTTGCGAGGAGTTTTTGATTTCGGGTGATGCGGACACTCTTGTTTCCTTCGGAGTTCGTTGCTGTGAACTCTTGCGTGGTGATGAGGCCATTTGCCTTGGCTACCTCGTTGAGGACTCGGCGAAGTTGGTTGTGGGCACGCAACGCGATCTTAGCGTCTGGATCCCGCATGTGCTGGACAAGGGTAGAGATTTCCTCTTCAATCGAAAAGGAATTCAACTCAAGGGCTTTTGCCGCAGAGTCTGCGTCGAAGAACGACAGGACCTTCCCCGCGTTCCCCTGATGTTCCCATTCAGACATTCATCATCTCGCAATAGCCCCAATAACCCGGAGAAGGGGATTGGATCTGGAACCCCGCTTCACGATTTTACGGGCAAGTTCCATAGATCTCTCAATGTCATCACCGCCGACCAATTCAATAAGTTGACGATACACCTTATCCATAAGTTGTTCTTCTCGGAGGCTTTGCCCAAGTCGAGGAGGAACTTCCCGGGGTCCAGTGGCCGGAATGACGGGAATTCGGCGGCGACTTGGATGCCGACTTGTGTCGTGGGCCATGAGTTCTCCCGTACCCATGCCCTTCAGTTTCTTCATCATTTCCCCGGTGTCGTCGGGGGTGCCACGAAGTTGAGCCTGACGCTTACGGACCCTTTCTTCACTGGCCTTCTGACGGCTTGTCCGAGTAGGACTTCCGCTCGCATCTTCGGGAATGATGTTGAGTTGTTCCCGAGTGTTCTCAAGGATATAGACCCTATCGACAACTCTCTGGGGCACGCTGGCACCCGAGTCAACAATTCTCTTGATATCACGACGGGCTTCTTCAAGTTCCTTGTCAATGGCCCCCGTCAGTCCAAACTTGTCTACAAGGTCATCAACCTGCTTTTGGGCAGTCTTCCGCAAGAGAACTTCATTGTCCTTGTACTTGGGATTGTCCCTCAACCTTCGGACGATACCCATCTTGATTTCCGACTTGATCGCCAGTTCTTCGCGAATTGGCTCCGTCGCGGAGCCCTTACGGAGAGGGAGTCGGAGGGATTTCGTTCGAGACTGACCACCGATGGGCTCGTCGGGCTCTAGTTGAATGCCTTCTTGGGGTTGACGACTCGTCACGCCCCTACCCATACGTTCCTTGGTTTCGGGGTCAATATCCCTCTCGGGACCAGCGGGTTCCATGCCCGCAGCCCTCACATCCCTACGCAACTGCTCGACGCCCGTGACGCCCGCCCCGTACTTCCCTCCACCAAATGAGAGTCCACCCTTGGCCCGGGTCTTGAAGGTGGCCGCCTGTTCCGTTTCTCCGCCGGTACCTCGGACAGTCACCGCACGGGCCTTGCCTCGATCCGGGACAGACTTCTTGGCACTTCCTTCACCAACGTCGTGACCCGTACTCTTGGTGAAAGACTGAACATCAAAACCACCGGGACGAGCCCGACCAGTAATGAGAGTTTCCCCAGTTTCGGGGTTTTTTAGAACGGTGATATCCGCACCCCGGACAAGTTTCGCATCGACGACCGCTCTCTTATAGGTGTGGGAGTTTCTCTTGACTTCTTGGAAACCCGGCTTCGACTTGATGTAGTTGGTTGCAGAAGAAGGAATGACCTTCTCACCCGTGTAATCTTGGATCTGGGTGACTTCGCCGTTCTTAATGCTGAAGGTCTTGGTGATCGGGGGTCCGCCAGAGTCAACTCCCCGGAACCCTCGACGAATCACACCGTAGGTTTTTTTCCCGTCAGGCAAGGTGTTCTCAAACACCTGAATGTCCGGAGATGTGAAACGGGACAGAACCTTCCGGGTCTTCCGGGGAAGTTGATCAATGTCTTCTTGAGTAAGAGGCCGTCCCTGAGATTTGGCAAATTGGATAGCGTGCTGATAGACGGGGCTCTTCTTGAAACCCGTGGCAAGAGACTTCTTCTTCCGGCCAGAGGGGGTGTTGACAACCTCCTTGGGATTCCGGGCTACAAGTCTTCCGGCTTCATCTTCTTCAAGCGTGAAGGTTTCAACACGATCCGTCGGGCGGTTCGTGATCTGGTTGATGATGTCTACCCTGCGTTCACCGTAGGGATCGACGAAGGTCTCTTGGGAAAGAGTTCGAGTCTTTGACCCCGGATCCATCCGCTTTCGGAGTTTTCCAAGTTGTGCCGCTCCAGATTGGGATTGACCCTCAAGGAATTCTCGGGTTGCTTCCGGCCCTCTCATCTGAGCAGACTCAAATGAGTATGCGTCTCGGTCGATGACCCCAGCATCCTTCAAACGATTGACGGCTGCCCTTTGGGCCGCAGTCTCTCGCTGCTCCGCCAACTTCTCCTTTAGAAGTTCCTTGCCGATCTGGCGATCAAAGACTGAAGAAGAGACCTTCTTCTTGCCTCCCAAACCGCCCGACCGAACAAGAAGTTCTCCCTGCTCTCTGGCAACAGCAGCCTCTGCCTTGGTCATGCGTTCCGACTGAACCTGCTCTTTCACAAGTTCGCGGAACTCGGGGTTCGCGACAGCAAAGTTTGCAACAGCCTCTGCCGCCTCCTTGGAATACTGGGGCTCGACCTCCCGCAAAAGAGCAAGAATGTCGTTGAAGAGATCTCGCTTCTTAGCCATCAATAGCCTCCCGGAGCGGCTCGCATTACCGGAATTCTGGGGTTAAAGGTAGGGCCATACATAGGAGGAACTGGGGGTGCGGGCAAGTAATTCAGAGGCACACGCGGAAGACTTGCCGGAATACCCGGGGCAAGTCCCGGAGTATAAAGAGGATCGTTGTATCCACGAACATCAGGCCCCGTACCGTAAATCGCGTAGTTGTTGAATTCAGCATGCTTACGAATCAACTCATCGTTGTACCTTTGCATGGCAGCATTCTTCATCGCAAGATCTTCAGGCGAGAGAATACCAGTACCAAAGGCCGGAGCGGTCAGGAAGTTGTCTTCGTCTGCGTAGTTGCGGGGGTTGGGCTGCTTCCTTACATCCATTGACGCGCCCGTCATGGGGTCGGTGTAGAGATAAGAAGCAGGATCGCTCAACGGCAACTGGGCAGTGACTTCCCGCTGTCTTGCAAGTTCATTGTCAATCGCAGCAAGTTCTGCAACCCTTGCATCGTAGGCTTGGTCGGCAGCAATCTGGCTTTCGTTAGGGCCAGCAAAACGATCGTCCATCATCGTCATGTATTCGGACGGCGTCATGCCCTGCGTGTTCAATCCGGGGAACTGCTGAGTAAGCATTCTTCGCCTACTCTCCAAAGTCCCAATCTCGTTTCCAGCAGCATCGAGACGACCACGGATATCAAACGCTTGCCGGGAGTCGATCGACGGAGGGCCACCAAAGTATTCGCCCACCCGGTTGAAGAATTGGAGAGCCCGATTGTCTTGGACAAGCGAGGTGTTGAGTTGAGACTGGGCTTCCTGCTGGGCTCTTCGAGCCAAGACAAGTTGTGCCTCAATGCCCCGAAGTTGATCCACGGGGTTGTTGGACCTCTGCCCTTGGTAGATGTCCTGCTGGAGTTGTTGCTCGTACCTTTGGTTCGCGGCTTGAAGCGATGGATCTACGTCTTCATAAAGAGGTTCGCCGTTCACTCCGACAGCAATGGCGTTGCCAACATCTCGCAGCGTCGTTGTCTGGGCAGGCCCAATCCTATTGCCTACGGGAAGTTCGACATCCGCCAGATTGGTCTTCAGGGAATCCGGCACAAGTGTCAGGAGGCGATTCACGGCGGAGAAGGGTTCGCCGCTCGAACCGAAGTATTCCTCGGCAAGGTTGGGATTGAACCCCAACGAATCCAACACTTCTTGCCGGTAGTTTGGATCAGACTGATACTGCTGGAGTTCCGGCAAGGACGCAGTTCTAAGCCAGTTCTTTACTCGCCTAGTCTGGTAATCATTCTCCATCTGGTAAGGAGTTTGAGTAGGTCTCCTTGCAATAAAAAAGTCATTCGTACCCTGCAAGGACCCGGAATCATTTGCAGGCAGTGGACTTGTTTGAGCAGGGGCATCCTCCGGCCCTGACCTCCCCATGTTGTAGAAGGGAAGGGAGGGGATGGGATTTGTTTGGGAAGGGGTTTCGTCTACAACAGGGATCTCAACGATCTCTGGAGTTCCATCATCATTCACTTCTCCGGTTTCAACAGTGATGGTTCTTGGAGAAGTCTGTTCTCCCATTCCCCCCACTTCGGGTGAGGGGGCAGGAGCGTACATCGGGGTGTCGGAGCGTTGCGTGGGAGCCAGACCCTGAGCAACAGACTGACGCTTGGCTTCCATGGCGTCCATCTGGTCCCGCATGAACCGGGGAATGCCGGGGGCGTTGACGTTCATGGCCCGACGACGGGCGTCGATCGCGGCGGTCTTTGCTGGATTTCCAAAACCTCCCAGACCACCCACCCGGTTGGCAGCACTGATAGCGGATTGAGTCTGACCTATCGCCGTGTCAACTCTCTGCTGCTGTCGGTTTTGGGCCATATTCCGAAGCATTTGCTGGACAGCAGATCGAGAGTCGGTAGGATAGCCCATCCCGTAGGTCGGCATTCCGCCCGTGGGCATTCCCATTGAACGAGGATCCTGACCCGGAACCGTAGCCGAGTATTCGAAGCCATCAGGACCAATGTAGGTATTTGCCATGAACAGTAGCCTTGAAAGACTGGAGACTTAAGGTATGAGCAATCGGACGCAATCAGCCACCTTGGCGTCCTCGGAACCCATGCAGGTCGCACGGTACCTGCTGAGAACGAGATTCTCCACTCCTAATAATCGAAACGGATTGTGGTTTTGGAGAGGGAATTTCTACGAATGGTATGGGGAAAGATGGCAGAAGCGGGATCTGGAGTGGGTTGAGAGTGCCTTGTGGGTCGCGTTGGAGAATGTGACCTTCACTCAGAACACCGCCAACGGTCAGCAGCAAGTACGGTACGCACCCTCGATCCCCAAGATCCAAGGGGTCTTGCGGGCGTTGCAAGCGTTGCAGACGTTGCCGCATGAGAAGAGTCCGGCGTGGATCACTGCTCCGCAGACAAAGGATGTTCGGAGCCTTGTGTCGTTTGAGGATGTTGTCGTTGACGCGGCAACCGGGGCTTCGTTCCAACGAGACGAAACCTTCTTTGCCCCCCACATCGTTCCGTGCCCCTACGATCCGTCGGCGGAATGCCCGACATGGCATCGGTGTCTGGGGGAGTGGGGCGGAGGAGATCCCGAGTGGGGCGGGCTGTTGCAGCGGATGTTTGGGTATTGCCTCCTCCCGCATCGGGACTACGCAAAGTGGTTCCTGATGTACGGTAAGATCCGAGGTGGCAAGGGCACGATCATGTCAATCCTCAAGGCGTTGCTTGGGGAGGGGTACATGGGTACCTGTCTTGAAGACATCGCAGGGCAGTTCGGGCTCTGGGGTATCGAGCAGGCTAAGGTGATGGCTATCAATGAAGTATCCGAAATATCGAATCGTGAAGGTGAAGCCGCGTGCCGTGTCCTCAAGTCGATTGTCGGACGAGACCCCATCTCCATCAACAGGAAGTACGAACAACCACTCCGGAACGTGGTCGTGGATGCCGTCCCGATCATGCAATCCAACGAAATACCAAGGCTCCCCAACAAGGGGCTCGGGCTGTCTGGGAAGATGGTTCTTCTCCCCTTCACGGTCTCCTTTGTGGGGCGGGAGAATTACCGGCTAGGAGAGCAGTTGATGGCGGAGTTGCCGGGGATCGCTGCTTGGGCGTTGGAGGGTGCCAAGATCGTGGAGGCCGAGAAGGACCCCAAGGCCAAGTTCCCCATGCCGGAGCGGTCCAAAGTCCTCATCGAGGAATACCACGCCGTCAACAACCCCATCGACGAGTTCCTGTCTGCCCGGTTCGAGGCCAAGGAGGGGGGCTTCGTGTCGTCCGAGGCCCTGTACTCCCACTGGAAAGAGTGGAGCAAGGAGTTGCGGGTACCTGCCATGAGCCAGAACCAGTTGGTGTACCGGGTCGTGGAGGGGTCCACTTGGGACCTTCGCAGGGCACGGATTGGCAACGGGGGCAAGAGGGGGATCCGGGGACTGACACTCCGTACCAAGGATGTACCATAGCCGTACCGGACTTGTGGCTGGTCTGGTACTGCGGAAAGCGGCCCTCTCGGCAACGGGAGGGCTGTTTCTTTCCCCCCGTACCATATGTACCATACCTTTCTCTAAAAGAGATGGGGTACATATAGAGTATAGAGAGTATGCGTAGGTCTGGCTAGTGTGGTACGTCTGGTACAAACGCCGTTCTGAGGCAATGGGCGGGGGTAGCGGCGTACCACACAGTACCAAAGGTACCAGAGCCGAGGATTTTGATACGGGAGCGGTCTTTCTACTTGTTGTAGGTATGCCGTCGGGGGGCCATAGGGGGGACCCTAGACCACCCCTAGACACTACACCCTAACAAACACCTCCAAACCTAATCCAAACGATTGCCTTCCATATGAAGGCAATCATCGGATTGTCTATTCTATCACCCCTGTTAAAGGGAGTTCGCTATGGCTAACGTGCCACAAATCACCCATGCTGGGACCCCGGTCAAGAAGAACCTGACCATCACGTTGGAGGTCATCTCCTACGTCAAGGACCCCAAGATCGTGAAGATCGGGGACATCGAGAACAGGACCGTGGGCGAGATCGACCTGAGCGGCCTCGTCAACGGACTTCTCTCCGGTGTGCAGAGCCAGACCGGTATGTCCTGCAGGACCTACCTGTCCAGCAAGACCAACACGCTCTACATCTCACTTGATAAGAGCGGTGCGGTTGACACCTCGGCTGAATCCATGGAGTGGTGAACACAGACCTGAGCAAGTCTATAAACTGCTCATTTTTTTTATTGTTTGCTCGGGTGTATGTCTGGCAAACAGAACGACATTTGGCATGGATGCCCGCGGTGGCCCGTGGCTGTGGCGGCCACCGCGGTCGTCGTCATGTCATCTTTCACTAAAGGAGTCTTGGAATGGCAGACTACTGTAAGCATTGTTATCGCGAACATCTGGGATTGGAAGGAGATGATTTCAGTCACTTCAACCAACCCGGAGCATACCTAGTTGTATGCGAGGGGTGTGGGGTCAGAACCATCAAGGTCTGGGAAGAACCTCCCATCTTTGCATGGGAAGTCATGTACCAAGGAGACTGTGTCTTCAGTTCGGACAGTCAGTACAAGGCTGACCTTCAGTTCAACAGGCTCTGGCAGAAGTGGTATGACCATACCATGTTCATGTATCGGGGGAAGTGTCCCTACCATATCCGAGAAGTTGAGGTTCTTGGTCCTCATCGTCTTCGGAAGAGAGTCTATTGAATCTTGTTGCCTCCCCGGCGGGCGTGGGTGTGCCGCCGCCGGGGTGGCTTTCACATGGTGGAACGAATAAAGGAGTTCCAAATGCCAACTTGTAAGGTTTGTTCGGGTTCAGGTTCAGCGCATGGTCATCCTGACTGTCCAGTTCCTTGTCTCAATTGTGTTGATGGGATCGAAGGATACGTCATCGTAGGCTCCCATTACATGGGAGGAGACATGGTGGCTCTGGCAGAAACCCTCGAAGGACGACTGGTCTGGGAAACCGAGGAAGACGCAAGAGACCTTCTTCGCGATGTGATGGAAGAGATGGAGTTCATGGATGCAGAAGTGATCCATACTTCAAAGTGGCAGCACACACAAGCATGTGCTCGGGCTGTCATTCACAAGGCTCTGTTCGGAATTGTCTGGGATTGAAAGGAGATCCAATGGACAAGTGTTGCCTTTGCAACGGAACCGGCAGGATGGTAGATCCCAATATCTCGGAAGGGATGTTGGGAACATTCAGTCAGCGGGAGGTGCAGACTTTCTGCACCATTCCGTGTAACTGCAAGGAGATCAGCGATGGCGAAGATGGTCTATCTTCTGATGCAGACGAATAAGAATGGATACACCACGGTTCTCGGTGTATATGAAACCAGAGAAAGGGCTGAGTCTGCTGGGTTCCAGCAGATCACAAGCGATAAGAAGTGGGGAAACGAAGCGGCGACGTACTACGTCGAACAATTTATGGTTCATTGAGGTGGTGTCGGTCCCCCGGTCCAGTGCCGGGGGACCTCTCCCTCTTCTCAAGAAAGGAATGGAATGGCAATCGAAGTGCGAAGGTTCACTCATCATCACTTGCCGATCTTCACTGAAGAGCAGCAAACGGAAGAAGGTTACTACTACTTCTGGGATGAAGACAAGACACATGGCCCGTTCAAGACTCGGGAGAAGATGCAGCAAGACATGATCATTAGAGGTCATGTCCTTCCCGACATGGAGTGGGCACGATTCGGGATCAGAGGATCCCACATGATTCATGTTCGCATCACTCTCAACGATGAGACTCAACAGTTTATGGTTGGCATCCCTGTCAACTATCCCGGGCTTGACCACTTCAGATCAGTGCCTGTCACAGAGAATGAACTCTACAGATACATCAAAGGAGAACTGGCTCAGAATGTGTGGGGTCATCTCGATCCCACTGAACGAGAGTTCCTGATCAGCGGCATCTATGCGGATGACGAGGAGTGGGAAGCAATGTTTAGAAAGGACTGACCGTGGTTGCAGAACAACCGACTGATGAAGAAGTCTTCAAGGATGTGTTGGATGCGGGGGAGCAGATGGTGGAACAGTTGTGGGCTATCTACCCCAAGATGGTTCTGTCAATGGATGAGGAGACTCGGGATGAGTTTCTCAAGAGTCCCTGCATTCCTCTCACCAATCGCCAGTTGATGGTGATGTTAGCGTACACCGTGGGATTGGAGAAGTTGTTGAAGGATCCGAAGTAACTCCTTTACCCTCCGCCGGGGGGTGGGCGGTGCCCCCCCGGCGGGTGGGTTTGTTTGTTATGGATGACATGTTGTCATCCTGTTTCTTTGTCTGCATTCAATTGGAAAGGAATGCAATGTCTGACATCTATTCTTCGCTGGCCTCGATGGAACTGATGGTGCCCAATGTCACCAGTGTCTGTTTGACTGGTGTCTCGGAGGGCAAGAAGCCCAACACCACCGTGCTGATCTTCCGTCATCCCGAAGACAAGAAGGGCAATCAGTACGAGTCCATCATTCTGACGCACACGGTGGGTGCCAACCTCCCGGCCAACAACTACACGGATGAGAACGGAGACACTCGTCGAGTCGTCTTCAATCTTGGTTCATTGCATCTCATCTCGTTCCTTCAGGCTGTCGATGCCAGTGACGACGAGATCCGTGAAGTCATGACTGCTTCCCGTGACGAACGGGTGGAGATGCTCAAGCGGTACGTCGGTGAGTGTGTGACCTGTCCCATGACTGGTCGTGTCAAGGGTGGCGATGGTGTCACTCGCGTAGGCTTCAAGTTCGAGGACATCGACTGGGATGATTACACCGACTTCATCAACCGACAGAAGAAGGTGTTCGGACCCGATTTTGATCTCGGACCAGCCCTCGAACGAGAGGAAGTGCGGAAGCGGAACACGCGACCGGACAACGCCGTCGTCCCCATGTCCATGGAGGACGGAGACGAACTCATCGACTGATACTTCTCACCACCCAGAGTGGGGGGGAGTCGTGTCCCCCCACTCTATCCATTGCAAGGATCCGCAATGACACTGATCAGATTGCACGACATCAGAGAAGAGGATGTGCATCCCGATGCTGGGATGAGCAACATCCCATGGGAGTATGAGTACGGCTTCCAGAAAGAAGCCGATGTCCAAGATCATCAAGGAGACATACTCGATGAGTTGTTTTTCTATCACAGTACAGCCGACGAATCAGTTCTCGACGGCCTCAGTCCAGATCCTCCTACCTATCGTGGTAGCGAGATCGTCCAAGTTGGTACGTTCGTCACCCGCATCACCGTCAAACGTGGTGACAAAGAAGTGTGTGTCTCCGTCAACCGTGAGTTCCTCATCCACAAAGCCAATGAGATTCTCCGTGCAGCAGCACAAGACATCGCCATTGCAATCCAACGTGAGTACATCCACCGTCCCGAGAACCACATCGAGACGGTATACGAGTTCTGTCCCGGATCCCCGACTGTTTCCTCGCTAGTCATTGGGGATGATGTCTTCCCACTCCGACAACTACTGGATCTCCGTGGTTTCCCAGTCGTTGGCAAGATGGAGTGGGTGGAACTCGATGAGTGTTGAATTCAAGGTTGTACGTTTGGGGGATAAGGTGGTAAGTGTGTCCACCAATTCCCCTGATCTCCAAGACTGGATGGGTGACATACCTCTTGTCAGTACAGAGGTAGGATCCACATCTATCTACCAAATGCCTGATGATCACGCTGATCATCACTACACACTCCTCATGTTGCAGACATGAGGCATCTCTCTCAGAAGGCGGCACCACCCATGCGGTGGTGTCGTCTTTTTTCTTTGTGGTTTGTTGAGTATTGGTTGTTGGCTTTCTTTATATGCCGACATGGTATTGCACTCATGTCGAGCGTCCCGCCCGCGTTGCGGGCGGCGGGACGCCCGAAGATTCTTTAGAAAGGAAAAGCATGAACGCACGGGAACTGATGGGATGGATCACGGACAACGCTTACGAGGAGAAGTACAACATCTACGCCATCGCAGTACATGGAGAACGAGACGGTCGCCTCCCTACTGCCACCGTTGTCACCGACAAGGTTGACGGCAAGATCGCCGGACACTTTGTGTGTGTGGATGAGAAGGCAGGCAAGGTCAAGTTCTTTTCCGGCACCTACTTCGACCGCCATCCCGTTCCTCTTGCTTCAGCCATGGGATGGTTTGGCAGAGAAGTGACAGAATGTTTGTCCTCTTACGTCTGAGTTTATGGGATACTCTGGAGGAATGGAATGTTTCCGGAGCCCCACATGATCGGTCAAGAATCTCAGATGAATTTCCAGACACTGATCAAAGCCGTCAAGAATGACGACGTTGCATTGGTGTCATGCAAGGATGCGAAGGGCAGACAGTTCGATGTGCTTGCCATTGTCTCACTCAATGGTGCCAACCTTGACGAGTACATCTACATCCCGTTTGCCGTGATGGCTACTCCTTCCTTGTATCCACTCTTCAACAAGATCAAGCCACCCGAAACCCTTCAAGGAGAATGGTTCTGGTATGACGACGACGATCTCTCTACCTGAATTCCCATCTCACTCAACCTGTAAACGCTGCGATCTCCATGCAGCAGCCAAAAATCCCGGGGTACCGACACGCTTCTTCGAGCAGTCGGACCCCGGCTCTCGTCTTGCACCACTCGTTGTGGTCGGCATGAACCCCGGTGTCAAGGAGGACGCAACGAACCGTTGCTTCTCCGGACCCTCGGGCAACTTACTCACCAACGTCTACCTCAACCACGCCGACATCCTGTCGCACCCTATTTACCTCACGAATGCAGCCCGTTGCCCCACGCTGGGCAACAACGAGAAGCCCAAGCAACGCCACTACAATGCCTGTTGGGGGTACACAGACGACGACCTCAAGACCGTCGCCTCCCTCCACCCTGACCACATCGTGTACCTTCTCTGCCTTGGTGCCGACGCATACGCCTCCATCTCGAAGCACCTGCTCGGCAAGGCCATGGCCCTCCGTCACGGCTTCAACAATCAAGGCCAGACAAATGTCCTCGGTTTTGTGGACCGCTTCCGAATCTTTGCTACCTTCCATCCTGCTGCCGTCCTCCGTGAACAGAAGTACCTGTACCCGGTGAGCGATCATATCGAGTTGCTGTCCAACGCACTCAACGGCAAACTCCCCACCCCTTCTTCCCCCCACTTGGTGGATCCAACATGGCCTACCCCACCGACCCAGAAATCGAATCTGCTTTTCGGCGAAACCTCATCGAAATGATCAAGGAGGACATGGACAAGCATGACCTCTCACTGTACGACGCCTTCCTCATCTGGTCTCTTGGCCGGAACAGATGGAGGGACACTACCCTTGCCAAGATTAGAAAGGAAAAGAAGAATGAAGATTGACATCGACGAACAGATCTGTCTCGACGATCTTGAGATCGACGGACTCGACATGACAATCACCTTGGACTGCGAAGTCTCGCCCTATTTCCTTGAAGTCAAGACGGTTCACCTTTCCGAAGCCGACGAGAAGTTCATCGTGCAGGTGGTGAAGGAAGCAATCAAGGCACACTTCGAGGAGAAACTGGAACCCCGTGAGATCTGGGACAAGGAGAAGGAGTGGCAGGAAGCACAGGACGCCGAAGCATGGAGGGAGCAGAAACTGCTCGGAGACGATGAATGCTGATCAGCCTCGACATCGAGACGTACGGTGCTGCGAAGGGGAACCACATCGGGGTACTCCTGCCAGAGCAGACTGTCTTCCATCCCACGAAGTCCTACTACATCGACGGCGTGAGCCTCGACGATATGGTGCTGACGGCATCTATCACCCTCCCCAAGGAACAGCCGACATCTCTGCTATTGAACTTCGACTTGCTGAGTCGGCTGGAGCCCGGTTCGACGATGGTGTTCCAACTCCACGACCCTGAACACCGCCGCATGCTGAAGGCGTGGATCTCTCGCGCCACTACCATCATCGGCATGAACCTTCAGTTCGACATCCAATACCTAATGGCGGCGGACATTGATGTTCCCCCCACCAAACTGGTAGACCTTTCTGTCCTCAACTACCTGCATTCCGAACTCCGGGAAGAGCGAAGCCTCAAGGCACTAGGTCCTGTCCTCGGTGCCTTCGCCTACTCCGAGACCCTCAAGACCGTCCGCTACAAGCGGGCCACAGACCAGAAGTTGTTGTTCTACAATGCACAAGACACCCACAACACCATGCTCGCAGTTACCGAGTTGTCTAAGCGACTCCTCAGCGAGAAGTTCGAGACCCATTACGACCCCAACTACGGGGCGTACTGCCTTGAGTTCTACAGCCGCAGTATCTGGGCGACTATCGGGATGTCCAGATACGGCATCCCCATGTCTTCACTCCGACTCCAAGACCTCATGGACACCCTTCGTTGTGACTGCGACGACGCCGAGACTGAGGCCGCAACCTACGGGCTTATCCTTCATGGCCCCGGTTCAGCCACCAGCAAGGACGAGTTCCTGAACGAGACGATTTCCCTCATCGAGCGGACCACAAACCCCGACATCATGGACCGCCTCGATGTGACGCCCAAGAGCAAGAAGGTGTCCTTCTCCGAGAAGAACCGGCTCGCCCTACTCGAAGCCCTGCCCGACACCGACGACACCTATCAGTACCGACGCTGCATCCAACTTGCCAACGGCCATGCCAAGGCCCTCAAGTTGATCTCGTCCTACTGCTACCCCCTCCTCTACCATCGTCGCAACAAGCCCGACGACATGTCCTCCATCCTGATCCCCATGGGTGGACGACAACTGGAACAACCCCAAGACCACAAGATCACGATCTTCTCCTCGGCAGCAGAACGGGTGGACGCAGCAGCCACCGCCATCATCAACGTCAGGACCCGTGCCTCCAACCGTTTCAACGCTGACCGTACCATCGACACCGCCGACGCCATTGCCTACCCGACTTGGTACGTCACACCCAGCCACATCAAGAACGACACCGGCACATCCGGCGGCACCATTCAGGGCCGTATCACCTGCAAGCAGCCCAGTGCCCAGACCTTCCCCAAGGTCATCAAGAACTGCATCCGGTCCCGGTGGAAGGGTGGTGCCATCGTGGCGATGGACCTCTCGCAGGCAGAACTCCGGGTCGCCGCCCTCCTCTCGGGCGAGACCAGCATGATCGACGCCTACACCGAGGGCCGTGACCTCCACGCAGAGCGGGCCAGAACCTTGTGGGGGGACTACGACGACGACCCCGACACCCAGCACCAGCGACGACAGGTTGGCAAGATGATGAACTTCGCCGACCTCTTTCTGTCCTCGGCACCCACGATGAAGGAGCAGGTGTACGCACAATCCGGAGGCGACATCGAACTTCCTCTCTCCTTCTACCAAGAAGTTGTGGGGTCACGCCCAAGAGTCAGACCCCAACTCACCAAATGGCAACAGGGACTCCTCAAAACTGCGGAGCGGGACCACAGAATCCTGCTGCCACTGACGGGACAGTCCCGTACTTTCCTCGGAGACCTCGGTCCGATGAAGTCTGAAGTGGTGAACTTCCCAGTCCAGACCACGGCAGGCAACGTGACGCTTGCAATCCAGCACGCACTGATGTCAAGGCTCAAGCCTTCCGCCTCCTACATGTTCCTTCAGATCTATGATGCCATCTATATCGACACAGCCCCCGGATATTCCGAGGGGGCGGTTGACGCGGTGGCAGATGCAGTGCAGTATGTGGTGACGAAGGGGTACTGGAACGACCTCCAGCGGATCTACCGCAGGACAGTACCTCTCAAGCACGACATCGACATCCTGACTTGAAA
>Ga0208019_1001082_pt1 | contig 14683 bp, 13 predicted proteins | sample CB_VirMetaG_5_FD_184540 | JGI IMG/M metagenome (GOLD analysis project Ga0208019, IMG submission 184540) | Freshwater to marine saline gradient viral communities from Chesapeake Bay - CB_1508_1D Viral MetaG (SPAdes) (version 4) | ecosystem: Environmental > Aquatic > Marine > Coastal | place: USA...
ATATGGGTGTAACAATGGGTTGGGAATTTGTTCCAATTATTGGTAAATCACCTGAAGAAGTCGCTGAAATTCTAAAGTCTTCAAAGATCTTTGTAAACTTTACAGAAGGTGAGGGTTTTGGTTTACCCGCACTTGAGAGTATACTCTGTGGCAATCTTTATGTAGGTAATGCGGGTCTAGGTGGAGAAGACTTTTTAGATGATGATCAGGTAAGTGGCGTTGCTTTTCACAATTATATTGGCGATAATAATAATCCTTATAATTGGGTTGACGCTCTAAAGGTTGCGATAAGATCTCTTGAAGATGAAGAAACAAAGGATAAGATCCAAAGTGCTTCAGAATACCTGGCTGAAAAGTATTCTTATGATAACTTTACCGTAAATCTTAAAAAGGTATATGATGGAATAATGGAATAAATTATGTATCATCTCTCCGTAATTGGCTCTGTAGGTCCACCTGAAAGGTATTTAGAATCTATTGATGACGAAAAGATTCTTAAAAAGTATGAGGTATTAAATGGATAGGAAAATTATCGGCTTATCTGTAGTTTATTGAGCTGATGAATGATTTTTTGATTGTGTTGATAGTGTTATAGACTTTGTTGATGAGTTAATTATATGGCACAATTATTATCCATATACAACTTCATCAGAACCAAGAGATGAAGTTCAACATGAAAAAGTATTAAAAATAATTGAAAAAATACGGCAAAAGTATGGTGATAAAATTAAATATATTTTAAACAAAAAATCGTATACTTCTGCCGGTATAACTGATTTAATTAATAAAGATTTATTGCTTGATCAATATTCCAATGAAGATATGATAATGTATATTGATACTGATGAAATTTTTATTCCCGAGCAGCTTAAAAAAATTAGAAAATTAGTTCTTTCTGGAAAATATGATCAATATAAGATATTTCAAAAACATTATATTAAATATTCTGATCTTTGAATGCCATGTCCAACAAATCCTTATCAAACTTTTATAACTAAAAATGTTTATAAACCTTCATATATTAGAAATCATAAAGATCTTAAAACGCTTACACTACCAGATGATTTTTTTTATAAACACATGGCTTATTGTCAAAAAGATTGAAATGATTTAAAGAAAAAATTAATGAATACGGTTAATTGTGAACATGGAATAACTATTGATGTTGATTGATATGAAAATGTATTTCTTAAAATAACGCATGATAATTATCATGAATTTAAGAATTTTTCTTATATTAAAGAATTTCCTCATCATATGCCATTCATCAATAAGGAATAATCTACATGAACTATTCGATAGGAATAACGACTTACAGCGCACGATTAGAAACATATTTCGCCCCATTGCTCAAGCAAATAAAACAAGCCGTTCCTAATGCCGAAGTGCTAATCTGCGTTAATGGAGATCATAATCAGAAATTTGATCCAGTATATAGGCGAGAAATTATGAAGCTGATGTTCAAATATGATAACACCTTTCCGTTCGTCTGAACATCATTCAGATCTCTTTCTAAGCTATGAAATAATATAGTTATAAATTCAACAAACGATAACATTTTGATTTTGAATGATGATGTAAGTGTAACAGATGATCAGTTTTGGAATGACTTAACAAAAGAGATTAAAAACATTAATACATCTTTTACTATCAACAATACATTTAGTCATTTTGTTATCAATAGAAAAGAACTTGAACAGATTGGATGGTTCGATGAAAGGCTGTTAGGAATAGGCTATGAAGATGGAGATTTTTGCTGGAGATATGCACATTATCTAAAAAGAGAGTTGGCGAATGTTGGTATTGACAATATTTGTAATTATATTGACAAGTCTGCGGAAAGGATAGTCAACACAAGAAAAGAAGATAACGGATACTCAATGATAAACCTAGAGATAATCCATGAAAAATATGATAAAAAAGAAATTTCGTCTGCAAGAAAGTTTCTGAACAAACCAGAAGTGCATAGGCTACTACATCATGAAGGATGACTGTTTCATCTAATAAACGAAACCAAACCACAGTACCCAAATGAAAAATTTTATTGAGATAATAAGGATAAAATGTAATGACAAAATATCACCTATCAGTAATCACGGGGATCGGAAAGATTGATCGATACAGGGGATCAATAGACGGATATTTCAAGAACATTCAGAGACAAAGCTTTTTTAAATGAACGGAGCACATCATCGTTTACACGGAATGATCGTCCATCTTCGATGAGTATAAGCATTTAGATAACATTGTGTGGCTTAAGGAAGGGGGAACAGGAGTTTATAATGCTTGGAACCAAGGTATCAAGGCATCAACAACCAATTTAATAACGAATTGAAACGTGGATGATCGAAGGTTTCCCAAAGCAAATGAGAAGAAATATATATTTCTTCAGAAAAATCCAGAATATGGTCTCGTTTATAATTGATGATATTTTACCAATGAAGAGGACGAGGACATTGATAATCTTGGACGTACTATACGCCTATTTCAGTCAACTCCACCAGAACATCCTGCTTGAACCTGAAGTTGTGCATGTGGAGCAGATCCAATGTGAAGAAAGATATTGCATGATAAGGTTGGATACTTCGATCAAGAAGAGTTTCCTTCATCTGCCGACTGAGATATGTGACTTCGATTCAATAAGATTACAAAAATGGGTCAAATCAAAGAGTTTTTAAGTATTTTCTACATCAATCCTGTAGGAGTCGGTCAGCAGGACGAAAAAGAGAGGCATTTGCAGGATAGAAAAATTTTAGAAAAACATCAGGTGAATATTCCTGAAGAGAACAAAAATAAGTGATACGGAGTGTAGTATGAAGAAAATATTAATAAATTACGCCCATAATTTATATTTTAACTCTCAAAAGATATGTTCGCAAACGGCATTGGATATTGGGGGATTTGATGAGGTTATAGAATATGGACAAAACGATATAGCTCCAAATTACATAGAAAAGAATAAGCATATCTTTAATCAACGAAGAGGGGGAGGTTATTGATTGTGAAAGCCATATATCATTTTGAAAACACTGAAAAAGATTGGAGACGATGATGTTTTGGTGTATTGTGATAGCGGTGTTCATTTTATAGATTCTTTTTTGAAATATATTGATATGTGCAAAGATGATGAAAAAGGCTTGGTGCTTTTTGAGTTGATTTCTGATTTCAATATAAACAAAAACTGAACGAAAAGAGATTGTTTTCATTTAATGAATTGTGATACAGAAGAGTATTGAAACAGAAAGCAAATATTATCAGGATATCAAGTTTGTAAAAAAAATGATTTCACTATTTCGTTTTACAAAGAGATATTAAAGCATATTCAGGATGAAAGAACGGTTACGGATATTCCTAACAAATGTGGATTGCCAAATTATGATGGTTTTGTTGAACATAGGCATGATCAAAGCATACTCTCATTAATGGCAATAAAGCATAAGATAACAAGAACGCCAGACCCCGCAAAGGATAGGGGTTGTGAGCAAATTGATGTTAAGCCTTGCGTAATAGTTAGAGGACACATTTAATATGATAGTACAGATGACACAGGCAAGAGACGAGTTGCATTTAATAAAACAATTGTTACCAGTATGATCAAAATATATTGATGGATTTGTTTTTATGATAGATACTAATACAGATGAAACTGTATCATACTTGAATAGCGTTAAAGATGAATTTAACATTTTGGAAGTGTTAGAGTATGAAAAAGACGAAAATTCGGTAGCAATTGAAACAAACGAAAAACAGATTTTGTTTGATGCTGCTTTTAAATATTCTAATAAACTGATTTATTTGGATGCTGATGAGTATTTGGACGGAAACATGACCAAAAACGAAGTTGAAATATTGTTAGACAATAATCCTGACACACTATTGATGGCAGAGTGAATACAGTATACCTCCAAAAATACAATTCGTGTGGACGGAAAGTGGCAACAAAATTTTGCAGACAGAATCGCTCATTATACATCTCATATCAAGTATGCGCCAAAACAAATGCATTCTGCCCACATACCCAAACCAGAACATATTATATATTTGGATAAAAATGATTTATTTGTAGCTCATTTGCAGTGATTGGACAAAAATTATTCTGCAATCAAGCAATATTACTGAAAAGTAGTTGAGTGTTTTCATCATACAAATTTTGGAATACAAGCGTTGCCATATGAAGAGTATGATAAATCAGTAAATAATTTTGAGTGACAAGAGGTAAAAACAGACTTTCAATTGAAGATTGATCAAAATGTATATAAAAATATAACAAATGCCTCAAACTATAGAGTTAGATACATCAAGGAAAAATCTTCGGGATTAGATCTTTCTGGCATCAATGACTGAGGTTTAGATATTCTTAATAGTATTCCAATGTATTTTTGCTGTGTTGTATATGATGGAAATTTTGATGTATTGATAAAAAAAATAATGAACGTTCTTGATCTTAATGAATATGATACGGAATCTATATTCGTTTATGACGCAGGAATGCAGAACAGTCAGCTAGAGAAACTAGTCAAGATTAATAAATTGAAAGTAATTGATAACTGTGAAGCTACAGACGAATTGTCTATATCTCGTCATGCTCTTTTGAATCTCCCTTATGCTATATACATTGATGAGAATTCAAAGATACATCGGTCTAAATTGATGAGAGAAATATTTGCTTTTATGGTCAAAAACGGATACAGATGAAAAGCACTAAAGTAGGTAAAAAAAATGAACAATGAACTTTTAACGATACTTGATCTTGTAGGAGTATATGCAGAAAAACACAAAACAAAGACATGGAAGCGTGGTGACTATGTTCATTACGCCGGAGAATGGTTTGATAAAGAAGAGTATATAGCTGCTGTAGAAGCTTTATTAACTAAGTGGTTGATTCTTGATAGAAATGGAGCCACATTTGAAGAGAAGTTTCCTCAATTTCTTGGAAAGAACAAGGGAATTCTGACTAATAGTGGGTCAAGCTCAAATCTATTAGCTCTTGAGGCTCTGAAGAGGTGGAGCAAGCTTCCAAAAGGAACCAAGGTTATAACAGCAGCAGCTAGTTTTCCAACCACCGTAAACCCAATCATTCAGGTTGGGTGGGAACCAGTTTTTGTTGATAGCGAAATAAACACTCTAAATGTGGACCTTGAACAAGTAGAGAGAGAAGCTGCAAAAGGTGAAGCTAAAGTTCTGTTTTTTGCACATGCGTTAGGAAATCCTCCTAATATGGACGAAATAATGAGAATTGTAACAAAATACGGATTGTTTTTAGTAGAGGATTGTTGCGATGCATTAGGATCTGAATACAACGGGAATCCCCTTGGAACATATGGGATTATATCAACAGCATCATTCTATCCTGCTCATCATATGACAATGGGAGAAGGCGGTTTCGTAGCAACAAATAATCCACAAATTCTTACAACACTTAGAAGCTTCAGGGATTGGGGCAGGGGCTGTTATTGTTCTGGAATCAAGCAAAATAAGCTAAAAAATGGTGTTTGTGGAAAGAGGTTTGGTAAATGGCTCGCTCCTCATTTCAATGATGAAGTTGATCACAAATATGTCTTTACCAACATTGGATACAACATGAAGCCCATAGAAGTGCAGGCAGCAATGGGGCTTCAACAAATCAAAAAATTGCCTCAAATGAAAGCCAAAAGAGTGGAGAACTACAATCAATTGTTCAAAATTTTTCAGAAATATGAAAAGTTCTTTGTATTGCCTATTGCAACTGACAAATCAGAGCCATCTTGGTTTGCATTTCCACTAACCGTAAAAGACAATTCTCCATTCACTAGAACAGAATTTACAAAAGCTCTTGAAGATGCAAAAATACAAACCAGAAACTATTTTGCAGGAAATTTATTGAATCATCCTGCTTATCAAGATTTTAGAATCGATAGGCAATACCCCGTAGCTGATTGGATTACTAGAAGTACTTTCTTTTTAGGAACTTCTCCTGTCATAACTTCAGAACAGATTCAGTATATTGAAGAAATAGTTGATAAAACAATAGCCTTAGCTCTTGCATCTAAGAAATAAATTTACTATATTAATCTAAAGTAGGAGAAAAATTATGAAAATTGTATATATCACAGGATGTTTGGGGTTTATAGGATCACATGTAACAAGGGCTTGTTTGAAAAGAGGGTGACAGGTCCGTGGCGTAGATAAAATAACTTATGCCTCAAATATTGACTGCCTAGAAGAGTTCAATACATACAAAAATTTTGTATTCCAAAAGACTGATATATGTAATATCGATTGGTTGTATGACTGTGATTACATCATCAATACAGCAGCAGAGACTCACGTTGATAACAGTATAGTTCGAAATCATGAATTTGTTCGTTCAAACATAGAGGGTGTTCACAATCTTCTAGAACAAATAAGAACCAAAAAGCATTATAGGTATCCAGTGTTTTTCCACTTTAGTACAGATGAGGTGTACGGAGATATCGATGATGGTGCATTTAACGAACAGCAATTACTAAAGCCAAGCAATCCTTATTCTGCCACAAAAGCCGCAGCAGATCAGCTTATTCTTGCGTGGAACAGAACCTACAAAACTCCTTACATCATTCTAAGGCCCACAAACAATTACGGCGAGTGGCAATATGTAGAAAAACTTTTACCAAAAACATGTAAGTTTGCAAATATTGGAAGAAAAGTGCCGCTTCATAAGCAAGGAACTCCTGTTCGAAATTGGTTGAACGCAAAAGATACAGCTAGAGCCGTATGTATGTTGATTGAAAATAACATTCAGAATGAGATATTCAATTTGGCAGGAGATTATGAAACGTCTAATATTGAGGTTGTCAAGAAAGTCTTTGAAGAGTATTATTTAGGAAGACTGCCTGATGATTGAGAAGAACGTCATATTGATTTCGATTGTTCAAGACCGGGACAGGATTTAAGGTATGCCTTGGATGATTCAAAAATCAGATCAACAATTTCGTGAAGGCCGGAATGCGTATTTGAAGAAGAAGTTAAAATAATTTACAATCATTACAGTAAGAGGTTTGTATGGTAAAAAACATTTCAGAAAGAATTGTCGATAGACTGTTAGAAAGTGATATTAATATCGTGTTTACCCTTACCGGCGGTGGAGCTATGTTTTTAAATGATGCGTTTAACAATAGTTCTATGAAAGTTATTTATTGTCATCATGAACAGGCTTGTGCTATGGCAGCAGTTGGATATTATAAAGCAACAGGCAAAATTCCTGTGGTAGTTGTCACTACAGGATGTGGTTCAACAAATACTATAACAGGAGTTTTAGATGCTTTTCAAGATTATGTACCAGTTATTTTTATTTCTGGTCAAGTTAACGTAAAAGATACAAGTTATGATAATCCAATTAAACATAGACAAATAGGAGTTCAAGAATCAAATATTATTGATATTGTAAAGCCTATAACTAAATATTCAGTTATGATAAGGACAGAAGATGAGGTTGAAAGAGTTCTTAATGAATCTTTATTTGTAGCTAAATCAAAATTATCACCTGTTTGAATAGATATTCCTTTAAATATTCAAAACGCTAAAATAAGTAAACCTTTTTTAAAATTTGATTCAATTATTGAAGATATAAATGAAATTAATAATATTGATTTAGGAGACAAACCGCTTTTTATAGTTGGAAATGGAGCTAATACATTAAATCAGCATTTACTTCAATCATATGTAGAAAAAAGAAATATACCCGTTGTATCAACTTTTCTTGGAAAAAATATTATTGATAATAACTTAAAGAACTATATTGGTTCAATTGGAATTAAAGGAAATCGTTGTGCAAATTTTGCTGTTCAAAACGCAACCTCAATAATTGCTATTGGAGTAAGTTTAAAACCTACAATGATAGGATATGATAAATCATTATTTGCAAAAAATGCTAAACTTATTTTTATTAATGATAATCCAGAATCATTAATTAGATTTGGAAGAGGAACAATTATATCTATAAAATCTTTTGATTTTTATAATCAAATTGAAAAACTAAATATTATAGCATCTAAAAAATGATTAGATAAATGTTCTCATTGAAAAAATATGTGATCACAAGAAAATAAAAATGGAAACATTAATGATTTTGTTGATCTATATCAATTTACAACAAGCTTATCTGATTATTTACAAAATAAAAAGGATGTTATAGTAGTATCTGATGCTGGATCTAGTTTTTATGTTGTATCTCAATCTTTAAATGCTTCAAAAAATATAAAATATATAACATCTGGTGGTCAAGCAGATATGGGATTTGGTATACCTGCGTCTATAGGTGCCGCATTAACAAAAAACGCAAATGTTTTTGCTATCATAGGAGATGGATCGTTTCAATTAAATTTACAAGAACTTGAAACAATAAAAAGATATAATTTAAACGTTAAAATCTTTGTTTGAAATAATAATGGTTATCTTTCAATTAGAGCAACACAAAAGAAATTTTTTGGAAGAGAATCAGGAACAGATCCAGAATCAGGAATTAGTTTTCCGGATTTAAGAAAAATAGCTTATGCTTATGGAATAGAATTTATAAACGTAAAAACTAATGAAAATATAAATTCAAATTTATTTGACTTTATATCAGAGATTAATGGTCCTGTTATTTGCGAACTTATGTGTGATCCAAACCAAGAAGTTATACCAACTACAGCAACAAAAGTATTATCAGATGGATCAATAATATCTAGAGGATTAGAAGATATGTTTCCATTATTAGACGAAAATACAATTAAATTAGAAATGATTGAGGAGTAATTATGAAAAAATCTATTTTATGATTTCAAAAAATGAAAAAACAAAAAAAGCAAATAACTTGAATTACTGCTTATGATTATCCATTTGCTCAAACAGCTGAAAGAGCGGGTATTGATATGATTTTAGTAGGAGATTCTGGAGGAATGGTCCAGCTTGGATATAAAAGTACTAATCCAGTAACAATGGATGAAATGATAATTTTAGCTAAATCAGTAACAAGAGGAGCAAATAATACATTTGTAGTAGGAGATATGCCTCAGGGATCATATGAAATAAGTAAAGAATTGGCTGTATCAAATGCATTAAGATTTATAAAGGAAGCTAATTGTGATGCAGTTAAATTAGAAGGAGGAGAAAGAGTATATGATAAGGTAAAAGCTATTGTTGATGCAGGTATACCAGTTATAGGTCATTTAGGTCTTACTCCACAGAGTGCTACAACCTTTGGAGGATATAAAGTTCAAGGAAAAACAATAGACAGTATTAAAAGTATATTAAGAGATGCGGAAAGTTTAAAAAAAGCAGGAGCTTGAGCTATTTTATTAGAAGCTATGCCAACTAAAGCAGGAGAAATTATAGAAAAATCAATAGATATTCCTATTTATGGAATTGGAGCTGGTAGTGCTGTAAATGGTCAATTAATTATTATGCATGATTTAATGGGATTTTATCAATCTTTTAGACCATGATTTGCTAAATGTTATATACCAGATGTAGTTGATGAATTTCATAAATATATTTCAGCTATTAAAGACCCAAAAGAAATAGGAAGATCAGAAAGAGCAGATGGACTATTAATAATGGCTGAAATGGGAATCAAAAAATATATAGAAGAAGTAAAAAGTAATAAATTTCCTTCTGAAGAATACTGTTATCCAATAACTGAAGAAGAATTAAATACTATTAATATTTGGTTAAAAGATGAAAATTATTATTACAGGTTCTAATGGATTTATAGGAAAAAATCTTGTTGAAAAATTAAAAGGATTTCAAATAGTAGAAGCTCCAAGAGAAAAAGTAAATCTTTTAAATTATAATCAAGTTCAAGATTTTTTTAATAAAGAACAACCTGACAAAATTATACACTGTGCATCGGTCGGTGGAAGAAGAAATGATATTGATAATGAATATGTTTTTGAACAAAATGTTATGATGAGTAAGAATTTATTAACGACTAACATCCCTATAATCTATTTAAATACTGGCTCTATAAAAAACACTTATTATTCATTATCAAAACATTTTATAAATAAGCTTATGCTTGAAAATGGTAATTATTCAATATCAATTTATGGATGTTTTGGTAAATATGAAGAACCACAAAGATATATTAGATCAATTATAGATAAAGTCATGAAAAACGAAACTATAGTTATAAATAAAAACATTAAAATGAGCTTTGTTTATGTAGATGATTTAGTAAAATTAATATCTAAAATTCTTTTAGGAAAAGTGACAAGTAAAACTATTATTGCTACTTATAAAGAAGCATACACCTTAAAACAAATAGCCGAAATTATGTTTAGTATTTTAGGTAAAAAAAGTCCAATTGTAGAATTATTACATGATAATTTAAACGATTATTATTTTTATGGCGATTTATCAGAAGATAATTATGATGGAATGGTTGGCGGTCTTAAAAATTATATAAGAGAGGAAATATATTAATGGATAAAACATTAAATGTAACACATAATGCTGGATTTTTTAGTTGCTGTTCGATTAGACTATTAGATATTATTAAGTATTTTAAGTTCAACAAATTATGCTATTTTTAATAGTGGAAATATGGGTATTTGGTTAACTTATTTAAGAGGTTCTATACAAAATACCAGCCAATATGTAACAAAGTGTAAAAACGATAAAGAAGAAAGACTTACCAATTATTGACAAGATAATTAAGGAGGTTAATTATGAAATTATTGATAACCGGCGGCAGCGGGTTAGTCGGATCAGCATTTAATATAAATGCTACTAAATGATCTTCAAAAGATGTAAATCTTATTAATTTTGATAAAACACTCCAAGCTATGATTAATCTTATGCCAGAATATGTAATTCATACAGCTGGAAAAATTGGTGGATTGTTGGGAAATATGAATCATAAAGGTCAATTTTTCTATGAAAACATAACAATTAATACTAATGTTCTTGAAGCAGCAAGAGTTGCAAAAGTAGAAAAAGTCCTATCATTTCTTTCAACATGTATTTTTCCAGACAATATAAAATATCCACTTACAGAAGATCAAATTCACAATGGCGAGCCTCACAATTCAAATTATCCTTATGCTTATGCCAAAAGAATGTTAGATGTTCAGTCTAGAGCATATAGAGAACAATATGGTTGTAACTATGTCTGCGTTATTCCAACAAATATTTATGGACCAAATGATAATTTTAATTTAGAAAGTGGGCATGTTTTACCATCACTAATTCATAAATGTTATTTAGCAAAACAAAATAATGAAGATTTTGTTATATGAGGATCTGGTAAACCTCTTAGAGAATTTATTTATTCAAAAGATATTGCCCAATTATCATTATGAGCGTTAGAAAATTATGATGAAGATGAACCCATTATATTTTCAACATCGGAAGAAATATCTATTGGAGACGTCGCTCAAATAATTGCAAAACATATGAATTTCAAAGGCAATATAGTATTTGATAAATCAAAACCAGATGGTCAATTTCGTAAACCATCATCAAATAAGAAACTTATGAAATATATACCTAAATATAAGTTTACAACATTAGAAGATGGTATACAAGAAACTATAGAATGATTTTGTGAAAATTATCCAAATGTGAGAAAATAAATGAAAAAAGTAGCACTTATAACTGGTATCAACGGTCAAGATGGATCTTATCTTGCTGAATTTCTTTTAGAAAAAGGATATGAAGTCTGAGGAACTATAAAGCGTAATTCGGTTTCAGAAAATCAAACTTGGCGTATAGAGCATATTCATGATAAATTAAATTTACAATATGTTGATATGACGGATATGTCTTCTATTATATCTGTATTACAAAAATCACAACCAAATGAAATCTATAATTTAGCAGCACAATCTCATGTTCGAATTTCTTTTGATCAACCTATTTATACAGCGCAGTCAACAGCGATTGGAACTTTAAATTTATTAGAGGCTGTAAAATTAATTTGCCCTAAAGTTAAAATTTATCAAGCATCTAGTTCTGAAATGTTTGGAAATAATATAGATCCGGACGGTTTTCAGAGAGAAACTACTCCTATGAATCCTGTATCGCCTTACGGTTGTGCAAAAGTATTTTCATATAATATAGCGCGAAATTATAGACATTCTTATGGTCTTTTTGTTTCAAATGGTATTTTATTTAATCATGAATCTAGTAGAAGAGGATCAAACTTTGTAACAGCTAAAGTTGTAAAAGCTGCAGTCGCTATTAAACAGGGTAGACAAAAGACACTCGCATTAGGAAATTTAAATGCAGCAAGAGATTGAGGACACGCTAAAGATTATGTCGAGTGTATGTGATTAATTTTGCAGCAGGATAAGCCGGATGATTTTGTTTGTTCTACTGGTAAATCTCATACAGTTGGTGATTTAGTTGAATATGTTTTTAATAAATTAGGGCTTGATTGACATCAATATGTTATTCAAGATGAAAAATATTTTAGACCAGAAGAATTGGATGTTTTAAAAGGTGATTGTACAAAAGCAAAAAATATTTTAGGTTGAAAACATAAATATACATTTGAAACACTTCTTGATGAAATGATAGAAGACGAATTTTTTAAGAATGAATTAAATATCATATAAACCATTTATATTCTCTCCTATTCACTATATATAATAAAAAGTAGTGTATTCTATAGGAGAGAATTTATATATGAAAGCTGCCATTACTATAGGTAGAATGAACCCGCCAACAGCTGGTCACATGCATTTAGTATCACAAGTTCTACAGGAGCCTGCAGATAAGTGGGCTCTTATTTTACAGGGTGGTAATTTAAAAGATAAAGAAGTTAAGAATATGTTTTCTCAAAAACTTAAGTCTAGTATTATACAGCAATTAGATGTAGTTGATATAGATAAATTAGAAATAATTTCTTTATCTGATGCATATTTACCTACAGTTTGTGAAAGATTAGGTCTTGAAAAAGGTGATGAGTTAGTTGTTATTTTAGGTGAAGAAGATCGAGAAAGAATTGAAAATCAATTTAAATATATACCAGATGAACTTTTAGAAGAACTTCCTAAAATACAAATAAAAGGTGTAGAAATGAAAGCTGCAGATGAAGAGCAGCGCATATCTGGAACACTTATAAGATCTTTTATATTTAAAAATGATTTTGATCAGTTTTTTAATCACTTTGAAATGCAAGATGAGGCGAAAGCTAGAAAAATCTTTGACAAACTTAGATCTGCAGTTTTAAGTAATTTAAAGTTAAGATTTCCTCATAAAGAAGTTGATGGTAAATTAACGTTTAGTCTTCCTAAGACAAAAGCAGGAAAGTTAAATTCTGCTGCTAATAAAATCATATCTAATATTTTACAAAACCTTGAAGGATATGGCAAAGAAATAGTATGAGAAGGTATACTAAAAGAAAATCCTGATAGTTCATTTTTTGATGCTAATGCATTTAGTAAAAATACTAAAACTTTTATAGTTGGAAAAGATTGATGAGCTTGAGGTGATCGCCGGCGACAATTTTCATTTTATTTTAGAGGTAGTGTTAAGGTATTTAAGACTGACGATGTTAATTACATGCACTACTTACTTATAAGAAATATAGTTGAAAATGTGAAAGATTTTGCAAAAAAATATATAGGTATTGACACACAACAGTATATAGACGGTATGGATGATGATTTAATAGAAAAGAAGAATGCTATTAGAGGAAGATTTTGACAAGAAAAAGCTTCTGATGGATCTGATATTATTGCTTTTTGGCATGATAGAGAAGAAGTCATGCAGTTTCCTTTAGTTAAAGAAATGATAAAAGAATTTTCTAGTTCTGAAAATATTTATGTAGATTTTAATAATAAATGAGAAGATACAGATGATGATACAGCTATAAATTCTCAAGATTCTTCTTCTAATTGAACTGGTAAATTAAAGAAAAAGCGGTATAAAAACGATGATAGAAGTTTTAAATCTTATCATCAAGATGCAGAAAAAAGCGCAGTCGAAAAATGAAGAGAAAAAATCTATAATACAGCGGGTATTTGGGATCACTTCTTTAAAACAGGTAAATTTTTAAATGAGGATCATCAGCAAATAGAAGTAATACCTCAACCTGATAATAAAATGACCTATTTAAATGTCCTTCATCCAGTTAATTTAAATAAAGATCTTATAAGTTCATTCAGAAGAAGAAATCTTGTTGTTCCTTCTACTGTTACAGACACTTGAGGTAATAAAGTAGAAAGAATGGGTCGTTATGAAATGGACTCATGAAATAGATTAAAGAATTCTATTAGAAAAGGTGGTATTTGACCTCCTATAACCGTACGTATACTTGATGATTTCACTTGTTATATAGAAGATGGTAATCATAGATTAGAGGCTGTAAAAGAACTTGGTGATCAATATGAAAAAGGAACCATGCCAGTTCAATTACAAATTCATCCAAGTCTTTCTTTTAAAGCTATTAATAACTTTTTCAAAAACTGAAATGAAGTTGGAATTATAGATAATCGAGATTATACAGGTCTTTTAAATCAATTAAATCTATTAAGAATAGAACAACATATAAAACTTCCAGATAAGATAGAAATTCTTAAAGAAGGTGGCAATGTTTTTTCAGATGTAATACCTTTTGATAAAACAAAAATAGAACCTATAATGAATTCTGTAAATCAGGTTTTAAATAAAATCGGTGTTAAGGCTATTCCTATTGGATCTACAACAAAACCCGACTCTAAGCCATTATTTGGTGATA
>Ga0208019_1001087_pt1 | contig 14652 bp, 14 predicted proteins | sample CB_VirMetaG_5_FD_184540 | JGI IMG/M metagenome (GOLD analysis project Ga0208019, IMG submission 184540) | Freshwater to marine saline gradient viral communities from Chesapeake Bay - CB_1508_1D Viral MetaG (SPAdes) (version 4) | ecosystem: Environmental > Aquatic > Marine > Coastal | place: USA...
TTTCAAATATTCCTATTCCATTAGCAGATAGCAGAAAATTTTGGGCAAACGTTGGAGATATTCCAATTGAAAAAAAAGAACTCCTTTCAATATTAATAGAATATTTTAACACTTATCCAGATGGTACCTTGAAACAATTTATAGAGTTTTTTATTTTAAGGGCAATTCCACAAAGAGTTATAAGCAAGTCTTGTAGAACAGCATTTCCAAGAATATCTTATACATATTTTCCATATAAAGAGGGCAAATTTTCGTTTGTTGAAGACAAAAAAGATTTATTTAATGGAAAAGAAGACACCCTTGAAAAATTAGCAGAAAATTCATTTCAAGATAATGATATATCTTCAACACAAGGATGTTTTGTTATTACACAAGCACCAGCATTAATAGCAGAAAATTCAAGATTTAACCTTGCTTCCTCACTTGATCTTTTTAAAGAATCATTTTTTAAAAGTGAGGAAGAAGTGAGGAAATATGGATTTGCAAAATTAGTTATCGGAAGTCCAAAAGGAGCCCTCAGAAGATTAAACTTTAATTCAAATTCAGACCCCGCATTTACAAACTATTTTTATGAACTCAATAAAGGTAAAGAGGGCGTTCCTGAATCTTTAATTTCATCAAATTTCCAATATACCGCCAACGCTGAACTGTTTGGTTCAAAAATTTATCAATTTACTGGTTTCGTTCATATACCAAGTTATTCAATAGGAAAGCGAACGCCAAATGTAGATTTTGAAAGGGGGGATTACGAACAATATAAAAAAGACTTAAAATCTGCCCAAGACTTTGCGCTTGGTGGGCTCTACTATATACTAAGCTCAACAGAAAATTTAGATTTAACAAGAGGATCTTATACCAGAAATCTTTCTATGTTTAGGCAAATATCGGAAGCAAATTTGGTTTTACAAGAATTAGCAAGATATGAAAAGAGCAATGGTAATAAGGAAGTTCTTTTTCCGAGCACGTCCCTGGACGTTAGCTTTTCAAAATATATCAAGGAAGCAAAGATAATTAAGAAACCAACAACCGAACCAGCGTTGGTGGAATTCGGCACAAAAAGTATTAACAGGCAAGTTTTAGATAAATTAGATAAAAATTTAGATAGTTTGATGAATGATCCAAAATATGCAAAATTTTTTAAAGATTAGTAGAGATTTAAATAATGAAGATTAATATTAATTCATTTTTTCAAAAACAAAATACTCCTGAGCAAAAGAAAAAGATGCCAAATCTTGAATTGGATAATATTACAAACAATTCAAAAACAACTAAAATTTATAAAGAAAAATTAAAATATAAAGAAAATATTGATTTATACATAAAAGATAACACTATTGATTTTTGGTATTCTAAAAATGCCAACTTAAAGAAAAATAATTTAGGGCAAACAATAAGATCTATAATTGATAATGATCTTAAAAAGATTGATAACACCGATCTTTTTTTACTTAATTTTGTAGCCGATGCAGCTAATTCTTTTTTAAAACAATTTAATGAAGATAGAAATCCACATCCTAAAAGCAAATTAAACAATCTAAAAATAAAAAAAGCATATGTACAAGAATCTGGTGATTTTACCTATTCTTCATACATAGATAAAAAAGTATATGAACCTTTCTTTTATGAAGTTTTAAACAACATAAAAACAACAAATAAAATTAAAAATGTTTATGATTTTATTAGCCTCCTTAATTCTTGGATTATGGATAAAGATTTAATTTTAACAGAAAAAGCATTTTATGACTCGGATACATATTCAATTTATAGCACTGGATTAGTTTTCGATTATTACGATGTTAAAAGCGAGCAGGATAAGGCAACCTTAATAAACGATCCACGTTTCCCAGTTCTTAACTATGTAGCAAAGATAAATGGATTTAAGATAGATAAGAATAACCCAGGTCGGCTTGTTGCAGACATATATTCTTATCCGATGCTTAATTTATACGCAAAGGAATATTTTGTCAATACCCAAATTAATCAGATCCCTGAAAAGATATTATCTACTTACTTTCAAGTTGTTGATAATTTTGCAAATTCAAATACGACAATAGAAGGAACATTGAGAGAAATAGGCGCAAAATATAATAAATTTATAAAAAAATATCCTTTTTATTATAGTTTTACAGATACAAGCAACAAAAAAGAAAATTATAAAAAGGAATTTGAAACAAATAAGATAAAAAGAAATATTTCATCTGATGATTTTTCTTTTTTAAGACAAGATGGAACAACAACCTTAAAAAAAGAAGCAATTAAATTGTATATTAATTTTAGATTAACCGAAGAAAAAATAAAAATAAACAATAAAGAGATTGATTCATTGACCAATACAATGACCTCAATAATTTCAATAAATAATTCTAAATCTTTTTTGAATTTGACAACATATGAAGAGAGGCTTTATACAAACACCCAGGCAATTAATTTTTTGGAAACTTACATTACGTCAAAAAAGATTGAAAACAATAAAGAAAAGAAAAATTTTGTGTATCTATGGAGACGCGGAAAAGAATATGTCTTGCCAGGAACCGAAGAGTTTGCTAAACTGGTTAAGCAGGATGAGGATGGAACAATATCGAGTGAGATACCAGACGAGGTACTATTCAGTCTCTCTTAGAGTACATAATGATTTTTTCAAAAATTGATACAAAAGATAAATGCAAAAGCATTTATTCTGAAAATAAAATATATCCAGAATATAATACAAGTATGAAATATACTTGGTCCCACCAAGGAGACACCCCAGAAGGGGTAAAGCTCTTAAAATTGTATTGTGCGGACAAAGATTACCTTGAACTACTTAGCGAAGACAAAAAACAAAGATACTTGTATCTTAGCAATAAAATTAAAAATACTTTTAAATCTTATAATTTTTGTGGATACAACCCAAGGAACTATTGTTTAGATGAAATGATAGATCCAGAGATTGTATCAGATTATTTTAATCTAAAAAATGAAGCAATGAAAGCAGTTCTGCAAAACTTTTCAGAACCAAAAAACTATTCTCAATTAGAAAAAATTGATGAAATAGTTAATTCAATTGCATCTAAGAAAATAAATTTAGATTTATCAGAGGTATATCGTTTTTCATCTGATAATAGAATTAAGAAAATAATCAAGAGATATTCATCGGAAACAGCACAGGTAGTCTATAATATGTTCGGTTCGACCACCGGGAGGTTATCTACTACCCCCTCTTCTTTCCCTATTCTTAATTTAAAGAAACAATATCGTTCTATGATTAAACCACAAAACGATATGTTTGTTGAGTTTGATTATAATGCCTTTGAACTTAGGGTTCTGCTTGCTCTAACGGGTCGCCAACAGCCGAAAGAGGATATGCACGACTGGAACATCAAGAATATCTTTCACGGGACAGGAACGCGATCTGAGGCGAAACAGAGGATATTCGCTTGGCTATACAATCCTAACTCTGAGGATTACCTTCTATCACGCGAATATGATCGTGAAGGTTTGTTGAAAAAATATTTTTCCGATGGGAAAATTATTAATCCATTCAATCGCGAGATTGAAGCTGACGACTATCACGCTCTAAATTACCTAATCCAAAGTACGGCATCTGATTTATTTTTAGAACAAGTTCATAAGATTTATAAAATTTTGAAAAAGAATAAAGCAGAGTCCTATATTTCTATTTTAATTCACGACAGTATGGTTCTTGATTTTGCCAAAAAAGATTATAGATTATTGGAAAAAATCAAAGAAGAATTTAAAAATACAAGGTTTGGAGAATTTAAACTAAATATTCAAGTTGGAAAAGACTTGGGAACAATGAGCGACAAATGGAAATAATAGGTATAGGCAACGCAGGAAAAAATATCTGCTCTATGTTTGAGGACAAAGGCTATAAAGCCTATACCATTGATTCATCGGCAGGATCCTCAATAGTTTTTCCAAAAGTTAAAACAATGGAAGAAGCGGAGGCTGTGGAGTTGGATCTTTCAAAGATTAAAAACTCCATCGTCTCAGAAGAAATACTGTTTGTTTTATCAGGCGCTGGTATTATAAGTGGGGCTTGTCTTAAAATATTAGAGGAATTCAAAGATAAACAAATTAATATAATTTATATTGAACCTGATAGTTCTTTCTTGACTAACCAAAATAAGATAAGAGAAAAAGTGGTTAGAAATGTTTTACAAGAATTTACAAGATCAGGTCTGTTTAACAAAATATGGATTGTATCAAACAAAAACATATCTAACTTATCAACAGATATATCGATTGGCAACTACTTTGAAAAAATCAACGAAAAGATAGTTGACATCTGGCATCTGATGCAGTATTATACTGGGACAAACCCAATAATGGGAAATATAGAAGAGCCAAAAGAAATAAACCGTATAGCAACATTCGGAATCTATGATCTTGATAACGACATAGAAAAAAAATTTTACGATATGAGTGAAATAAGAGAAAAACACTTTTATTTTACTTTTAGTGAAGACACGCTGGCGGAAACAGGGCGTGTTTTACAAATAGTATCCAATAAGTTAAATAAAGTAAGAGAAAATGAATTTCAAGAAATTTCCCACGCTTTCTTTAATTCAGGATATACTGTTGACAAAGTATATGTCTTGTACTATACTAATCACATTCAAGGCGAGACAAATAGATTATTTGTTTCATAACATAGGAGTAACTAAAAATGGCTATTGATTTGAGTAAAATGCGTGCAAAACTTCAAGCTGCCGAAGGCAAGCAAAAGTCCTCTGGTAAGGATTTGTTCTGGAAGCCAACCGATGGAGAATCGGTAATTCGGATTGTACCGGATCGTGATGGCGACCCCTTCCGAGAGTTTTGGTTCCATTATGGAGTCGGAGATGCTGCTGGGTTCCTTTCACCAAAAAAGAACTTTGGCGAGGAAGATGTGCTTGATGCTTATGTGCGTAAATTGTTCAATGATGGTTCAGAAGAAAGCCGTGAAGAAGCCAAGAAGCTCATGGCAAAGCAGCGTTTCTTTTCACCAGTAATTGTTCGTGGTGAGGAAGAGAAAGGCGTTCGTCTTTGGGGATATTCAAAGACAGTGTATCAAAAGCTTCTTCAACTTGTGTTAAATCCAGAATACGGTGATATCACAGATTCAGAAGAAGGAACAGATCTTACCATTAATTACGGCAAGAAGGCTGGTCAGATGTTTCCAACAACAGAAATTTTCCCAAGCCGGCGTTCATCACCACTACATACAGACCGCAATATCGCAAAAGAATTTATGGATACCGATATTGATTATGGGTCTGTCTTTTCTCGTAAGACACCGGATGAAGTAAAGGTTTTATTGGAGAATCATTTGTCTGGTGAAACCGACGATTCAGATGATGGTACTGGTTCGACGCATTATGCTGCTGATGAAGATGCAGCAGACCAAGCGTTTAAATCACTACTTTCAGCTTAGTCAAATATGGGGAGGGGACTTGAAGTCCCCTCCCTACTTAACCAGGAAAAATAATGAATAAAACAAAAAGCGGCAAATTGTCTATTGCCGATATGAAAAAATTGATAAATAAGAAGGCTGGCGTTGATGTTGCCTTCTCGTTATCAGATGACAATCCAACAGAGGTTAATCAATTTATTCCTACTGGCTGTAAGTGGCTTGATGGAATTATTAAACGCGGAGATTGGGGTGGTATTCCTGTTGGAAAGCTAACAGAGATTGCTGGTTTAGAGGCAACTGGTAAGTCTTACATGGCTGCTCAAATCGCTGGCAATGCTCAAAAGATGGGAATTGATGTAGTTTATTTTGATTCCGAGAATGCTATCGACCCAGAGTTCTTAACTAATGCTGGTTGCGATGTAGATAAGCTGCTTTATGTTCAAGCTGCATCGGTAGAGTTTGTGTTAGAAACAATGGAGAGCCTACTTGCGAACAATGATAGCCAGATGCTATTCATTTGGGATTCTATGGCCCTAACTCCATCTGTCTCTGATATTGAGTCTGACTTTAATCCGCTTTCAACAATGGCTGTGAAGCCTCGTATTCTTTCAAAGGGAATGTCGAAGTTGATTCAGCCTATCGCCAACACAAAGTCAACCCTATTGATTCTAAATCAGTTAAAGACAAACATTACCAGAACGCCAGCAGAAGCCCTTACAACGCCTTATTTTACCCCAGGTGGTAAGGCACTGGCTTATTCCTATTCTTTACGAATCTGGCTAACTGCTCGCAAAGGTAAATCATCTTTTATCTATGACGATAAGGGATTCCGTGTTGGTACTGAGGTAAAAGCTAAGATTGAGAAGTCTCGCTTTGGAACTCAAGGTAGAGAGTGTAATTTCAAGATTCTATGGGGCGGCGATGAAGTTCGCATCTTAGACCAAGAAAGCTGGTTTGAAGCGATTAAGGGTTCGGAGCAGTTGACAAATGGTGGGGCTTGGTTTACACTACACTATAAAGATGGAACATCGGATAAGTTTCAATCTAAACAATGGTTAGATAAACTTCAAGATAAAAAATTTCATGACAGAATTGTTGAATTACTTGAAGAGGAAGTGGTAATGAAGTTTGATAAGAGAATTGGTCATGCTTCAGATTTTTATTCAGAAGATAAAGAAGAACATTATGTGGAGGATGTTGATTAATGGCTAAAGTAGGAATTCATGATTTAAAACCAGGTGGTAAGCGAGCCGGAACAAAAAAGAAAACTCGTCAGGGAACGGGAACATTTACTAAATGGTCAAGTCATAAAAATTCAAAGTTGTACAAGAAAAAGTACCGTGGTCAAGGCAAGTAATGGAAAGATCTCTAATAATTGACGGAACAAATATATTTTATAGAGCTTATGTAGTTAATCCTTCTTTGTCTGCAAGTGGAGTACCTGTTGGTGGATTGGTTGGATTCTTAAAAACACTCCAAAAACTTATTAGAGAAATGAAACCAACAAAAGTTTTTGTTTGTTGGGACGGGGCAGGCGGATCTTCAAGAAGAAGATCCGTCGTATCCTCATATAAAGAGGGGCGAAAAGCAATCCGACTTAATAGGACAGATGGGGTTTCGCTTTCTTTGGAAGAGGAAAACCAAAGCAAATTGCGTCAAATAATGCGCTTATTTGAATATCTTGATAACTTACCAGTTGTTCAATTAATGCACGATGGAGTAGAAGCGGATGATATGGTCTCTATTTTATGCCAGGAATTGAGAGGCGAACAGAAAATAATTATTTCAAGTGATAAAGATTTTTATCAGTTGTTAGATGACGAAACAATTATTTATAGACCAATCCAAGCTGTTTTTAAAACAAAAAAGAATATCTTGGATGAGTTTCAAATTCATCCAAATAATTTTGCACTGGCAAGAGCGGTTAGTGGCGATAAGAGTGATAATTTAGATGGCGTTCAAGGAGCAGGGTTAAAAACTTTGGCAAAGCGTTTTCCTTTTTTGGCAGAGGAAAAAGATTATAGTTTAACTGATTTAGTAGATGTTTGTGAGACAACCGAAGGAAAATTAAAAATTCACGAAGGTATTATCAACAATTATGATAAAATCCTAAAAAACTACAAAATTATGCAACTATATGTCCCAAATGTTTCATTTCAAGTGAGAGATATAGTAAAAAATGCAAAGCAAAATTATTCAAGATATTATAATAAAACAGAAATCTTGAAGATGATGATGCAAGATGGTTTCCCAGAAATCAACTGGACAGACCTTTTTGCCAATGCAAATAGAATTGCCAATACAAAGAACTAATTATATTCGGAGGTTTTAAGATGAAAAATTTTAAACAAATGGTGTATAAAAATCTTTTTGAGGCTAAAGGACAAAAGCCAGACTTTTTAGATTTAGATGGCGACGGCGATAAAGAAGAGTCTATGAAGAAAGCTGCTGAAGAAGCAGGTGATTCTGACGAAGAAGAAGAGCCAGAAGAAGACGAAGATTAAATATACCTTGACATCAACACCCACACTTGCTATGATGGCAGTCCCAACAAAAGGTGATCTATGCGTGCAAGCGAGAAAGTGGATTTTTCAAAGTTCGGTAATCTGTTTCAAGAAAATTTAGCCAAACTTATTCTTATGGATAGGGCTTACTCCGACCAAATTGGAGAAGTTTTTGAAACAGATTACTTTGAAACTAAGTATCTGAAAAGATTCACTCAGCTTATTTACAATTATAAAGAAAAATACAAAGTACATCCATCGATGACCTTAATGGCATCGTTAATCAATACAGAAATGCAAAAAGAAGACGACTTGGTTATTAAACAAGTTCGGGATTTTTTAATTCGTATTCATGCAGACCCCTCTGTGCAGGGTGAAGAATATATTAAAGAAACCGCTTTGGATTTTTGCAAGAAGCAAAAATTAAAAGAAGCGATTGTAAAATCAGTTCCACTTTTGGAGAATTCATCTTTTGATGAAATTAGTGATCTGATTAATAATGCTCTTAAACTTGGTCAAACAAACGATTTTGGATATGATTATCTAAAAGACTTTGAGCGTCGATTTGAAGTTAAAGCAAGAAATCCAATCTCCACTGGATGGAAAAAATTTGATGAATTAACACAAGGTGGTTTAGGTTCTGGCGAGCTTGGTGTTGCAATGGCAGGTACAGGCGCTGGCAAAAGCCATATTTTGGTGCATTTGGGAGCGCAAGCTCTTAAAGATAAAAAAACAGTTGTTCATTATACATTGGAATTATCTGATACCGTAGTAGCCCGCCGCTATGATTCTTGTATTACAAAGGTTAAATTAAGAGACTTAAATCTTTTTAAGGATAATATTTTAGAGAAAATCAAAGAGGTGGAAGGTTCTTTAATTGTAAAAGAATATCCAACACGCTCAATTACTACTGCTTCAATCAAGAATCATCTATCAAAGCTTAAACTTCGTGGAATTGAACCAGATGTGATTATTGTTGATTATGCTGATCTAATCAGTCCAAAAAAGAGCTACGGAGAAAAAAGACATGATCTTGAATCTGTATATGAAGAACTGCGAGGAATAGCACAGGAAAACAAGTGTCCTGTTTGGACAGTATCGCAAACAAATAGAAATGGATATAATGCGGAGCTTGTAACAATGGAATCAATTTCCGAAGCTTTTTCTAAATGTTTTGTTGCTGACTTTATATTTACTTTATCTCGTACTACGGAAGACAAGAATAATAATTCTGGAAGGTTTTTCGTAGCAAAGAATAGATTTGGACCCGATGGATTAATTTATCCAATTAAAATGGATACAAGTAATGTTTTTATTGAAGTCGAGGAAGGCAACATTGATCCTTCTGAAATTGGCAAAAACAATTCGCAGGCGAAAGATCAAAAAAATATCTTAAAGAAGAAATATAAAGAACTAATGGACGAATTGCAAGGAGGAAGCTAATGGAAATAGCATCAGAAATTTTATCAGAAATCACGGTTCATATGAAATATGCTAAATATGTACCAGAAAAACAACGAAGGGAAACTTGGGAAGAACTCTGCCTTCGTAACATGAACATGCATATCAAAAAGTACCCTCAACTTGAGGACGAAATTAGACAAGTTTATAAGGACTATGTGGTCCCCAAGAAGGTTTTACCTTCAATGCGTTCAATGCAGTTTGCTGGAAAGCCAATTGAATTAGCTCCAAATAGAATCTTCAATTGTGCTTACATGCCAATTGACCATCCAGATTCATTTTCAGAATGCATGTTCCTTCTATTGGGAGGAACTGGTGTTGGGTTTTCGGTTCAAAGACACCACGTTGAAAAACTACCAGAAATTAGAAAGCCAACAGGCAATAGAACCCGCCGCTTTTTAGTTTCAGATTCAATCGAGGGCTGGGCAGATGCGGTTAAAGCTCTTATCTGGTCTTATTTCAAGGGCTCATCACGAATTCGTTTTGATTTTAGCGATGTCCGACCCAAAGGTGCGAGATTGATCACCTCTGGTGGTAAGGCTCCTGGTCCTCAGCCACTTCGCGAATGCCTTGTTAAAGTTGAAGGAATCTTATCAGAGAAAGAAGACGGCGATAAATTAGAGACAATTGAAGTTCATGACATTATTTGCCACATAGCTGATGCCGTTTTAGCAGGAGGCATTCGCAGAGCAGCTCTTATTTCTCTTTTTTCTGCCGATGATGATGAAATGATTTCATCTAAAACAGGTTCTTGGTGGGAACAAAATCCACAACGAGGTAGAGCGAATAATTCAGCAGTTATTCTTCGTCACATGGTAGATAAAGATTATTTTATGTCTCTTTGGGATAGAATTAAGAAATCAGGTTCAGGAGAACCTGGAATTTATCTGTCAAATGATAAAGATTGGGGCACAAACCCATGCTGCGAAATCGCCCTTCGTCCTTATCAGTTCTGTAATCTAACAGAGGTTAATGCTTCCGACTTGGAAGATCAAGAAGAATACGAAGCAAGAGTAAGAGCAGGCGCTTTTATTGGCACTCTACAAGCTGGCTACACAGACTTCCACTATCTTCGTGATGTGTGGAGAAAAACAACGGAAAAGGATGCTCTAATCGGTGTTTCTATGACCGGGATTGGTTCAGGAGCCGTTCTAAACCTAAACATGAAGTCAGCAGCGGCTATTGTAAAAGAAGAGAACAGCAGGGTTTCTAAGCTCATTGGCATTCGGGAAGCAGCAAGAACTACTTGTGTTAAACCAGCCGGCACTACTTCTCTAGCACTAGGCACTTCTTCTGGTATTCATGCTTGGCACAATGATTACTACATTCGTAGAATCCGTGTTGGAAAGAATGAGGCAATTTATAATTATCTTTCACTGGTTCATCCTGAATTGGTCGAAGACGAATACTTTAGACCACACGACACAGCAGTTATTTCTATTCCACAGAAAGCTCCCATGGGCGCTATTATGAGAACAGAATCCGCTATGTCAATGTTAAAGAGAGTAGCAAGAGTCTCAAAAGAATGGGTTAAAGCCGGCCACAGAAAAGGTCAAAACACCCACAATGTTTCAGCAACAGTAAGTATTAGAGAACACGAATGGCAAGATGTTGGAGAATGGATGTGGGAAAACCGCGACATTTACAATGGTTTATCTGTTCTACCTTATGATGGCGGAAATTATCAACAAGCTCCATTTGAGGATTGTTCAAAGGAAACTTATGAAGTAATGCTTAATTCATTAACGAGTGTTGATTTAAGAAATGTTTATGAGGCTGATGATAACACAAATCTTACAGATCAGGCTGCTTGCGCGAGCGGAGCTTGTGAAGTGAAGTAGGTAATAAAATTGTTTTTTATTGGGTAAAGCCAGGAGTGTAATGCTTCTGGCTTTACTATTTATTCTAAAGGAATAAATAAATGGCATCATCAGGATTTTCTTACAAACCAAAAGCTAAAATACAATTAGAGAAAGCGCAAACAACCGCCTTCAACTCTTTGCAAGTCGCTCAACTTGCACCATCAGCACAAACAGATTTTGTTTATGGGATAAACGATAAAATAGTCGAGTCAATAGAGTATGCAGGCGGTTTTGTTTCAGCTACAGATGGCTATGGAATAGCCTGTAGTTCTACTTCTACTTCTGGTTCGGCAGCAGTCCAACTTCGTAGAGGTCTAAAATACGCAGCAGGGCAAGGTTCTTTGTTTAGAGGAACTGCCCTTTTTGACACACCAGTAGCGGGTAATGTTCAGCTTATTGGAGTAGGCAACGGAGAATGCGGTTACTTCTTTGGTTATGCTGGAACCACTTTTGGCATTTACCACCAAGATACTTCCACAAGAGAAATTAGAAGACTAGACATTACAACTGGGGTAGCGACTACAGATGTGACAATAACTCTTGATGGAGAATCAATTGTTATTCCAGTTACTGGAGCTTCAGACGTAACACAAACAGCTTATCAGATATCTCTTGGAGATTATAGAGAGGTAGGAGATGGCTGGTTAGTTGATGCTGTTGAAGGAAGCGTTTATTTCTTATCAGCCCGCGCTGGACCTTATTCCGGTCCATTTTCTGCCACTGGTACGGGTCTTGTTTCTTCATTTACTCGCGTTTCAGAAGGAATAGCCCCTCAATCTGACTTCTACCCACAATCAAGTTGGAATTATGATAAAATGGATGGTTCAGGGCCAACAAGGATGGTTCTTGATACAACCAAAGGAAATGTGTTTGAGATAGGTTTCCAATACCTTGGACAAGGAAATGCCTTCTTTGGAATTGAAAACAGCGAGGATGGAATTATTTCACCAGTCCATGTAATCAAAAATGCAAATAATAGAACAAAACCTGTTCTAAAAAATCCAAAAGTATCTGGATTGATTACTTCAACCAACACAGGCAATAATACAAATGTTATTATCAAAGCCGCATCACTTGGAACATTTACTGAAGGATTTGCTAAAAAACTTGATCCAAAATTTGCTGCTACAAAATCATTTTCTTCACCTTCAGGTGGCGTTTTTGTTGCCCACATGGCTTTAAAAGTGAATAGAGTTTATAGAGATCAAGCTTGTTTTGGTGAAATTGATTTATTAAAAATTGGAGCAAGCAATGCGGCGGGCTCAACTACCCCAAAACCTTTTCAAATTGGAATCTTTACTGATGTAGATATCACTGGCGATGTTAATTTTGTCCCAGTTGATGCAACAAATAGCTGTATTTCGGTTGCTCAACTTGGTGGAACAACTGGTCTAGCTATGACGCAAACCTCTGCGCCACTTTTTGTTTTTGGTGTAAATGGTGGTACTAGTCCTTCTATCGACTTAACAGATCTTGATTTTGTTTTTGGTCCAGGCAGAATCATTGTTATTGCTTGTAGAGCTTCATCAAGCCAATCAGGAAACACGCTTTCAGTTAACTGGTTTGAGCAACAATAACAGACTATTTATTAGAGAGGAATAAACCATGTCAGATGAAAAAAAACCGTTTAATAACACAATAGAAACAGCAGTAGGATTTGCACAATTTCAAGGCCAACTTCAAAGAATAGAAGACATGGTTGTAGCGGTAAAGGAAAAACAAGATGAAATGAGCATAGACATTTCTAAAATTAAAGAAGCTATCTACAACCCAGATCAAGGTATTTATACTCGTCTAAAAGATGTTGAAGCAAAGGTCAAAGACCATGAAAAAATTGTTAAATTGGAACAAGAAGTAAAAGAGTTAAAGGACTGGAAAGCTGGAATAGTAAAGGTGGGTTGGATTGCAGGTGCATCGATTATTGGGTCAATAGCCCTGGCACTATGGAATTTAATTAAGGGAGCATAAGATGTTATTAAAGAAAGGCTCATCTGGACAACAAGTAGTTGAACTACAAGAAGGACTTGAAGCCCTTGGTTATGAATTGGGGATGTGTGATGGAGCTTTTGGTCCAGCCACAGAAAAAGCCGTAAAAGCCTTCCAGACAGCCGAAAATCTCAAAGTCGATGGTCTGGTCGGTAAAGGCACTATCGGGGCTATGAACAAGCTTCTTGAGGCTAAGGGACTCGACCAAGTAGGCGACGAGTTTCAAGAAGAAGAAGAACTATCCACCCCAACAGAAATGCTTACTTGGGTTCGTTGCAAGTCTGATAAATTCCCAGGAAGAGACGGCTTTACATCAACAACACTTCGTTCAGATGCCGCTCAAGCTTATAAAGCTCTTCATGAGGAAGTTCAACAGCTTGGTGGTTATCTTACCTCTGCTGGTGGCAAAAGAGGTCTTTCCTCCGGGGCAGGACCAGCCCGCTCAAAGACTTCAATGCATTATGTTGGTTTAGCTTTCGATATGGCTCTACCAACTGGAATGCAAAAACCAGAGTCAGACCCCTATGTTATTGAAGACATTGGAGATAGACGCTGGAGAGTTTGGATGCGCTGTGAAAAAGGTGAGGAAATGGAACTTGAGGGTACCTATGTAACTCGCAGAAATGGCAAAACCGTTCTTAACAAAAAGAAAGTTGAAGGCAAGTTTGTCAATTTTACAGAACTAGCTGAGAAGCATGGGTTTAGTTCTATTAGAGCAAGAGCTTCTTTCTTTAGAGGCGGCTCTTATGGCGGCGCTGAATGGTGGCACTTCCAATTTAATAAAGCACTAGTACCAGGAGTCTCTAAATTTGGAGAAGAACTTAGAAAGGTTTATTCACAAGCTACCTGTGAAAAATTCGTTTATTGGAATGAATCAAAAAATAAAATTTACGGAAAAGACTGGTTTTAAGCTAAGTTGTATGCTACTTGACTTCTCCGTAAAAAAGGGTTATAGTGTGTTCCATGATTGAAAAAAATAAATTTCACATTATTATAATAAACACTAAAACAAAAGAACAAAAACTTTTCTCTTCTGAGCATCATACCTTCTCCGAAGCTGCTTCTAAAGGCTATCTTGAATCAAGAAAACTCTGGGAAAAAACTGGAGATGCTTGGGATATTGTAAGCATCTACAATGTAAATTACAATTTCGATATTGCTGTTCAACTAACTTAGTCCTAAAAGACCGCCAAGGGGGTGATTTCTTATTAGGTCAGGACTAACCCGCAGGAAGGCACGGGGTAAAAGGTGTCTTATTTCTATTTAAGGTATAAAATGGACACTTTAGTTTTATCATCTGCTTATCAACCAATGCGGCAAGTAAGCTGGCAAGAAGCTATTTCTATGTGGTTTGCTGGCCGAGTAGAAATTATTTCGGTTTATGAAGACAGATTCATCAGAACTGTTGATGAGGTCTTTAAAGTTCCTTCAATTGTTCGCTTTG
>Ga0208019_1001089_pt1 | contig 14614 bp, 12 predicted proteins | sample CB_VirMetaG_5_FD_184540 | JGI IMG/M metagenome (GOLD analysis project Ga0208019, IMG submission 184540) | Freshwater to marine saline gradient viral communities from Chesapeake Bay - CB_1508_1D Viral MetaG (SPAdes) (version 4) | ecosystem: Environmental > Aquatic > Marine > Coastal | place: USA...
GCTCTTCTCTTTAGGAATATGTCGGGTGTCGTGTCGTAGTCCTCGTAGTATGTATAATTTACTGATGTTATGGCATCTACCATTATTTTCATTTCGTCGAAGAATTTTGCCCAAGAGAGTAAGAATTTAACAAGCAGAGTTGCACTTGGTATTTCGCTCACTCTTTTCCCAGGAAAATTATCAGAACCTGCTGAGAAATTATTACCCAATTTGCCCAGAATATCTGTGAAGTTTTCTTGATTATTAGCCTCCAAGAAGTAATGAGGAGGTATTAGTTTTGTGATCAAGTTAGGGTTTGCGTTATCATATTCACTTCCAGATGTTAGTAGCTCAACATTGAGACTTTCAACGGAGGCATAGTCTGGAAATAAAATTGGATGTCTGTTTACAATTTCATTCTTTACAGGATTATCAGACCCTGTTACCCGGGTATGATTATCAAGATAGTTGTTTATTTTTGTGTGCAAATTGCTCTTTGAACTGTCAAGTGCAATCGATTTTGCTGAATAGGATCCACTGGGTTCGTTAAATTTAAAGTATAACTTGAGATAATCATCGGGAAAGACTGATATGAATTTATCTCTGTTGATTTCTGACTCATTTTTAGCGTAATGATAGTATCTTAATTCATCAATTGATCCTGAAAATGTTTCTTGCTGATCGAATATAACTTCGTTCAACCTTACTTGATCTCCTGTGCCTATTGTTAGATTTGCTGAATCGTAATTCAATGAATTAAAAACGGTTCCCATGCTGGATGAGTAAATTGTATTATCAATTACGAGTTTAGTTTTTTCATCTCCTTGAGGATCATAAATAGCTGCTATACTTACGAAGCTACCTTTGCTCACTGAGCCGGTGACGTAAGAAAAATTAGAACCAGATGTTATTCCAAATATTAGTGAAGCTTCTGTTGTTGATACTGATGAAGACAGTGCCAGAGTAAAGTTATTTGACAAGCTCTTCTTTTTCTGAACTATTATCTGATTATCATTTGCTTTTGTAGGTAATTTACAAAATAGAGAAATTGTCAGTGGGTTGGTCTTGGGATCTAATGCACCCTTAGCACTCTTAACAGAAGACAAAGAAGAGTATGTTGATCCAACGCTGTCATTTACAGAGAGGTAAGTTCCGTTAGCGGAGGTCTCTCCTTTTTGTGTTCCAGAAAAAACTAAATAACCAACATTTTTTGGAAAACTGTCAAGAACATATTTTTCAAATCCGGTCATATCGTCTTCAAATTGTTCAATTTCTTTATTTGTCCCGTTAAAAGGATAGAAATTGACAATTTTATCAAAAGATTCATTGACGTTAGCAACTGCTGAATGAAAGAATGTGTGATTAACAAAATTTGAGTAGTCAGTTCTTATTTGCTGGGTTGAAACCAGGGATTTTTTATCACCGTATCTGAAAGAGGCAGTACTTTCTATGTTTGTGTCTGAAAGAACTGCGAGCGTGTGATCAATGTTGTCACGTTTTCTTAGATACGCACTCGCACCTCTTCTAATCTTGGGCCTGAAGATCCCAGCGGATTTATTTCTATCAAACAGTGATTTTTTACTTGACATTACTCAACCCTAAACTTAGATGCGGCATCAGTGACAATCGTGTCGAATCCTGCTTTCTTCACTAAAAAGTCAAATACATAAGTTCTTCCCTTTGGAAGAGAATCAACATAAAATTCAAAATACATACCTGAAGAATCTGTGGAGAGTTTATTTGATCCTTGTACAGTATCAAAATCTATCAATATGTCACCTGTCTGAAAGTCTCTAACCCTGTAATACATTTGATGATATATTTGACTCTTTTTCTCAATCGGGGTCTTTGTATAAGCAATGGCTCGATCCCTATCTTCAGAAAAAACTCTCACTTTAATTACATCACCTGGGTTATAAGCATCTTTTAGATTGGTGACTGTTACGAGAATATTTTGTTGAAAATTATCAAAAGCTGTTCTCGTATTCTTGCTAATCTTAAGAGAAGAAGAAAGATACGTTATAGTTTCATCAGAAGAAGACCAAACTTCATCAAAAGTTATCGATCCTGATGTTTCTACGTGTTTTTTAAGGCTGTCACCGTTGACACTTTCTGTGGAAAAACTACTTATTGCAAAAGAAGATGAATAAACACCTGTGAGTCTATTTATACCCCTAACAGCTTGCGACACATTAAACGTCTTTTTGAAACTACCAGAAACAATCTTTAGAACTAAAGCATTTTCTCCTGTTAATTCTGTAGCTGACTCACCCGATAAGATATTGGCGGCCACTCCAAAGTGATAGTTATTGAGATACAAAGATCCTGTGGAGTCAAAAATAAAATCTTCGTGATTATCTTGGAGTGAGTCATCATACTTAACAATAAGCTTGGGTCTTATTGCAGTGTTTGAAGAATTTCTGGATGCGAATCTCTTTACAAAATATGTTTTTTGATTATTCTCATAACTTCCAGAGTAGGCTATCAAAAATCCGTAATCAGGTATCTGTCCGGACACGGTTCCTGATACTATTCTTGTCACATCAATTAGTAGATTTTCTTCACCTGATTCGAAATATTGTGTCGGACTTAAAGAAACTGTGCTTGTTCCGCTGGGTCCTGATAGTGTCCCGCTTACAATTACGTCTATGTTCTCATCACCTAAAGATCCAGAAGCAAGAGCACCTGCTGTATTCCATAGAATAGATTGTCCTCCGGTCATCGAGGCTGTCACATAATTAACAGCTCCGATATCTCTAAAACTGCTAACGTCGTAACCATTACCCTCATCGAAACTTTGTGAAAGAGGAAATAAAATTAAATGAAAATTAGAGGGTGTTGTTTGTCCGCCATAGACATCATTTAATCCCACGTAACACTTAAAAGTATCGCTATTGATATCAATCTTTCCTTCTGATTGCATGTTGGTGATGACATTTAAGTCAAACTTTAGAAGTAATCTTGAAATTTCTGTCTGAGCGGAGTCATCTCCTGACAGTTTTGTCTCATTATAAATTTTAAATAAATCAAGTGTTCCTGCTTGCCCAACATTAGCGTCAGTTGCTCTAAAGGATTGATTAACAATTTTGTTTGTGATGTATGTGTCTCTTGATGCTGAAAGTATTCTATACATTATGAAATCCTTCCTACGATATCGTCATTGGGGTATTTTATTTCAAAGATGCCACCAACTGGAGGAAACAAATATCCTCTGTCTATATTTCTAACAGGACTAAATGGGAAGTTTGAGTATGAATTGCTGCCTTGGGTCCCTGTCTTGCTCGTGAAAGTCAAATTAGTAATTGCCTCGACATCGGGTGTATTTAAAATTATGTTTTCAACTTCACCCATCTTAATGGGCTGATCGATGTGATAGTTCTCTATCTTAAAATAGCTCTTGAGTTTGCTGTTGATATTAGAAATAACAACAGAAGACATTGCTCCTTGTGTTATTGTTACAGAGTAATTTAAACCTAAATTGATAATGGAAGCATCAAGAATATCAACGGCATCGGATATGATTCTAAATCTACTCAAGTATCTGGCAAGATTTTCCTTAAGAGTATCTGGCGATATTATTAGATTGCTTGAAGAATTTCTTGAAAGAACATAGAGCTGAGCTGCTTGTGGATTGTTTGGATTGTCTCTCACAGCTGCTCTAAAAACTCTTCCAAAGTTATTTGGCAATGAATACACGCGAGCAAGTAAATCTTCTCGGCTCACGACTCTATTCTGAGAGTTCATGTTCAATGCAGCAATTTGTCTAAGTGATTCAATAGAGGGCTCATCTTCACCGCCTGATATTACTTTTGAATTTACACAAGAAGCAGAAGCTCTGATAGATGTTGCCTCGGTTGTTCCCACACCTGCGGGAAATTCTGTTATGAGTGTAGAAACAGAATTGACTTCTGAAATACCTGAGTTGTGATTAAGGCCGCCGCCAGACCGATAGTAGATTGTGAGTGTAGTATTTCTCGGACTAATACCTAAAGTTTGTGTTCCCAAAAATGAGTTAGGATCAATTGTCACCTTGTCAAGTGTTTTCTTATCACCGTATAATCTAATTGCATGTTCAGAAGGATCAGGAATCACATCCTCATCAAACACATCCTCTCTGCCTGAACCGAAAAGAAGAGATATCTGACCTGTCCCTGTTGATCTGGAAGAAACAAACCTTCTGGGTGCGTGTATTAGTTTTATTCTCTCATCTGAAAGGTGTGAATCAGATCGATTATTGGGCATTCTCTTATAGACTGTGCTTTGTGTGAGAGACTCAACTTCATAATATTCTTCTCCGTCAGAATCAACAACTCTCACAATTTCGGTGGCATCAGCGTCAGATATTGTTATTCTTCTAAAAGCTACGTAAGAATCAGCTACCACTTCCGTCTGTGTTTTTAATCGAGAGCTCACCACAAGAGCGCTTCTTGTTAAGATAAAATCAACAGGATTACCGCCAGATGTTTGATTAATTTCATAAGTAGCTAATAAATCGCCTGCTGAATCTTTTTCAGCGAAGTCTAAGTCATCAGGTAGATAAAAATTAATACCTCTTCTGGACTTAAACACGGACTCGGCTTTTATTTTTGGAATTTTATTTTCGTCAGGAACATATTCTCCACTAACAACAGCAGAAGGTATAGTGATGCTTATATCTAAAAACCCAATAGCAGGAGATTTTCCTCTAATTTTAACACCGGCCTCTCTAACTAATCTTTCTATGTTTCTGGTTTCTACTGCTTTTTCGATAGAGTTTTCATTGAACTGGTGATCTAAATAGAAGGAAGTGACATCTCCGACATAAGCAGCGACGTCAATTAACATACCCGCGAGAGAGGCATCTGTTGTGTCTAAAATAACATCTCTGTAATGATTTGCTACATAATTTTTTAAATCATTTCTAAGACTTTCAAAGTCTCTGCTTGAATAAGATATGTCCTTTTGTTTCTGAATGTCTTTTTTAATATTTTTTGCCATTTTATCCTCCACACTGGAGTGTTACTTCTATAGATTGATTTCCAATTCTTGCTGATGGGATGTCATAGATAATTCTTAATCTTATTTTCGCCATTCCCATTCTATTGACCTCTTCTTTTTCATGTCTATCTAATTCAACTTCGCTCACTTCGCTTATCGATACCCCGGGCATATATTTTTCGACAGCTTTTTGAATTCTCTCCACCATTTCTGACTCTACATTGGTATTGTTGTGAAGATCAAAGAGAAGAACATTCAAATCAGCACCAAAGTCATATAATCCTAAGCGTTCTCCAGCATTAGTTAAAATTAAATTTCTCATATTATCTTTGATTTGATCAACAGGACTTTGATGCATATCAAAAATTTGACGCTCTTGATTATTAGTCAAGGGTGTTTTGATACCTATGTCTCTTAATTTTTTTGTAAACTTATCAGGTGAGACATTTCTATCACTTATTCTTGTTCCAGAACTTTTGAAATTAAAGTTAGCCATGTTTCCTCTCTATAATTATTCTCAAGATGAAAATTGTTGCTAACTAATTAGCTAATACCAAGTTTTGCTCCGACACCAAAAACTATTATTCCAGCATTTATCATAAAACCAACAAAAGCTGTGATAAATGAAACAACAGACAGCTTGATAAGAGCAATTATCGAAGCAGAAAAAAGAATTGCCCCGCCCAAAACTGAAAGTATTGACTCTATAGCAGACAGAACAGCGGATATTACCAAATTAATTAACGTGTTTAAAAATTCATCAATACCTTGTAGAAAAGCTACAATCAGCTCACCTATCTTCGATATTAAATCTAACATTACAGCTATGATTCCTTCCATAAATTTGATAGGTAACCAATTAAGTGCAGGATAAACCGGATTAAAAACTAAAAAAGGTTCAATCGTAGGAAGATCAGGAAGCGCAAAATCAAAGCTAAGTGAGGGTATTTCTACATTTAGATTTGGAGAAATTTCTGGTATGTCAAAACCGCACACTTCAGATAATCGTTCTTCAAGTCCGTCAGGATTGATATCAGAATCTATTTCTACTAACGCATCGGCAAATTTGTCATTTTCACATTTTGAGAGAGAACTCCATGGAAGATCATTGACGAATGCATCCAAATTTTCAAGTATCCATTCCACAGGATCTGGTATTCCTACACTTACAAGAATATCAACAAAGTTAGGAATCAATGATTTGATTGGAAATGTTGGATCACTGATTCCGGCATTTGGTCCGGGAGGAAGTATTGTATCGATTGTTTCTATAATTCTATAGAATGATTCTTCCAGTATGCCTAAGTTCCCATCATTATCTAAAGTGTCTTGAACAGCTTCTGATTGCTCACCTGCTAATTCAGGTGTTGGCAAGGCAATGGGTATATTTATCCCAAGTATATCCCCTTGACCTGACTCTAATGTGTTTTTTACTTCTTGCTGATATCTGGCACGCCATGTTTCTTCATCACCAAAAGTTGCTAATGTTCCTGTCAGTGCCATGTTTAAACTCTTTAATTACCTGACACAGCTATAAGAACCTTGTTACTATACAGGCCTGTTGATGGAACAGCCGGGGCGCTCACTATTCCACCAGCTGTTGTAACGATAGGAGTAGCTGTAACAGAACCCTCAACTCTTGTAGAAGCAGATGCAGCTACAATACCTCCTGTAGCATTATCAGATCCCAGCTTGAGTATTCCATTCTCACCTGGGACTATTCTGATATCTCCTCCAGATTCTAAGACAATTTTAGCGCCACCTTCTGTGTTAGCAAAAACTATGACATCCCCGCTCGGTGTAAATTGAATACCGCTCGATCCCGCGACATTATGTATCTTTATTGTCTCTGTTCCCACCAGCCTGGCATTAGTGCCAAGTGCTGCTATTGTCCCGTAGTTCCCTAATCCTTCCAGATCTTGAGGTGATGCTGAGTTTTCTCCCGCGTAATCATTTGCAAACAATATTTCATCTATTGATTTTGCATTTGACATGTAAATGCGTGCTGCACAATCATATATGTCAGAATCATAAAATTCTTCTGGAAAAATATCATTATCACTTTCTAAAAGTTCTCTTGATTTTTGATTTTCATAATAGCTTGCATCAGGATTAAAAGATTTTTCTCCTGAGAATATTGACATGTTATCTGATTGTATTTCTTCAGATCCATCACCTCTATCATTTGCAAGTTCAAGTATATCATTTTTCTTTCTCAACACGCAAAGATCAATTGCTGGAGAGACAGGCTTTCTGAGTGCGTTTATTTTATCTTCTTCTATTGTATTTGGTGTAAAAACTTCTGGTGAGATAGTGTTTTCTTCTTCAAATTTTTCTTTGCCTAAGTATATGTGAGAATTATTAGATCCTTGAATTAAAAAGTCACCGCAGTCTTTTACTTGACGAGGAACGGGCTCTCCCGTAAATTCTTCATTCAATGCTGCGGAATTAGAGATATTCTGTAAGAGATTCTCCGATAAACCATTGTCGGATCTCTTGAAATGAACATAAGTATTTGGATCTTCAGATGATTTAACATTAGAGACATTATTTTCTCTTTGTGCAAAAGTGAAATTTACGTCTTCTATTTGTCTAAAAGAAGGCTGCCTACAAAACCAGTAATAGATGTTGTTACTAAATTTCATTACCCACACATTTTCGCCAGGTTTGACTGGTAACATTAAATGCGAAGAGAAAAACGGGAAGCAGAGTATGGATCTTGCTCCAGAGCCGCCCTTTTTTTGATTATTTAAAAAAACTACAACTGAATTTGCAGGAGCATAATCTACAACAGCAGGATTCTTGTAAGGTGTTGTTAAAGTATTTCCATCATCATCTGAAGTAACTCTTCCTGAGAGTATGTCTCCTAATAAAACAGCACTTCCATTTAGATTATATGGTGTCTCTCTGGTAAAATAGTCGTAAGGATTAGATACGACTTCTTCAACTATTCCTACTTCAAACAAGGAATTACCGCCACTGTCGTATAATGAAGCTCTCGTAACGTTGTTTTCTATGTCCTTATCGAAACTTAAGTCGGAACCTTTGCCTCCTTGTGCTTCGTTTCTAAGGGTTCTAAGGTTCCACTGTCTCATTCTGATATCTCCTTAAAAATGTCATCGGGCGACATCGTCGAGGCTGCTTCCTCTTCTTTAGAAATTAATTCGGCTAATCTTAGTATTTGATCATTTGATTTAGACATTCTCTCAAGATACTTTGTCATAATAGTTCCAAATTGCTGATGATTGTTAAGATTGCCTTGAATTTGTAAAAGTAAGTCATCTACAAGAATCGAAGCAGAAGCTCTGTCTTCTAAAGCATTTCTATACGCTTCTTTCCATAGAAGTTTTTTCTTGTCTTTGGTATTTTCAAGTTCATCTAAGAGATCTGCAAAATCTTTAATCTTTTCTTCTGTCGTCTTTTCTTGTTTTTTCATTAATCATCCGAATAGCAAAAAGTGATCATCTGTTTTAACTATTTCTCTATAATACTTTCTGATCTTAGAAAGTGCAGAACTTAGTTGTTTCGGGTTGAGACCTGATATTTCTCTCAAATAAACAAAAACAGCACGCTTGTTTAAGAATTCAACTTCTTCCACATTTTTAAACAGAGTTATTACAGCGTTTATACAAAGTTTTTCATTTTCGTTAAGAGGCTTTGATTTTATCTTAACTAACATATCTTTCAATATTTCTTTGTCTTCTTCTCTAATAAAGATATCATCTTGAGAAGGTAAGATCTCATGCGATTCGACAACATCTTTTTCAAAAGCACTTAAGCTTTGTAGATCATCGATAGAAACATTTCTAATTTTTTGCTTCTGAGTCTTTTTGGCACCTGCGAGAAGATGATTTTTAGCACAAGCATTGAAGTAAGAAAATGCTTTGCTCCCCTGAGACGCATCAAATTTATAAATTGTCTCATAAAGGAATGAGACACAGTCAGACTTTAAAATATAAAAATGATCTTTATCTCGGCTAAATCCGTAGATGTATATTAAATTTTCTGATAGTTTCTCAAAAGCACCCTTTATCTGAGATTCGTAAATCTCATGTTTTTCCTCTTCACAATCAGTAGATTGATATTCAACAATTGCATCGTGAACATCAATTCCAAAGTAAGGTTTAGATTTCTTGGGTTTCTGTACTACCTTCTTCTTTAAGTTCAATTTTTCTCCCGTAGCTTTCTGTTAGTTTATTTGCGACAACAACCAGCGATTCCCTTGATACTCTAATGTCACTAATAACTCTTCTTACTTCCATAGAGTCAAAAAACACAGGAATTTCTAAAATCTCTGACATTGATTTAAATCTTTCATCTAAAATATCAAGACACTCTTCAATGGTGTTCTCTAAATTTATCAATATCATAGAAAACCTAAAAAGTTTATATAGCGAGAAAGACAAGGCAGCCGTGAGGATGATTACGCAAAATGTAAGTATTTCAATCATGCCCATTGTTAAATACATTCCTTTAAAATTTTATCATATTTTTTACAAACTTTATCTTTTGAAAACAATCTGTTGATATTTTTCTTTAGAATTCTTGAATTTTCTTCGTGTATTTTGTAATTTTTTCTTAAATCATTAATACAACTTATAAATGATTCTCTGCTGGGGTTTGCCCATCTTGATCCTTTGACAAAAATTCTATTATCTATTCTGCTATCTGTTATTGTTTCAAGTTCGTAATCAACTTTTAAAAATGAATCTTGCAAGAAATCTAAATGTCCTGACCAACCAGTTGCTATAACTGGCACTCCTGCTGCAGCTGCTTCTATCAAAGGAAGACCATATCCTTCACCCCTGGTTGCCGTAATGTATCCTTTGACGCTATAGAGCCTGAAGAGAGCTGCTACTTCTTGTTTTGTCATGTTTCCGTGAATGAGGTGAATTTTAGGAAAATCAGATGTTCTAAAGTTATTAGCAATTTGAGAAATTACTAATTTTGACATCTCTCTATCCTTCACTGACCCTTTTCCTAAACAAGTTTTAACTATGATTCCTGTGTCTTCTTGTCCATCTAATGCTTCGATTGCCCATCTTATAGTATTTACAAGATTTTTTCTATCAGAATTAGAATCAGCAGAAGTAAGTGTGCCTATTGTTAGAAGATTAAATTTAGTGTCAAATCTATATCTGTCGTCAAAAATCTGTTTTAGTTCATTATCGCTGACGTTTAAGCAAGTGTTAAACCACTCGGGAATCACATGAACTTTATTGTCAAAAACAGATCCAAAAGTATTTCTGATAACTTGCTTAGTAAATTCTGATGGCACTACTATCTTGTCCATACTCATCATTTTTTCAAACCAACCCGGATTACATCTATCCGTCTCCACAAGAGCAGTTACACCGACATTGAATCGCCCAAGACTTTCATCCCACTCATCAGGAAGTTGAACTTGAAATGTAATATCAAATGTATTGCCTTCAATATGCTTGGCTCTCTCCATTATTTTTCCAAATATGCCTCCTTCAGCATTTGGATTAATTATCCATGGAGTTGCTCCCCATTGAAGAGTTTGAACAAATACATTTAGATCTTTATTAGTTAGCAACCATTCAAAAATTTGTCTAGAATGAACGCCGTATCCACTGTTGGTCAGCAGCGGTGCTCTTAAAAGTACGCTTTTCATTTATTCCTCAAAAAGTAAACTTTTCCCAAGATTTATATGACTTAAACTCTCTAATTGCATCTAACATACTTTGATGCCATAGGTTAACTGTTTTCTGATGGGAAAATTCTTCGCTTGCGTATTGATGAACTTTTGTTTTCAACGCTAATCTTTCTTCATCATTTAAATCATATATCTTTCTAATTCCATCTGCGATATCTTCATTACTTGCGTAATCTTCATATATGTAAGGAACTCCTTGACTTCCGACAAGTGTTCTTAGTGCAATTGGAACAGCGACACCGTTATGTGATCCGTCTCGATAATCAATAACTTGCCTTGTTAGACCACCGGTCGTCGCAGCAACAATAGGAGTACCTGCCATCATAGACTCGAGAGTAGAAAGTCCGAAACCTTCAGCATATGAAAGCGTGAAACAAACATCAGATATGTTGTAAATGACATTCATCTTATCAAAATCTATTCTTTCTCGAGAAAAAAATACATTGTTCTCTAAACCAAAAGCTTTTGAAGTTTCAAATAAGTTAGGACCTTCATTATCAGTAGGTTCGGTGTGCATTATAAGCGTTGCTTTTCTGTGCCCATAATCCCTCTCTAAACTATCAAGAAAAATTTTCCAAGACAAAAGTGCATCATTGGGTCTTTTTCTTTTAGCATTTCTATTTACCCAAAGTGCAACAAAATGATCTTGACGATCATCACCTAAAAGTGATTTTTTATTGTGAGAGATTAGATCTAATGGAAGTGGTCTGAATATATTATCAGGAAGTGAGTGCGGAATAAAGAAAGTCTTGTCACCGTGTTCGCTTTCTTCTTTAAGCATTGTATAGGTCAGGTAAGAGTGACAATTAATCTTATCTGTAGCTTTGTAATAAAGGTCATTAAACTTAGGATAAGGATAATTGTCCCAAACATGCCACCACACGATTGGACACATCTGATGAACTTCATCTTCAATCTCAAAGAGCCACGTAAAGAATCTTGGATCAGTAAAGATAAAAAGAAGATCAGGTTTTTCAGTTGCTAATGTAACTCTAATAAGGTCTGGATTTCCAAAGCCATCGATAGGTTTTATGATAAAATCTTCATTAACTTGAATAGTATCATAATTTGTATGTTTGATGGCAGCACCAAACTGTCTAAATGACCAGCAACCTTTCTCCAAGAGCCCATTAATCAAGTGTCTTGTTTGAGTTCCGACACCGCTTGTTGATAGTGCATGATCAGAAAGTACTAAAACTTTATACTTTTTCTTATTCATTAAAACCTCTTCAATCTCAATTATATCAAAAAAAGTATAAAGTTAAATCATTTACAATGCTCTGTATTGTGATAAGGACAGTACTTACATGATTCTCTATTTTTTAGATAAAGTTTTCTATTGACGCCTGCAATCATACTGTTAAGTACCTTAACGCCCTTTGCAAGGGTTTTAGGACCTGCAGATACTTTGACAAGCTGGCAAACTTTTCCTTTTTTGGCACCTCTTCCCAGAGTTACAAAGGCGCATCTAATTTGATTATGAGGAATATCATGTTTTTGTGCCCAGTAATATTTGTAGAGAACAAGCTGAAGTTGCATCAAAAAATCTTGTTTCTTTTCACTTCTCCAACCGCCCTTGCCGGCTGTCTTCCAGTCGATAATCCAGTATTCATGACCCGAACCTCTTTTTTTAGGGACTTTAATTACACCGTCGATAAAGCCTTTAAAAGAAATGCTTTTGCCAGCAATAGGTTCATATAGTTCTTCTTCAGCTTTATGAATCTGCCAGCCGGGAAACTCTTTATCTAAAAAAGGAACAACTTCGTCCCACATATTTTCAGCCCATTGGCACCATTCATCAAGAGGCGCATAAGACTTCTTATACCAGTCAGGTTGTCTTGCGATCCACTCAGGATTGTCAAAATCATATTTCTTCCAAGCTTCCCTTATGTTTGTTAATAACTTTTCTCTTGGAAGTTCTTTTCCTTCTATGATATTTTCACAACCTTCGTGAACTGCTGTTCCAAAGTCTAAGAAAGGACTGGGTTCTGAGTTTTCTATTTTGTCAATATAGAGCAACTTGTGTCGGTATGGACACTCTTTCCAGTTTTTTACTTCAGAAAAGGAAACGTGTGGCTTACCTGTGGGAAAATCTTGATTCATTATAAACTCCTATGAAAGAGTTTAACACATAAAATTAAATTTTACAATTAATCTTCTGATATTGCTCTGCCTTTCATTGATTCCCAGTCTCTATTTTTTCTTACTTGATTATTCTTTTCTCTGGACGCTTTAAGCAATGTGGGTACTATGTCGTTTTGACTCATTAAATATATCATTGCGTCCAGGTCTTTTGGAAAGCAATGTCCACCATAACCGAAGTCGCCGTCGGGACCTGGGACAGCGAGGTGGCTTTTTCCTATTCTCTTGTCAAACAGAGCGTACTCAGTTACCTTGTCATAGTCAATTCCTAACTCATTGCAAATTTGATACATTTCATTAGCAAATGATACTTTGACTGATAGGAAATTGTTAATAAAATACTTTACCATCTCGGCAGTCTGATATCCTGTCTTGATAATGGGAATGTGCGGGAACGCTCTTCTAAACATAGTTTTAACTTGTGTTGTATAAGGCCGTGGTCCTCCCAAAATAATTCTTGTCTGATTCTTAAAATCTTCTATTGAATTAGCTTCGGTAAGAAATTCTGGACTAAAAATAATATTAAGACTTTCAAAATCTTCATTGAGCTTTTGACAAGTACCTGGAGGAACTGTTGACTTTATAACAACGATTGGATTCTTGTTGTGAACTGTAGCTATTGTGTTTAAGGTTGTAAGGGAACTTCTCACAATGCTTAAATCACACTCTCCTGATTTTTTCATTGGAGTTGGTAGACACTGAAATATTATTTTACAATTCTGAACAATGCCCGTTGGTGTTGCTAACATTTCTTCTGGGCATAAATCTTCTTTAAGGTCGTATATAGAAACTGAATAGAAGTTTTTAAGCCCCTCTCTAATTGCTGTACCTACAAAACCTTGTCCAATTATTCCTATACTTTTCATTACTTTTCCTGAACTTTAGAGTAAATTTCTTCTATTATCTTCATTGAGTTTACTGTATTTTCAATTTTAAATAGTTCTAAATTACTGTATACGCCTGCATGATTTGGACAAGATCCTAAATAAGATCCGTAATTATTGGGAGGAATATAAGTAGTATTTTCATAGTTCTTCATAATGTTTTCAAATTGTTTTTTAGCTCCGTTACTAAGAAAGTTATAACTTTCGATAATATTAAGAGCTTTTCCTCCTAGTTTTATAAAACCATTTGATCCTAAAATACTAATCGAACACTCTAGATTATGTGGTTCAGCACTAATTGTTACTTCGAGCGTGCCGCCAAAGTCTCCATAGTCTAAAATTGCGTAGACTGTGTCTTCAATGTCTGCATGGATATGTTTTGTATTATATGACTTTGCACTAACAATATTGGGTAAACCAACTAAATATTGAAGTACATCTATATAGTGAATGCCTACTTCGTGAAGTGTTCCACCTCCTATTTCAGGTATTGCTCTCCAGCCAGTAAAATATTCTACAGGTCTTTGCCAGCGCTGAACTAGACTGGCGCTTCTTATTTTGCCTAAAAGATTTTTTTCTAGACACTCTTTAAGTACAGATACAGAATTATTAAGCCTTACTTGAAGCACCCCGTATGCATTTACATTTTTCTTTTTTGCTTTTTCAATAACTTCATGCAGGTGTTCAGTTTTTAGTGTAACAGGTTTTTCTACTAGAAAATCTTTTCCATTTTTTATGCATAAAATAGCTTGTTCGTAATGACATGCATTAGGTGTAGCTAAAACATAAAAATCTGCATTACTCTCTTTTAGACATGTTTCTATGTCGTAGTACTTTTTACATCCGTATTTTTTAGACATATTGTCTGCTACAATTTGCTGAGAATCACAAACTGCTACTAGATCAAATTCTTTATTAAACTGTATTGACTCATAGTGTCTGTTAAATATTG
>Ga0208019_1001090_pt1 | contig 14610 bp, 17 predicted proteins | sample CB_VirMetaG_5_FD_184540 | JGI IMG/M metagenome (GOLD analysis project Ga0208019, IMG submission 184540) | Freshwater to marine saline gradient viral communities from Chesapeake Bay - CB_1508_1D Viral MetaG (SPAdes) (version 4) | ecosystem: Environmental > Aquatic > Marine > Coastal | place: USA...
GGAGAATCGTAAGGTGGTTTGATGTGCTGCTACTAACGTGTCCATTATCACCTGAAATGGCTCTCCAGTTCTGATAGTAATCATTGTTAGTGCCTAGCGCACTTGCAGCGTAAGCCAGATAACCGCTAAAGCAACTTCCAGAGCAAATCAACTCTTCCGATCCCCCGTTGGGGTAGTGATAGAGTTTGGAGTCACTGCTCTTCGCATAAATCTTGGTATACCCACTTGGGGCGGCGGTGGAAGGAGGAGTTCCCATCAAGGTTATAAACATCCCTTCATCTTGATTCTCTGTGATTGTCCTTGGGCCGGGAGATGTGGTGCCGTTGGTGTACTCGAAGCAAGCGTCAATGCCTGTGGTGATAAAGTCCTTGTCGCAATAGAACCTTGTGAAATCGTCGGCGGGAGCACTTGGGGTTACGGTATTCTGCTCAAGGTCGATATACCTACTCCCATCGCTTGCTGTACCGTTGATGGATGTTGCTGTAACTTCACCTGTCCCACTAGCGTTCAGAGTTTGACCACTAGGGACACTTACGGTGCTTCCGGTATTGTCCCAATCCAGAGCGTAGGCGCTCTGAGAAAGCAGGATCAAGCAGAAGATTAAGACTCTGTTCATACTTCGGTTCCTCTATTAGTTAGATGTCTTTTGCACAGAGCAGGAGATATGCACTGAGCTTACGTCGGTAGTGGTGGAAGCCTTGAGAGCTACACACTGCCCAGACGTTACTGCCTGATTGTCAGTATCGAAGGTGGGTGCTCCCGTGGCAGTTAGCGACTGAGAAAGATTCGCCCCATAGGTAAGAGCACTACCACAGGTTCCGACACCAAATTCAACAAGGATGGTTCCACCGGGGCTTGCCGATACTGTGCAGCCTAGATTGCTGTAGGTTCCAGCATTCAGCGGAATCTGGACGTTGTTTTCAGTCGAGGAAACCTTACCATTCGCACCAAGGTAGATCGAGTTGTTGTTCAGATCAATCGCGGTCTCTGAGGAGAGAATAACCTCAGAGTAAACGGCAGTTCCGGCTGAAATCGTGGCACAGCTAAAAGAGTTGGGCGTACCGTCAGTGAAGTTGAGGGCTTCGTTTGCCGCATCACAGTCGGGAATGGTCAGTGCTACGAAGCTACTACCATCTCCGACTAGGACTTCGGTATCCCCTGCCGAAGTAACGCCAGTGCCGCCATTGGCAACAGGAACAGTCCCAGTGAGTGAGATAACTCCATTGGATACGTCGATGTTGGTCGATCCTTCGATTGCCCAAGCAATGCTCGAACCGACGATGATGATAGACAGCCCACGAATAAGGTGGGACAACTTTGAGGTTACAAACTTCTTCATTTTTTACAGGCTCCTTTTCTTAGGCAAGTGTGTAGCGCAGGGAGAATCGGTGATAGGCTGTGGCAGCCCCTGCACTTGCCACCATCCTAATTGAGATTCGGTCGCCGGTAGAACAGGAGACCTGATTGAGAGAGGTAGATCCTTCTTGAGATGTGTTTTCGACAGTTGCAATCATCGAGGTCGCACTTCCGTTCTTCATAACTGTATAGGTGAAGGACTCCCCAGAGCCGGGGGCTGCGTCTGAGCGTACATTGAGTTGCACGCAAGTCCCCTCTGGGACTGGAATGGATACACGTTGATCTAAGCGATCCTCGAAGGTGCCGATATAAACCGTGTTCCCTCCTGTTATCTTTGAGATTGTTGCACCAAGAAGCATATCTGGGGTTCCTTCTGTTGGGATAGTCTGTGGGGTTGAGAAATCGTCGAACCTACCTCGCAATGCCGGACCAAGGTAAAGAACTTGCAGACTTCTCTGCGCCACATCGTACTCTCCACTCTCAGCCGACTCGCTTCCGAAATAGGAGTATCCGCGAGCAAGAAAACCCCTGACCTCGCTGTCGAGGTAGGGGTCACTTGATGCACTGGAGTCAAAACGCCCGTAGTATCGGAGGTTTTCGCTCGAATCGAATGACGGAGAGTTAGAGGGCACTAAGAGATGATACCGCATCTAGCGGAAAAACGTCGCTAAAAGCCGAATTCAAGTCCCTCAGTATTACCCCTTGGACCCACCCATTTAGGAGAGGGTCTATTGCCTCCTCGTCTATCTGCCAATAGGCAGGATTTCAGGTCTGGGTCTTCCATTAGGAAATGAACCCACCTTTCAAGGAACTTTCTCTGGTTCTGATTTTCGCTATCGAATCTGCCCTCACTCTGACCTCCAATATGAACAATCCTGCTCTCTGGTTCAACCACAACTCTCTTGTCATGCTTGACTCGAAGCTCGTAGCAAAGATCCACATCCTCCCACCCGTTACTGTATCCCTCGTCGAAGATGTCGTCCTTGAGAGACAGAATCTGAGCCTTATCGAAAGCAACGCAGCATCCGGTGACCATTGGGACAATCTTGGCTGTTGTTGCCGCCTTCGGCAGGTTGCTAAGAAGTGCCCCTTGGTAGATATGGCGAGGAAACGCCCCGCCGGAGGATCGGAAGGATGGGAACATACCAAGGTGATCGACGGTATCTGCGCCGACCTTGAGTTGCATATTCCCTACGATGCCTATGGAGTCGTACTTCAGCCACCTAAGCATCGGCAAAGCCCAGTTGTCTAGACAGATCGTATCGCTATTGAGCAGGATGCAGAAGTCGTTCGATGCTTCCTTAACTGCCCTATTGCAGTTGCCAGCGAAAGCCCTACGCTCGTCGCTTGGGAGATAATTGACCTCATACCTCTTTGCCAGCAGTTCAATGTTTGACTTCTCTGGCTCCGGCGAGCAGTCGTCGGAAACGATGATCTCGAAGTCGCTAGGGCAAGTAGCTACAACGCTCTCCAAGCACTGCTGCAACAGATCACTTCTGCCGTAAGTTGGGATGATGATCGAAGCGTTCATGGCACAGCAACCTCTCTAGGCAACTTTGCGATGCAGTAGACATCTCCATGCTTGAAGTCGAAAGACATCTCGACCTTATCGAAGTGATTTGCCATCGCAGTCTCCAGTTTCTCTGGATCGACGTTGCAGTAGGGTTCGTTCTCCGGCACACCTAGAACGCCGACAGAGTTGTGGGGCTTTCTAGGGTCCATGGCAGCAGTGAACAGCACCGCCCCATCACTAGCACAGCATCGCCAGAGAGTAGAAATGAGAAGAGGCAAGTCGTCTCCCTCAAGGTGCTCTGCTACCTCAGTACAGGTAACCAAGCCCCACTTCTTCTCTGGGTAGAACGTCCTGAGATCGGCTACGATGTCCACACCGCTGCCAGCAATGTGATCTAGGGCAACCCATCCAGCAGGGTCGAAAAGGTTCTTGATGCCACCATTGATGTTCCTACCACCAATATCAATGCCATACCGTCCCTTCAGGGATGGATCGCTATTTACCTGACTCTGTAGCCACCTAAGCGCCTCGTTATGCATTTGCAAAATCCTTAATAGCAGCAAGTGTCTCTTTAGCTGCTTGCTTCCAAGTGCGCGTCTTATGAACGCGATCTGATCCTCTCTTGGCTCGCTTTAGGTAGAGAGAGTACTTCTTGATAACCTTCGCCATCTGTCGCATGAGGTCTACTTCGTTGGTAACCGCAGCGTTGAAATCCTCTCCGTCACTGGTCTTGATCTTACGCATCTGAAACTCAGCATACAGAGCGTCGTCCTTGAGGAACTCGACCTGAGCGGAGTGCTTGACGGTGATCACAGGCATACCCGTCGCTAGGCACTCCAAGTGAACCAACCCGAAGCCTTCAGCGTGTGATGGTAGGACAGCGCAATGCGATTGCCTGACGAGTTCCTGCAACTCTTCTCGACTTACGAAGCGCGAGTCGAAAATGCAGTTGTCCGACAGGTACTGAAGTTTGCCTTCACCCTTTGGATCTGTGGTTTTGAAGATGACAGAAGCGAAGTCTTGATCTGCAAAACCTAAATCCCAAGCCCTCGACACTGGCCCCATCCCCTTCCTTCCGTTAGGGGCACCGATCCACAGGAAGTTGAACCTTTCTCCCGGCGACCATGACCTCTCGACGTAAGGGTAGGCATCGGGATCGAAACCAAGCGTAGCTACCTCCATCGGCACACCTGTTTCTCGGCACATATCGATCAGAGCGTCGTAGCAGAACTTCGACGGGACGATCTGCAAATCTACATTGCCAAGAAGTAAGGGTTCCATATGGTACGAGGGCGCAGGGTTGCTCTCGCACATAGTGTAGAGAACATTCTTCTTCCCAGCTACTGGCTTGAACACGCGAGGGTTGCAGAAGTGAAGGGCTATCTCCGCGTCGTCGCTGAACTCCACTTCTTCGCTCCGGCCCAGAGCCTCGAAAAGGTATTTGGACGCAGACATATACCCAAGTGCATTGCCATGTAGCTCGACCTCTTTATACCCTCTGTAATCAATCCTAAGCATGACTGCGAGTGACGTAGCCGTAGGGAGTTGTTGGCTTCACAGCGTCACCCAACCTCGTCAACGCCTCTCCGTCTGCCCTCTCAGCCTTGCCGTAACTAATGAGCGTCTCCGCTTCCTTGAGTGAAACCTCAACAACGGTGCCACTGGTCAGTAGACCTTGGTTGATTACCGGAGTAGGCTCCAGCAACTTGACACGAACAGCGATTTTACCGTGATAACTTGTTTTGATCATAAATCCTCCTAATCTAGTTTACCTTACAATGCGATCTAACGTCGCTCCAGTCTCCGTAGGTTCATGCGGTTTTTAACCTGAGAACCCATCTGTGTTTCGGTTCTGTTTTCACTCTTTTCATTCCAAGTGCGTCTCTTGCCTCAGAAACTGTTATTCCGTTTCTTCGTGCCATCCTGAAAGCATAACGACGGTGCCTCTTTACTCCATCGTCTCCGACCAAATGCCACTCTGGATTTGTATATCCTTCGTGTGTAAATCCAGTAGCCTTATAAACAGTCCCCTCATGCCCCTGTTCTGGGTCTGCGAAAGCAACTACCGCCTGAAACTCCATGAGCTTTTTCGCCATCTTTAATGACAAACGAATGAATCTTGACAACTCATAGGGCTTCTTTGGTTCTGAACGGCACATTCTTTTTATCTCTATTACTGAGTCAACATTTAAGAATTTTGCCTGATACGGATTTACCCCTATTCCATACACTATAACGGCGTATAACTCTTTCCCCCACCACAAGCCAAAACAGATGTTTTTCCCCGTAGGTATCCTGTGCGAGTAATGCCATTTCTCCACAAAGGCTTTAGCCTCTTTGTGCTGTAAGCAAGTGATATGAAAATGGGGCGGGGAGGTCGGATTCGCACCGCCATCTTGGAACTGGAATGTTCCCTGTTCTACTTTTGAACTATCCCCGCAATTATTCATTTTAGTTTTAACTCCTTGACAATTACAGTCTTGTTCATTTGCCTTACCTAAGTGGCTTCGTCCAGCTACTGAAATTGATCTCTCGCCAAGTAGGCGCGTCCTCATCTCCAAGGACGGTCACGCGGATACCTTCGTTGCTGATCGAGACACACTTCCCCTCGACAGCAATCGAGATCTCTTGATTGTTCGACAGGATCGCCCTGTAGTCACCCTCTTGGAGATCCTTAGCGTCCAGATCCCAATGCATTTCCTTATGTCTTCCTCGCTTCATCTCAATTCCTCCTTTGCTCTTGCGAGCAGTTATGATGTGTGTCCTTCATTCTTGAGAATAGCAGAGTAGAGGAGGACGGTCAAGCAGCAACCGCCCCCCTCCCTCGCATTAGCCGATGAACTTCCTCGCGACCTTTCTCGCGGCTTCATTCGTCAACCCTAGCTCCTTCTTCAGCCAGAGAATATGCTTGCTGCGCTCCTCGCGCACTTCGCGACGGCGGTCCTTGCCCCATTGACGCTTCGGTTCTTTCATGCCCTTCCGAAGAATCACCCATGCACTGTTGCGATCTCGACTGCTAGCGTGCCCACACTTCTCACAAACGAACTCTCGCTCAGTAATCTTTCGATCCCTGCCGATGAAGTCGCAGTTGCTGCACTGCTTTGTGGTATTAGTTGATCTAACGGGAACCAGAGCATCAGAGCGGTCGAACAGCGCCGCCTGTTTGATCAGGACATCTCTCGCTTGGCCGGGTCGAGCCTTCGCAGCCTTGCCTAGATACTTGCCGAAGTTCGTCCACGATCCCATGAAAGCATCGTCAACGTAGATCGTCTCGAAGTTGAGAAGCATATTTCGCGCCCAAGCCTTAATGACTCGATCTTGCTTCGCACGCCAATCATCGAACGCGAGATCGCACTGGAACTGCAAACGCTGCTTGGCTGACTCGTCGTCGCTCTCCTTGAGTAGCTTCTTGAGTTTCCCCAACAGCTTCATCGCTCTGGTCTCTTCTGCCTTGCAGGATTTCTCCAGATCCAAATCGAAAGCTGGGTTTGTGACGGTCGCGGTCGGTGCCAGACCGAAGTCGATGCCAGCGGCGTCGCTCTTGTTAGCAGGAGTCAACACTATCGGCATCTTGCGATACCACACCGACTCCCAACTTCCGTACTTAGTTCTACGGAGCGTTACTGACTTGAAGTCCTGTGGAATCGCTGATGGCTTCTTAACTCTGAAAGCAATTCCCTTGCTCCCTGTGATACTAACCCACCCATTCGTGATATGGATGCGCCCCTTGCCGTCCTTGTCAGGGTTGTGAGGGAACGTCAAGGGCATGATGTCATCGCTCTCCACGAACTGCTTCTTGTGGAGGGGCATACCTTTGGCATGGAAACGGCGAGCGGTGGACTGACAGGCGATGGCGCTGCCTTTTTTCATCCACTCATCCTCTGCTCGAAAGAGCCTTGTGTCACACTTGGGTGTCTCACCCTCGATGCCGTTGTATATCCGGTAGTGGTTGCAGCAGAAGTTCCAAAGGTTCCGCTGCCGATTCTCTTCCTGTGTCAAAAGTGCCTTGACGCTATCAACGATCTCTATATCTAACGTGATCTCTTCTGTGTAAAATTTGGTCATTGTTCTTATCCCCTTTTCTGTACCTCACTGGGCACCTACATATAATGCCACACTTTGAAAGGGCGATGCAAGTCTTTTGACGAAAAAAGTTGCAAAAATTAAAAGGGCCGAACCTCGCGAGAGATCCGACCCTTAAATTCCCTACTTCCCATTTAACTCTAACGCTTTCGGAGATAACCCCTTGGATTCCAAGTTAGGCCGAACGCCTCGCGGCTTCGGTCCATCTCGAATTCAGTGTTGCCTTCCATGAACTTATCGATTGCTTCCCATGGCCCCGGCTTCGGACCAGTCTCTAGCCCATGATAGCAGATCGAATCCTCGCAAATAAGGTAACATCCGGCAGTGACCAGAGAACCGTAGGTTCTAAGTACAGATAGGCATTGCCCCATGGCGTGGGAACTGTCCTCGATGACCATAACGCGATCCCCTGAGTAGACAAGCTCTCTGACGGCTTCAAATTTCTCTTCAGCATCACCTTGGAAGAGCCTAACTCTAGGATGCTCTTTTGCTTTTCGATCCATAACTTCATGGTTGACATCAACTCCTATCACCATGCCGTTGCCCATCAGGTCCATTTGATGCGCCAACCAGAGCAACGTGCCTCCGTATTGGTTTCCTACCTCGATAATTACAGTTGGTTTTGTCTCGTAGATAATCTCCTGATAAGCCCACCAGTCGATTGGGTGCTTCGTACAGTGGATACCCCAGTATTCATTTTTGTGGGTTAGGTGATTCTGCCATCGCTCGACTAGAGCTTTGATGCTCCTGTCTTCGACCAACTGTTCGTGTGTTTGTTCCTGCATCTCTGTTCTAATCAGCTAAGATCTTTTCAGTCAGTGCCTTGAGTAGCTTGTCCTGACTATCCTTAGATTCTAGGTACTTGTTGAGGGTACGATTACGCTCCTCTTGGATCTGTGCTATGTCAGCTTCAATCCTAGAGTCTCTTTCATGCCACACCACTACCGCTACAGCTATTAAGGTGCTTAACAGCGAGATCAATAGCGACCACAGCACTCTGGAGTCAACTTGTACCGTCTTACTCATAAGGACTCTAGGACGTAGGTTCTACTTGCGGCCAAGAATTTCGAGGATGTACGCAGCCTCAAGCTGATCGGCAAGCTCGCCAAGAAGCTCTTCCTCGTTCTCGATGTTCTCCTTCACTTCAGCAGTCTCGACCTCGACAACTTCGGCGGTCTCTTCGATGTCACCATCACGCTCGACCTCAACATTGCCAAGGCTCTTGACCAGAGCAAGGATCTGCTCCAGCCAAACTCGCTGGCTTCTCAGTTCGTCGATGATGTCATTAGAGGCATTGGAAGCTGAATAGTAATCATCTTCTTCCACTTCTTCCTCCGCAGGGACTTCATCAACGTCTTCAGCAGGGGCTTCCTCGACATCTTCAGCAGGAGCTTCCTCCTCTGCCGGGGCCTCCTCATCTTCTTCGTACTCCTCTTCCTTGTCGGCAATGATCAGAGCGACGTGGGCCAGAGCAGAGGCAGCTAGGCCGATAGCTTCAGCGGCTTCCTCGATCTCATGCTGCATCATTTTGTGAGCTTCGGCGTTGTCGGGATCTTCTTCCATCGCTTGGGTCTTAGCCGTCATAAGATCGCCAAGCATCTCGTAGGTATGCACGATGCTCTGAATCAGACGCCCAGCGTCATCGAACATATTCGCTTCAAGCTCATGCTCGTTGACTTCTTCCATGTCTTCCATGCCTTCAGGCATTTCCTCTCCATCGTGCATATCTCTATCTTGAATCATTTCTTGTTCCTCATCAGTCTCCTCATTGCGAACAATAGGTTCGCTGTGATCTAGAATGTAGGCTGTGCCTCGCGAATTCCTCTCAATCGCTCTGGCGTCGAAGTGCCCAAGGTCGCCAGTGCGAATGAGTCCTCGCGAAGCAGCGATCTTCAGTGCGTCTGGGTCGGCGGGGATGTTGACAGCCGAAACTTCGAGAAGCTCGCTCTCAAGGAAGTCCCATCCAATCTGATTGCCGCTAGAGTCCAGCAGGGGTTCTGTGCGAAGGGGAGTCCACCCAATCGACACGGCAGAGAGATGATCCTCTTTGTAGAGGTTGTAGATCATCTGAGCGAAATCGTGAGAGGCGAACTCAACGTCGATGAGCATCGCACTTCCGCTCTCAGTCTCCTCGAAGAGCACATTACGAACAGAACCGATTGCAGGAATGCTCTCCGGGCCAGAATCGTGAGACCAGAGGAAGCGTGGGTTCTTCATAAAGTTTTCGAGGTACCAACCGTCGTTGCGAACCTTATTTCCGTCCCTTTTGACTCCATCGGTAGAGGCGACAAAGCGAACCATGGGCTTATCTTCGTCTTCGTGGTAGTCGCGGACAACAGCACCTGTACTGGTTCTGCGAAGGAGAACTTTCTTACCTTCGGCAAGGTCGCGAGAAAGGTCTCCTGATGGCTTTTCGATCTTCATTTATTGGTTTCTCCTTATTTAGTTAGCTACGGGAAGTAGTGAGCATCGGCAGTTGATCACGTTGGCTGGCGAACCTTGGTCATCGAGAGGTCGCCTAAGCCCGTTGGAAAAGACAGAGCCGACAGGCTGCACTTCTCCGTCAATTTGGTGTGAAGGTCTTACGTTGCTGTCGTTCGCACTTAGCCACTCAACCTGATTGACCCCAACAGTCTTGTAGCTTTCGATCTGAGCCTGAGAAGAGGTAATACCAGTTTCGGTCCTAGCAATCACCCTTGACCTAGCAGTGCTGACTGTTCCTCTGAAGGTGCTCTTAACGCGAGTGATTGCGTCGGAGAGGTTCTCGCCCTTCTCGTAGGCTTCAACTAGGGTGTCTCTGATCGCTTCCTTGAGCGTGTCGCCAATCAGATTCCAAGCGGGAACCCTTGCTGCGTAGAAGTTATCAGACAACTCAGGCAAACGCTGCTTCTGTAGCTGTACACCAGCAGGGGAGATGATAGCCAGAGAAGAAGAGTTGTTGAGGCCGGTGCTATACGCGGCTTCGTAGGACGCCTTGATCGTATCCTCGACGGCGGCAGCAAGGTTGTCGTCGTTTAGGATCGCCAAGATTGCATCAATGTCAGCTTGCGTCAGAGCGATCTGAGTGAGATCGATTGCTCGATAGTTCTTCTTGTCTCCTTTGTTGGGAGACGAAGCCTCTCTTACAACCGACTTGAGGAGTCGATGGTAGTGACCTCTGATCCCTTTATAGAGCACCGTCTCTTGCGGGTAGATGGCTTCGCGATACTTATCGCTCAACGCCCGTCTCCACTCTGGCAGTTGCCAGTTGGTGCCGACGTTGTAATCCGCAGTGACTCTACCCCAAGAAGCAAATACTCCCGGTAGCACCTCTTTCGTCCTAAGACTTCCTTCAACGAAGGCTTGCTGATCCAAGCGAACGATCCACACATCCTCGTTCTCGATGATCACACCCTCAACTGCATTCTGAGCGCACCAACGCTCTGCTTGTTGAACCTTTGGGAAATTAACGCGAGAGAGTACAACACTGTGAAGATGAAGTCCAAGTTCGTAATCGTGAGGGTTCTCGATCGTCAGCGAACTAAGCAGATCGCTATTCTTGGCTTCGACATTCTCAATGTCTGCGACAACCTTCGAGGGTGCATCTTCGAGGATCTTACTAACCGAATCCTCGTCAAGTCCAGCGTGACGCAATAGGACAGCACCCTGATTGGGCGATATGTCGCCGTCGCTGATACGCTCAACGATGCTCAACAGATGCTCCTGAGAGATGCCAGCAGATCTATCACCAGTAGCCTCGTCGATCTCGTTCATTTCCTCGACGAGTTCAGAAGCCCAGACCTTACCGGGATCTCCACCCCAGAGCGCCCAAGCAATTCTACCAGCAGAAGGGAAGCCTTCTTGACCTTCGTGGAACCCTTCAGCTTCTTTATCTACCTCATGTCTAGCGAAGTAGCTATTCATGCGCTTTACCGTCTCAGGAGAGAGGTAACGGCGATTCTTGATGTCTCTCGCCCTAGCCACACCAACAGCGGTGCCGCCCTTTCCGTACTCAGCCCTCCACTCAAGCCCCTGCTCTGCCTCCGCTGCCATCTCAACTGTAGGCTTCGTGTGGATACTGGTGCCCTTGTAGTCTACGCGAACAGACTTCGATGCGACTTGATCTTCACCTTCGACTTCTACCTGCTCCTCGTTCCCGATGTCGCCGCTCTCATCGATCTGTGCATCCGCTTCTGTCCAAGCATCAATAACAACATCCACAGGAACAAGTCCAGATTGAACGAGCTTGGTATCACCGTAACTTGCCTCCTTCATGCCAAGGCTGAACTTCTGATTAACTTCATTGAGGGTGTAGCCAAGCTCGATGTATCCCTTGGCGTTCTCGATCTTGTCGGCAAAGTCTTCTTGAAGGGCTGGGACAACACTGAAATCAAAGCAGATATGAGTGTCGTATTGCGATACTCCAGTAAGTCCCTCAGTGAAGACATCCTGAAGGTCTTTGGCGTTAGGTCCAACATTAGTAGCGTGAAGCAGCTTCCATTGGATCTTCAAGCCAGCATCGCTCAACCCACTATTCTCGTAGTCGTTCAGGAACAACAGAGGGATGTTAAGCGCCCTAGCAATTTCCGCTAGGTTCATCTTACGAGCCTCAAGCCACTGCATATCTCTCGCAGAGACTCCGATGCTCTCGTACTCGAAGTTGCTCGACAAGACAGCAATGCCTTCTGGTGCTGCGCTAGTACCGCTGTAGGTATTGAGCCATTGGTCTCTGACCACGGCTGCATCATCCTCATCGAACACGCCATCGCCAACGTAACGAAGCGTACCACTAGGCACACCAGCGTTCGATAGGACATTCTTGTTATATAGGGCTGCTGCCTGATCCGTATCTAGGGCATTTGATGCCACATCCAGAGGAGAAACGCCCATGAGGGCATCTCTTGGATCGGTCATATAGGGAAAGTGCAGCATTCGATTGACTGGGATAATCTTGGCGCTGCCATCACCTCTAGGCGCATACTTCCACCCCCGAAGGTCGTACTGACCACCCTCCCCGTAAACTGGTGTGACGTATTGCGGAGGTAGCGGCATAAGAGAGCGAGGAATGCCTAGCGAGTTAGGTTCGTCCATGAGAACGAACGCATTGCCAAATAGAATCTGATGTGCGGAGATGGTCCTAACGAACTGTGCCTGTCGCATGATGCGATTAGGACGATCTAGAAGAATCTGGAGGGGCGAGTGAGGCTGGTGCTCCTCTCCCTTCATAACCTTTAGAGGTGCTGCCGAAAGCTGCTGACCAATTACGTTTACACCACGAAACACCGCTACGTTCTGGGCGTAGGGTTCGGTGACCTCAATTGATTCAGTACCACCCCGTCGCATTCCCGACAGGATACTTGAAATATGGGCAGACGCAGATCGTTTTTCTGCCTTCGGAGAGGCAGCTTTTTGCTCAGGTGTCTTGGCAGCGGCGCTGAAAACACTGCGTAACCTATCAAATGTTGAGGGCAATCGCGCCTCCTATGGTTTTAAGTTGCGAGAGAAACATTCTCTCAGTATCTTACCGTATTTACGAGAAAAACATCGTTTTAGGTCGCTTCATGGAAACAGCAACGCCCCCGATGGTGTATCCAAAGGGGGCGCTACTGATCGGAACACTACACACAAGATCGGGGGAGATCGAACAGTCAATGAATTGGCAGAATTGCCAACAGAGCTAGAAAGCAAACGAAGGCTTTTGGTATCAATCCAGCCCTGCTCTTTGTTCCGATAGAGACAGTCTAGGGGAAACGAACAGGCTTGTCAAGAAAAAAGAGCACTTCAGTGAGATTTCCTCATCTCTTTCGGTGCTTCCAGCCCAAGCTCCCCCAGCCGCATAAGCTCTTGCTTTCCAAGGCATTCCACCGGGGCAGTCTTTCTCCCCCAGCGATACTTGCCCTTCCAGCCTCTTTCTTCGCAGGAATCTAGGAATGCCCTGATATTCGCAGCACCCCTCCTGTGAAGAGCAGCAGATACGTTTCCAAACTTTCCAGCGTCAATGTCCAGCAGCGTCGATGACCCGACAATTAGGGTCATAACGAACTCAGTTTCAGCCAGCGGATCCCTAGCTGGCCGAAGGCGATCTCTCGCCTCAAAGAAGTCGATTACCTCTGCTGACATTTTCCAAAACCTTACCCCTCAACTAGCTTATGGGGGTACTTCCTTTCGAGTTTATTTCTATCGTCTAGGTGTGCGCCGGACTTCTTAGTCCAAGCAGCTACAGCGTAAAGGTTGCGAGGCTCAGAAGATCTCTTCTTGCCCTTGCCCTTGCCTTTTTTCTTCTTGCTCATAGGATCATCATAGACGATATTCAGAAAAAACATCACCCCTTGGAGGGGATGAACACCGTCACTCCGCCGTTGTCGCAAACGAGGGCAGTAGCCTCGACATTCTCGCAGTTGGGGTCTAGGATGTCAGGGTTGCGAAACCGCAAGTAGTCGCTGGCAATATCCCAGATCTTTACCGCCCCAAAGGGCGCAAGGAACAAAATGATGAAAGCAAAGATCTTCTGGTTCCTTGTTGCTTGCCTCTGCTTTCGTGAGTTCATCGATTCAAAAGCCATATTTTCTCCTTAGTCATCGTAAATTGTTTTGCGTGGGTCGTATCCCATCGCCGGGTAGATCGTCGATGTGTCTCTGAACTGAAATTCCTTCGGGATTACCAACTGCTCGCCCGACAGTCTGAAGACAATATCGACGTAAGACTCTAGCTCAAACCTCAGATACTGCAAGGCTTGGTAGTCTTCGAGGTCTAGGTCCACGCAGTTCTCAAGGATGTGCTCAATCTGAGCCGCCCTTCGCTGTACTTGCTCTCTGGCGTGCTCTTCGAGTTTCGGCGCTAATGATCTCTTCATACACCCTCCCAGCGTCCATGTAAAAGATTCTATCGTGTCTTCTGCCAACGAAGTTGCTGATTGATTCTACCAGAGATCTCAGAATAATGAAAGTTGCGACAAAGGCAGTCTGCAACATCCACTCAATCTCCAAGCGACCGTATCGCTTCGATGATTCCTTCGGCGCAGAAATCCCAAGTGAATGCTTTAGCAGTTTTTGAAGCAAGTCGCCCCTTCTTCTCCGTAATCTTCGGATCCTCAGTCATTGCTATTTGAACCTGCTCCATAGCTAACTCGATCACAGGCCATCCTAACCATTGATGAATAACTTCGCCTGTTCTCTCATCCTTCGTCGGCAGCGACTTGAACTTCGCAGGAACCAGACGGCAGTTGCTTCTCGTCGCGTATTCCTTGACACCGCTGTAATCAGTGATGATCGGAGATAACCCTGTAGCCATCGCTTCCAACCCAGTCAGCCCAAATCCCTCTCCACAGGTCAGGAAGAAGAACCCATGCGAATCGTGGTACAGCTTCACAAGATCCTTCTGACTGATATAGCGATTATCAACGGTGCAGTTGGGGCCGACCCAGAGATTCTCCTCTACCTCTTCAACCCCGTCCATCGCTAGCATCTTGTCGAGGTCCGACAGGTCACAACCTGTCAACTTCAGGTAAAGATGAGCCTGATTAGCCCGGCTAAGTATGAGGCTGTATAGTTCAGGGACGATTGTAATCTTGCGATAGTTTGGTGCGCCGACGTATAGCCATCTGAACTTTTCATCTTTCCTCCTCTGGCGTTTCTTGTAGGTGAACGAAGGGTCTACCCCTAGAGGTACAACCCAGATTG
>Ga0208019_1001095_pt1 | contig 14584 bp, 11 predicted proteins | sample CB_VirMetaG_5_FD_184540 | JGI IMG/M metagenome (GOLD analysis project Ga0208019, IMG submission 184540) | Freshwater to marine saline gradient viral communities from Chesapeake Bay - CB_1508_1D Viral MetaG (SPAdes) (version 4) | ecosystem: Environmental > Aquatic > Marine > Coastal | place: USA...
ATAGTAGTTAGCAGTAGTATAACTTCAACAAATCAGTTTTTAGTGCCTTTTGTAGCAGATAGTACTTCAGGTTATCCTAAATATTCTACATTATTAGTTGACTCAGGATCAGATTACTCAGGTTTATGGTATCAACCATCTACAAACGCATTATCTGCTTCTTTATTTATAGGAGATTTAACGGGAACTGCTTCTTTAGCAACAGATGTAATTAATGTTCCTGATGCACCAGCAGTTCAAGGAACATATTATCCTAGTGGTAGTGCTCAGGTTCCAAATTCTTCTCTTAAATTTATAGCAGGTGCTGGTAAAACAGCAACAGCACCTTCTGATGCAACTGCTTCTATTACTATAGCTGACATAAATGGAAAAACTTTAGGACAAAATTGTTTTGTAACAGCTACTGTTTCAGGAAGTGGGGGAGTTGGTAATGGTATTGTAGTAAATAGTTTAGTTGGTAATAGCTTAACATTTCAAACGCAACAAAATGAAACAGATTTTTATTACACAATAGTATATATTTAAAAAAATTATCATATTTATTAATAAAAAGGTTTCTATTTAATTGTTTTCAAAATAATAAACTTTTGAATATTTTTAACATATTTATAACAGAATAAATTAGACAAAACATGGCAGAAACACTTTTATCTCCAGGCGTATTAGCAAGAGAAAACGATTTAACAGTTACCGGCCAAACACCAGAAACTATAGGAGCAGCGATTGTTGGACCTACAGTTAAAGGCCAGCCTTATGTTCCAAGAAGAGTTACCACCTTTTCTGAATATTTGACTTACTTTGGAGGTACATTTTTAAGTGGTTCATCTCAATACACTTATTTTACATCAACAGCAGCTTATAATTACTTCCAAAATGGAGGACAAAGTTTATGGGTTACTAGAGTAGCTAGTGGTTCATTCACAGCTGCGGCAGCAATTTCAATCACCGGTAGTCAAAATGACGGGGGTGTTACAGGTATTGTTAACACAGTTGAATTAGGACCAGCTTCAAATCTAAACTCATCAGCTTCATTTACAATTGCTCCATTAAGCTATGGTGCTAACCAAAATAGTTCAGGTAGTATAGATGCTAGTGGTTCTTTAACTAATGGTACAGTAGATAATTTAAGATATGAAATTGTATCTCCAAATACTGCTTCTGGAACTTTCTCATTATTAGTAAGAAGAGGAGATGATAATACAAATAGTAAAGTTATTTTAGAAACTTGGACTAATTTATCATTAGACCCAACTTCTCCTAACTATATTGAAAGAGTAATTGGTAACCAAACCTTTACTCCTCAAGCAAATTCAAATAACCAATTAGAATATGTTAGCACTTCTGGAAACTTCCCAAATAGAAGTAATTATATCACTGTAACTGGAGTATCATATAAAACTCCTTATTATTTTGATAATACAGGAAATGCTAAAAATGAATTTACAGCCTCAATTCCAGTAGCTCAACAAGGTTACTTTGGTGGTGCTGTAGGTAATTTAGGAACTAGTGGAGCTGATAAGTATTATAATACTATCACTTCTACTAATATTCAAGGTTTAACTTTTGCTAACATTACTGGAGGTATTGAACTTATGGCTAACCAAGACGAATACGCTTATAACGTAGTTACAGTTCCTGGTTTGGCATATGATAATGCTAATGGAATAAATTCATTAAATACATTAATAAACAATACTACAAACAGAGGTGATGCCATCGCAGTAATTGATTTAGCATTATATGGTAGTACAGTAACAGCAGTATCTCAATACGCTAATACAGCAGATACTTCATATGCCGCTGCTTATTGGCCTTGGATTCAAACAGTAGACCCACTTACTGGTGAGTTCACTTGGGTTCCAGCTTCAACTATGATCCCAGCTGTTTATGCTAATAACGACACAGTAGCCGCTCCATGGTTTGCTCCAGCTGGTTTAAACAGAGGTGGTCTTATAAATGCTATTAGTGCTGAAAAGAAATTAACTAATAATGATAGAAATACACTTTATCAAAACAAAGTTAATCCAATCGCTACTTTCCCAGGACAAGGAGTTGTAGTATATGGTCAGAAAACATTACAAACTAGATCATCTGCTCTTGATAGAGTAAATGTTAGAAGATTGTTAATTGCTTTGAAAACTAGAATTAGTGAAATTTCTAATAATTTAGTATTTGAACAAAACACAATCGCAACACGTACTAACTTCTTAAACCAAGTTAACCCATACTTAGAATCAGTACAACAACAACAAGGTTTGTTTGCTTACAAAGTAATTATGGATGATTCCAATAACACAGCAGATGTAATTGACAGAAATGAATTAATCGGTCAGATTTATCTCCAACCTACTAAAACTGCTGAATTTATTTATTTGGATTTCAACATTTTACCAACAGGAGCTACATTCCCGGGATAATTTTTTAAAAGTAAAATATTTATAACAAAATAATAAAATGGCAATATTAAACGCAAACGAAATTTTCTTTACCGCCTTTGAACCAAAGACACCAAATAGATTTATTCTATACATAGACGGTATTCCAGCCTATTTAATCAAAGGGGTTAACGCTGTTACGTTGAGCCAACCTGAAATTGTTCTTAACCATATTAACGTATATAGAAAAGTTAAAGGTAGAACAACATGGGGCGATATCCAGATGACATTGTTTGATCCAATCACACCATCAGGAGCTTTATCAGTAATGGAATGGGTTCGTATGCATCATGAATCAGTTACAGGTAGAGATGGTTATTCTGATATGTATAAAAAAGATTTAACTATTGATATCTTAGGTCCAGTAGGTGATATCGTATCTGAATGGGTGATTAAAGGTGCCTTTATTAAAGAAGCTAACTTCGGTGATTACAACTGGGACACAGCTGACGCCGCTGTGAACCTTACCATGACTGTTGGTATGGATTATTGTGTATTAAACTTCTAATTTATAAAAAACTTCATAAAAGAACCCGCGTAAAATCGCGGGTTTCTTTTTTTCTAGCATATTTATATATGATATAAAAGTTATAACAAAATAGATTATGGAAAATAACGAAACCCAAGTTGTTCAAGAAACATCAAAATTTAAATTCCCTTCCGAGCAAGTAGAATTACCTTCAAAAGGATTATTGTATCCTAAAACAAGTCCTCTTCATTCTGGAGTCATTGAAATGAAATACATGACTGCTAAAGAAGAAGATATTTTAACTAACCAAAATTACATTTCAAAAGGTATTGTAATTGATAAATTACTCCAATCTTTAATTGTCACAAAATGTGATTATGATGAATTATTAGTAGGTGATAAAAATGCTATAATGGTAGCAGCCAGAGTATTGGGTTACGGATCAGATTATGATTTTACTTATGAAGGCAATCAATATAATATTGATTTAAGTGATTTACCAAATATAGACTTAAAAGAAGATTTAATTGAAGAACCTGGAGTTAATTCCTTTAAATTTACTTTACCAAAATCAAAAAATGAAATTACATTTAAATTATTAAATGGTAGAGATGAAAAAATTATTGAAGGAGAAATTAAAGGTATCCAAAAAATTAATAAAGGAGCATCACCAGAAACAACTACACGATTAAAACAAATGATTTTATCTGTTAATGGTGATGATGATAAAAAATCAATCCGTGATTTTGTAGATAATTATATGTTAGCCGCTGATTCTAGGGCTTTGAGAGAATATATTAGAAATATCCAACCTGATATTGATATGACTTTCACTCACACTACAGAAGACGGCGTTGAGGAGGACGTTCGTATACCAATTAATCTTAACTTTTTTTGGCCTGACCTCGGAGTATAGATTATATCTATTTAAACAAATACACGAAATTTTATTTTATGGTAAAGGAGGTTATGATTTTGAAACCGTCTATACCATGCCTATCTGGTTAAGAAAATTTACCTTTAAATTAATATCAGATTATTATGATGAACAAAACAAATCTGATTCATCAGGGGGGGATTCTTCTTCAACACAAATTGATTTTAATAACCCATTAGCAGCCGCCCAAACATATAGACAAAATGTAAAAAGATAAAAAAAGTTATATAATTAAATATTTATAACATATAACCTGATTACACAATGGCTAAAAAGCAGGCAAATAATAAAGACCAAAAACAAAGTATACAAGATCTTAAGATTGAAGAGATACGAAAGAAAAATATTGAAGATTCCAATAAAGTATTATCAGAACAATTAAATCTTATCTCTCAAATTAAAGATAAATTAGTTTTTATTAATAAAACTTCAAAAGAAAAATATACTCAAGATGAATTAGCCTTAGAAGCAGTTAAAAAAGCAACCAGGTTAACCCAAAATCTTTCTTCTGAATATGACTCAATTAAAAAGGTTCAAGATGACATAAAAAAGAACGAAAAACTTCAAAATGAAGTTAGACGTACTACAATGAACCTTGAAAAAGAAATAGGTAAAGAAGGTTTAAAAAGAATTCAATTTATTAAAAACCAAGAAAAAGGTTTAGATAAATCTAAAAAATTATTAGAAGAACTCAGAGAAAAAGAAGTACAAGGAGTTGAAGGTGCTAAAGACAAAGCAAACATATTAGCTAGACAAATATATTCACGACAAAGTAGTCTTATAACACAAAAACAAAATCTTAGTGTTGAAGAAAAACAATATGATATATTAAAAGAAACTGGGAAAACTTTAGATGTTAATATAGCATATTTAGATAAACAATTACAAATACAAAAGAATCTTACTTCTACCACTGGTGAAACTTTTGTAAAAATAGCAGATGGTTTAAACAAAATAGGGGCAGGAGGTATAGCTAAATTCCTTAAATTTAGAGAATTAGGAGAAGAAATGAAAAAATTCCGTTATCAATTAACGGAAGGTGGTACAGTACCATTAAAAGGATTTCCTGGACTTATTAAAAGAGCAGCTATTGGTTTTAAAAGTTTAGGATCAGTTATATCTACAGCTTTAGGTCCTTTATCAATGATAGCCTTTCTTATAGGAGGTATTAAAAAATTATTTGGTTTTATTAAAAAAGGGTATCAAGAAGGTTTAGAAGCTGCTAAAAAAGTAAGTGAAGAAAATGTTGGTTTATCTAGAAGTTTAGGTTTAGCTCAAGGTGAAGCTAGTAAATTAGCAGGTACTGTTAGAGGAATGGGTCCAACCCAAGCTGCTTCTGTTGAATCAGCTAAAGCTCTTTACTCAGCAATGGGAGGTACTGAAAAATTAAGTACAAAAACATTAAAAACCTTTATTGGATTAAATACATTTGCTGGAATGTCAGCTGAAAACTTAGCAAGTATCCATAAATTTGCTAAATTATCAGGAGACGATTCAGGCGTAGTAGCTGAACATATGGCTGACGCTGCTTTATCAGCTATAAAAAATAATAAATTAGCAGTTAGTCAAAAAGTATTATTAGGGGATGTAGCTAAAACATCAGACGTAATTAAGTTACGATATCAAGGTCAAGAAAACGAATTAGTAAAAATTGTAGCTGATGCTAAAAAGTATGGTTTAGAATTATCTAAAGCTGAAGATATAGCTAAAAGTTTGTTAAATATTGAAGATAGTTTAGCTGCTGAAATGGAAGCTGAACTTCTCACTGGTAAAGAATTAAATTTAGAAAAAGCAAGAGAAGCAGCATTAAATGGTGATGTAGCTACTCTACAAGCAGAAATAGCTAAAAACGCAGGTTCTATTGAGGAATTCAATAAAATGAATGTTGTACAACAGGAAGCATATGCTAAAGCTGTTGGTTTAAGTAGACAAGATTTAGGTAAAATGCTATCTGATCAAAAATCTAACTTAGCACTTAATGGTAATCTAGTTGATGAACAACAAAATGGATTAGAAGCTATGAAATCTGGAGTTAGTTTAGCAGAACAAGAATCAGAAATTGAAAGAGCTAAACAAGCTGCTTCATTAGGTTATTTTAAAGCATTACGTCCATTAGTATTAAAAATTCAAGAAGCAGTAATTAAAGTTAAAACAGTATTAGCTGATTGGTTTGGTGATAAAATAACAAAAGCCTTAAACGATCCAGCTGTTAAAGCATTTGTTAATGATTTACCAAAAAATGCGGAACAATTTGCTATAAAATTAACAAAAGCTATTGATAAAGTTTTAGACTTTATAGGTAAGAATCCAACTTTTTCAACTTTAGGATTCTTATTTGGGGGTAAAGTAGCAGGAGGTGCTATAAGAGCAGCAGGTACAATGCTCGGCAATATAGGATCATTTTTAGGAAGAAAAATATTTGAAAGTAAGGGTGTAATTAAAAAACCACCCGGATCAGATCCTAACAATCCTAGTTATACAAAAAATGTAAATGACGAGATGGTTAAAGATTTTAACCAGAAAAAAAAGCCTGGTCTTTTTGGTCGTTTTAGAAAAAAGAAAGAACCAGTAGAAGAAGCTACAGACGCTATTAAACAATCAGCTAAAGAGCAATCTAAAGCCGCTGAAAAACAATCTAATGCTGCTGTTAAAGAACAAAAGAACTTTACTAAAAAAGCTAGTCAAGACATAAAAAAACAATCAACAAAGAATACCAAAGATATCACCAGAGCTACTAGAACAGCTAGTCGTGATATAAAAAATCAAACTAGAAAAGCTTCTAGAGAACAATCAAGAGTATCTAGGTCACTTAATAATAATGTTAAAAAACAAGGTAGAGAACAAAGAAAATTATTTAGAGGTTTAAATAGAAGCATGAAAGGTATGTTTGGAGGTTTAAAAAGACAAATGAGTGGCTTGTTTAGAAACCTAAATTCAGCTGTTAGAAGAATAGGTAAAGGAGGAGGGGCATCAGGATTGCTTGGTATGTTAGGTCCTATAGGAATGGTAGCTAGTATAGCTCTTCCTGCTATTTCTGCTATAGCTTCTGGTGATGGTTTAGGTGGAGCTCTTGAAGCTTTAGACCCAACAGGAATGGTAGGAGCTGTTAGAGACTCTTCAGGATCTAGTATGGATGGAGGTTTTGATGGAGGTTTTGATACAGAAATGGCTACAGGGGGTATTGTTAATAAACCTACTAAAGCATTAATAGGTGAAGCTGGACCTGAAGCTGTAATTCCGTTAAGAGAGTTTTATGCTAAAATGGATGAATTAATAGCTGCTGTTAAACAAGGTGGAATTGTAACTTTAGATGGTAATAAAGTAGGACAAGCTTTAGTAGTTGGTGGATACAAACAATAATTTTTAATATTTATAATAAAATAAAATTATGGCTCTTTTAGATACATTTATAAATTCTTCTTTAGTAATTAATAAAGATCCTAAAAAATATAGTCAAGTTTCTCAATTAGATAATAGATCTCCAAGAGCTTCTTTATTAGATATGGATAATAAACAGCCTTCAACTTATAGTAAAGTTTCTAGATTAGACAATATTAAAGAAAATAGTTCTCAATTAAATAGAGATGAAACTTTAAAATATACTCCAGGGGATAAAATATATAAAGTTAATGATAATTAAATGGGTTTAAAAAAATTATTATCTGATCCTAACTCTTTTAAGTACACCTATAATAAATCAAAAGGTGTGACTGATTTTTATACCCCTTATACTGGAAAAGGATATCCTGAAGGAGGGAATAGTAATAATTTTAAAAATTTAAAATATAGTGGTGATTCACCTGGGGGAGGAACAAGTCCTTTTTTACAAAAGTGGAGAAAACAAGATTGGGTTCAAAATCCCATTCCTGCTTTTCCTGCTCAAGATATACCTGGATTAGGACTTGATCAATTAGTTAGAGGAGGAACAGTTCTTAAAAGTGCTGTACCTCGTGATATTAATAGAATGACCCGTTTCTTATCATCAGAAACAGGAATAACATTTTTAGCCAAACAGTTTGGTTTATATGTAGCAGAACAAATTCAATTAAATGGTCCTGACCAAACCAATTGGAAACTAACATATAACCCAGCCTCTCCTTTAGTAAATACAACTTTAGCCCCTACTGGTCTTCATTTAGCGAATATTATATTATCAAATGGTGGCCCATCAGGAAGAAATTCAGGTGCAGGTTATCTTTATGGTCAACCTACTTTATCTATTCCTAGAGAAACTAAAAGTAAATATGGAGAAGGTAAAACATATTTACAAAAACCAAAAGATTTTACAAATGAAATTAATATAAAAGATCGTGTTGATAAAATAACAAACGCTCCATTATACCAGTCAACAGAAGTTAACAGAGACTTAGTGGCAGCAGATACTGTTCCCTTTTATATAACTAAAATTAATAATGATGGTTCAGGAAATAACACATATATTCATTTTAGAGCATATGTTGATGGTTTAAGTGATGCTTACGGTGCTGAGTGGGGAACTCAAAGATATATGGGTAGAGGTGAAGATTTTTATTTTTACAATGGTTTTAACAGATCTATCAGTTTTAATTTTAAAGTACCTATTCTTTCAGCTCATGAACAAAAACAAGCTTATTCTAAATTAAATTATTTAGCCTCATTATGTGCTCCTGATTATTCACCTGGAGGTTTTATGCGAGGTAATTTAATTAAACTAACTATTGGTGATTATTTAACTGATGTTCCTGGAGTTATGATGGGTATAACATATACTGTTAATAATGAAGCCGGATGGGATATAGCTAAAGATAATAATGGAGATCCAACTCAAAATCTAAATGATCAAACAGGTGGTTATATAATGCCTAAATTAATTGAAATATCAGGATTTACATTTAAACCAATTCATAGTTTTATTCCAAAAACAATTAACTCAGAATATATAACCTCAGGAGGTAATGGTGGATATGTTGATGCTCCTTTTATTAATTATGGTAAATTAACTGGTGATACAAATACTGGTGGAGGATATGGAGGTGGTATACTTAAAAACAGTCCTCTTTTAACTTCCACTGTTCAAGGTCCTCAAAATAGGTAATTAAATAATGGCTAACAGATATAATAATATACCTTTAAAATTAAGTCAAGGAACTTTAACTAAAGTTCCTACAGCTGTCTATCAAACAGTTAAATATCCTGAGATACCATTATCAGTAAATGATATATATGCTATAACAACTTTAGGTGATAGATTAGATTTACTTGCTCAACAATTTTATGGTGATACAAGTTTATATTGGGTAATAGCTATTGCAAATCCTGATAAAGTAGGTTTTTCAACATTATTTATAGATGAAGGAACAGAAATAAGAATCCCTTCAGACATATCAGAAATTAAGTCTTTGTATAATACATTAAATAGAATTTAAAATGGGTAAAAGAGGAAATATTACAGGTGAATCCTTTGATATTGAGGTTATAAAACAAATTGAAGCTAGACAAACCTTTTTAGGAGTAAATCCAAAACAAGATAAACATATTGTTTATCAAAATAATAAAACAGCCTTTTTACGTTTAGCTTCTTCTATTGATATAAAAGATCCAAATGTATCTTATAATCCTTTAACCCCACAAACTTTTGGCCCCACATTACCATCTACTTCTTTATCAAGAGAACAAATAGAAAAAGTTTTAACAGATAGAGGACTACCTAAGTCTTTAGCTGGAAGCAATTTAGCAAAACAATGTGTTTTATTTGGAGGAGTAACAGCCATCAGTAATGATTTCGGTGAGAAAAAATTTACACAACTTAAAGGAGTAGGTGAAGGTGAATTTAGTCCCAAAGGTTTTGGAAATGAACCTATTAACTTATCATCTCCTTCAGCTTATGGTTGGGGAGGATTAGGTCAACGAGGTTATAGACCAATGCCTGGTATTGTGGATGCTAACATCACTTATTATAACCGAGGAGCTTTAGCAAAAGCAACAGTAAATTGTAAAGTTTATTCTATAGAACAACTACAAATATTTGATTTATTATATTTTAGAATTGGTTATACAATGCTTTTAGAGTGGGGTCATAATCTTTTTATTGATAATCAAATAAATCAAGGATTAGATAAATTTGATCCTAATCTTAAAAATAGAGATACTTTTTATACTAAACCTTTTGATTTATTTTTTAGTAATAGTTATTCTAAACCAAATCAAAACGATATTATATATTCTATTAAAGAACAACGAGCAAATGATTTTTATAATTATGATGCTATGTTAGGAAAAATTACTAATTTTTCTTGGAAGTTTAATAATGATGGATCTTATAACATAACTTTAAATTTAATAGGTTTAGGAGATATTATAGAATCCTTAAAAATAAACACTTCAGTATCAGGAAATACAGGAGCTAAACCTTCAGACCAATTAAGTGATGAAGAGAAAAAAATAGAAGAATTAGAAAATAGAATAGAACAAATAGAAAATCAGGTAACAGCAGCTGAAAATGCAGCTGCAAATGCACAAGCTGCTTTAGAAGAAACATCAGATAGTACAGATTTATTAACAGCCACTGTTGAAAATTTTATTACAAAAATAGGAAGATTAACATTAGAAAGTGCCTTATCTTTAAAAACTATACAAAAGATATATGCCTCTAAACTTGATACAACAGGTGCCCTATTTGATGATACTGTCCCAGAAGGTAGTTTATCAGGAATTAATCTTGGAACAGTTAATGCAGGATTCTCTGAATTAGTTAAGGATAAACGTGGTTCTGGTGATCAAATTGCTCTTTTAGGTAAATTAAAAAACCCATTACCTAAAATTAATGATACTTTACTTCTTCAATATGTTGATAAAAAAGAGTTTGACCAATCAGACAAATTAATAAACCAGCTATTTGCTGATGTGGAATCTTCACAAAGTGATTTTCAACAAAGTATAAAAAAGATAATCTTTCTTGCCCTTAACCCAGGCACTTATAGTAAAGCAGATGAAATTCAAATTGATCTTTTTACTGGAGGAAAACCAGTTGCTATTGGGCTTAAAGGACCAGGAGCTGTCACTGCCACAGAATACTCTCGTTTATCCACTATACAACTTAATAGAAGAAGAGTAGCAGCAGGTTTACCTGCATTAAATGCTCAAAAAGGTCCGCTTGATTATTCATATTCTGAAATTAAAAAGGAATTAAAAGATATATATGAAAAAGTAAAAAAAGAAGGAAATCAAAAAAATGAAGCTGCGAAAAATGCTGCTGCTGCTTTAGCAAGAGCTAACGCAGCGAGACAATATGCCTCAAAACAACTAAAAGCATTACAACAAGAATTAGCTCTTTTAACAGAAAAATATGAGAATTTCCCTCAATCTGCTGCTGAATATAGAGACAAAAGTACCTTTAATAGACAATTATATGATTGGATTCAATTAATTGAAGCTTCCGGAAGTAAAACAACAGGTGAAATAAGTGAACCTATTATCTTTTCAGATGTGACAACTCAATCCTTAAAAAGATACTTTAAAAATGAAAACCCAGATCGTACAGAGGAAACAATTATTGAGCTAATTAATAAAGAACAAGAAGAAAATAATAAACTTAAAAATCCTGATTTTTGTAAATTAGCTTTTAAAGCCTCATCCCATGGTCAGGGTACAGGTAGGAAAACATATGATATAACTCAATATTATGTTAGATTAGGTTATATGTTAGATTGGGTTACAAATAATCTTCTTATTTATGATGATGATAAACCTTCTCCTGTAAAAGATCAAAATAAACCTTCCCCTAAAGCTTTCCCTTATATGACTATAGATACAGACATTTTAACTAATGTTTGTAAACACTGGTCCTCTCAAGTTTCTTCTGATCCTAAAATTTGTATTATACCTATTAATTATACTAACAAATATACTGGAAAAAAATCAAATACTCAAAAAATAGCTGACCAAAACGGAAAAGAAACAACTAAAACAGAGGTTGAAGATTTTACTTTAGATTTAAATTGGCAAGCTTTAGAAGGTACAAATACATCTAAACCTAATTTAAAAAACTTTTTTATTGAAGGTGAAGATGATGCTGCTAGATTAATGAATATAATGGTTAATATTGATTTTATAGCAGCTATTTTAGCTCAAAATGTTGATGCTAATGGAAAAGTAACTTTATTAAATTTTTTAAATGCTATGACTGACTATATGGGAGATGCTTTAGGAAATGTTAATAGATTAAATGCTGTTTATGATGGTGAATCAAACCAAATTAAAATTGTAGATGAAAATGGTATATCTTTAACTAAAAATCAAAGTAATACTCCTCCAAAAGGTCCTAAAATTCCTAAAATAGGAAGATTTAGAGCTTATGGAGCAGTACCTGATGATAAAGGTAGTTTTTTAAATGATATAGACTTTCAAGTTACATTACCCCCTCAAATGGCTTCAATGGCAACTATTGCCGCCCAATCATCAGGTAATATTGTTGGTGAAAACGCTACTGCTTTATCTAAATTAAACACAGGTTTAACAGATAGAATTATCACTAAAAAATTAGATGCTCAAAGTGTTGGGGCTGTAGCTAAAGATTCATTACAAGATCCTAATGTTATTTTTGGTGATAAATTTAACCAAATGAATACCTTTGTTGAAGATATGTTTGAGAATGGAAAATATGATCCTGTAAATATTGAATCTCTTAAATCAATTAATCGAGATGTATCTTTATTTTTAGTAGGTAATAAAGCTGAAACAGATAAAGCACCAGCTCCTTTCTTTATCCCATTTAATTTATCTCTTCAAATGGATGGTCTTTCAGGAATGAAAAATTATGAGCGTTTTTCTATCACAGAAGAAGTATTACCTTATAGTTATAGATCTTCTGACGCTGAAAATGGAGGTGTTGTTGATTTTTTAATTAAAGGTATTTCTCATACTATCTCTAATAATCAATGGAAAACTAAAATAGATAGTTTAACAGTAAACACAATAAGAAAACCAGGAGGAGATAGATAATGGCTTATTATCCTAAAAATAGAATTGAAACTAATCTTTATACTAATGGAGGAGAATATTCCGTATCAATTACAGGTCAAGAGTATGTAGGATATTATTATAAACTTTATAATGGTACTTATTTTACAGGAAAAACTCCAAATGATAAACCTAATCAAGAATTAATTCCTTTAGTTGATAACCAAGAAGAATTAAATGATGATTCTTTAACTGTAATTGTGAGTGTAGAAGAAAATAAAACAAGAGATAGATATATAGGTTTATTAGGTAAAAACCCAGAAAATAAAAAATTACCTACTCCTTATTACCCAAAACCTACAGAACAAGATTATAAATTAGGAGAAATACAAAGATATTTTTCTAAAAAAATAAATGATAATATTTTTATTGAAATTGATAAAAGTGATTTTGATAATTTATCTAATGAAGATAGTTCTTATTTATGGGAGTATTATATTACATTTTCTATTCCGTGGGAGATAACAGGTAAAAAAGAAGAAGCAGAACATATTAATAAGAGAATAACAGCATTGGCTGAAGCAAATAATAAAACACCCGGTTTTAGATTATTTATACAAAAAATAGGAGGATATTTAAAATTTTATAAGTAAAAAAATTATAATATTTATAATAGATATGGCAATTCAAGATAATAATTCTTCATTTAAAGCTAAAAACTTTGGTAAAGCAAAAGCCCAAACAGCTGATGAAATTTTAAACAGAGTTAGACAAAGTGGTTTTTTTAGACCTAATAGTTCTAGGAGACAAGATAGACAAACTATTCCTGTACCTGTAATTGAATCTCCAACAGCCAATTTCTACACTCCTCCAGCGGTTGATGCTGATTATCAATCTATATTAACATATGCTACAGACCAAGGATATACTTTACCTTCTGAAACTGTACAAGAACTTGGAAGTGCCTTAGTTGCTAATTTAAAAACAGGTGGTGTATGGGATAAATTAGATTTATTTTATATGTTTGCTACAGATGGTGATGAAGATTTTGCTTCTATAAACTGGAAAGATACTTCTTCTTACGCTGTTGATAGAATCAATTCCCCATCGTTTATATCATCAGAAGGATTCGCTGGAAATTCTACAAATGCCTATTTAAACACAAATTGGATCCCAGCATCAGGTTCTAATTTCTCCCAATCTTTTTCATCACACGGATGTTTTATTTATAATTCTAATCCTAAAATTCCTATATCTAAAGGCAATATAGGTTTCCATGGGCACCTATCTGGTAGTAGTGTTTATAATATTATAAATATCTATACCCCAGATGCTTGGAATTATTTTTATGGTTATTATTCCAATACCTCTGGTGCCACAAATTATACTAAGTTAAAATATACAGTAGCTCCAAGATTTTTATTAGCTAATGTGACAGCTAGTACTATAAAACCTTATGATGATGCTGAGGGTACTTTTCAAGCTTTAGCTACTGCTTCTGTAACAACCTCTACTTTACCAACAGGTTCTGTTGTTATTATGCAACGTGGTATAAATGGATCTAATTGGTACACTCCTAGTACTGTCACTATTCAAGCTGATTTTTGGGGAAGTTATTTGACAGAAGAAGAAGCAACTTCTCTTTATACATCATTAAATACTTACATTTCTAATATTTAATTAATTATAATTTGGTTTTACAAGACCTTGATGCTATATTAATAGTAAATCAAGGTTATGTTTTGGTTAATAGAGACAGAGGAACAATTAGATTATTTAAAACAACATCCTATACAAGATGCATTT
>Ga0208019_1001096_pt1 | contig 14579 bp, 23 predicted proteins | sample CB_VirMetaG_5_FD_184540 | JGI IMG/M metagenome (GOLD analysis project Ga0208019, IMG submission 184540) | Freshwater to marine saline gradient viral communities from Chesapeake Bay - CB_1508_1D Viral MetaG (SPAdes) (version 4) | ecosystem: Environmental > Aquatic > Marine > Coastal | place: USA...
AGACCTTGAAGTTTTGAATCTCATCATATTTTTTGATGAAGTCACGAGCATCACGAATCGTTTCAAACTTCTTTGGTTCAAGTTTCTCGCCGTGAAGGCCAGACCACTCAGTATTCTTATTGGTTGGTAAAAACAAAACGGGTGAATAAGAAATCCTCTTTTTCACCCGCCTGCCGTTGTCAATGCCACGGTACATGATACTGTTACCGTAACAGAAAAGGTTTGTATAATATTTACTCATTCATGTATTGTATCATACTTTAGGAATAGATGAGGCAATCTGTATACCTGATCCGAAGATTTGATTGTATTGATTTTCTACCTCACGCATTGGTGTGGTGATGCAAAGAATATCGTCCTCATGAATACGAATACCAGTTTTGAATTCTTGGCAGTAATCTAGAAACGGTGAAAAGGCCATCATTGGACCTTCTTTTGTTGGTTGCATGACGACTTGAACTGGTTCTTTGAGTAGACAAACATCACCATCAACATCAAAGTCAGCAAGTATAGTATGATTTGTTTTGAGTGTGACTAATTTTACATTCATGCAGGCACCTCTGTCTCAGAATGTAGAACACCAATTGTAACCCATCGTTTTGGAAACAACATCTCACGACCTTCAAAATTTCTCATGTCTTGTGTTGGGTCTTGCATCCAACCGATGACTTCTACCATGTCATCATACTCCCGGTAAGACAGATCATACTTTTCTGCCTTGGGCATTTTGTATTGAACAGCCAACTTTTTTGCGATATCACGAATACTCATACACTAATCCTTTAGAATAAAACCTACACGGTCACCACATTCACTACGATAAAACTCTTCTTTCCAAACTGGTATGATTGTCTTTGCAGAATGTCCTTCAAAGTCATCATTATACCTCAAATGCACTTCAATGATTTTGTCGCCAATACATTCAACATTCAACCACTCATACTTATTTGATATTGTAACAAGAAAATCTGGAAGTGTCAACACATCTTCGCATCTTTGCCACTTTGAGAAACGATCTATTCTTTCTGAATTTCTAAATCCTTCAACGGCAAGAACTTGTTTACCGTGATGAAAGTCAAAACTTAGGTGGCGGCCTTGAAATACTTCACACCAAAAATAACCGTCTGGTATATCGTGGTGTGCATTTTCAGAAAGATGAACAATCTTTGCACCACGACCCATCATACGAAAGTTGATGCATGGTCTTATGATGTACTTATTTGTTTTTGGTGGCGGAACTCCAGCAGGACCACAGAGGTAGCCTAATCGTTTTGCAAGAATGAGTTTATCATAAATCCAAAGGTCTTCTGGTTGAATAAACTCCCAAACATCTTTATCATCCACTCTGAGAATCACCTGGTGCTACACGATAATTATCTTCGTCAGAATCGGGTGTTGATACTTCTAGAATATGACCTGCCTTGATGCAGATAAGTTGATGTGGTACAAGAGGTGCATTATGCCAAACATCACCAACAAGTAATCGTTTTTCTTCAACTTCAGCTGTCTTTGTGTTGATCCATTTTACGATGAATTCACCAGACATAACACGCCAAGTTTCATCCTTCTCACGGTGAAAATGCATTGAGAACTTGGCGCCTTCATGGAAGTGCATGAACTTACCACAGTATTTGTCATTGGTCACCCATATATCTTCGTGACCCCAACCTTTATTCACACGGCCAAAAAACCTATTCATAACTACCTCAAAATTTTTATCAAGCAATCAAACCAGGTTTATAGACAGTTTTACCATTCTCTTTCATTGCGGTAAGAATTTGCTTCTTGTTGTCTGCTGGATTGTATGACACATGAACCCAACCAGAATCAGGAACACCTGGTGTATAGAACTCAAGAATCAACTGACGAAACTCAAGGTTGTCAGCAATGTATTGGGCCAATTCAGCATTTGGTACGCCTGGAATTTCAATATCTGCAGCCATACCTTTGCAATGGTCTGATGTGGTAGATCCACCGACTGCCTTGTTTACATCAGGATGTCTATATCCAGAGTTTACCTTTACTCCCATGCCATAATAATTTCTTATGGGTTGCAAAACATTTTCTGCCAAAGCCTTCATATTTTCTAAATGCTCAGGTTCTGGTGTATTATCCATATCTAAACGCAATGCTGTTTCAGATTTGGTCATTTCTGCTAATGAAAAATTCTCTGTAAGTTTCATTTATTATCCTCTGTTTTGATGTGATTTGTTTCGATTCCACACATCTCTAAAAATTTCAACCCATCATCATTTCTATATGTATGCTCATAATACACTCTTTTGATACCAGATTGATGTATCAGTTTAGCACATTCTAAACAAGGCGAGCAAGTCACAAACATATCTGCATTTTCAGTTGAATTGGTTGATCTAGCGACTTTTGCGATGGCGTTTGTTTCAGCATGAAGTACCTCTGGTTTTGTAGTTCGTCTTACATAGCCAGCAACTTCTGATACTGCACCAAAAGTGTAACCTTTAGAAATCATTTCATCATAATCTTGGCCATTCTCATCAACGTAATCAATTGTCTCACATTCATTATCCCAACCAGATGGCATACCATTGTAGCCAATACCAATGATTGTATTGTTCTTTACGATGACACAGCCAACCTGTAATCGTTTTGCGGAAGACAGACGAGCATAGACACCTGCTGATTCCATGTGGGCATTGATAAACTTTTCTTTCATCCTAAAAATACAAGAGGTACTTCTACTTTTTTCAAACTATTTGCATGAACAAAAAATGGTACAAATCTTTCGTTCAAAAAGCCTGGGTATCTCCACGGAAATGGTTCAGAACAATTATATTGTTTCTTTGATTTATCTGGAAAAACTTCACTACAATTCTTCCAAATATGCTCCATGATTAGAAAATGTTCAGTCACCAATTGCCTGAACAAATGTTTTTTCATAATGTAGATGCCTTCATAACTACATCGATTACTCTCAGTAAACCAATTCATTTTATTTTTGTATGATGGATTTACTCTGACAATACCTTCTTTGAATAGATTCCAATACTCAGGTAGTTCGTAAGTAAGATACTGATTCTCTACTGACGTATGAATAACTCTTTCGTGATTGATAATGATATCGTTGTTTTGAAGTAAATCTAAAGCCTTGTTCATTTGTTCATCAGAGGTAATTGTTTCTGATGATTCTAACGTAGCAGGCATAGTAATTTTTTCTGTCTTATTGTTCTCATCAATCCACAGAAACCTACGATACGATGCACAACCAAGATATTCAGCTGAGGTGTCTAAATTTGCAAGATAGTAATCTGTGACTTGTTGACCCATAGCACGCAAGAATTCAGATTCTTCGATCATTGAATAGTAATGTCGATACTTTCTGAGAAAATCACCAGTCGTTACATTGATATACTCGCCATCATCACTTGGTGGATGCCATTCATATGGGCCAGTACCACCAGCATATGTGGCCTTTACCCAAGATGATTTGAAATTGAACGGGAACGGTTTGTGAAAATGACTATGAATCAGAATCGGTGGTTCGTTCATTATTATCTTTCTTCTTTGAAGATTTCACGGGAATAGAACCTTTGATGATGGCATCAATCATCAATTTGCGATACTCACTTGCTTTTTCTTTTGTCATAAAAGCAAGTTGAACTTTGACTTGTTTGGGTAGTTTGAAACTTTTGTCACGCTTGATCATAATATACCTTTCATATGGGGCCGAAGCCCCACAAACTAAGCAGCCTTTGCTTCTTGAAGAAGTTCTGGTTTGAATTCTTTCAATGAACCAATTTCAATCTTGCGAGGTTTCTTGTGTTCAGGAACAATATTCTCAAGACCAATTCTGAGAATACCATCTTTGAACTCAGCACCTTTCACTTCGATTGTGTCGGCTACGGTGAGTGTTTTAGTGAATGAACGAGTACCGATACCACGATGTAAGTATTGAACATCAGCATCTTTCTCTTTTCTTTCACCTTTTACTGTGAGAGAACCATCCTCAACTGTAATTTCAATTTCATCTTTTGAGAAGCCTGCAACGGCCAACTCAACGACATAACGAGATTCATCAAGTTTGAGAATGTTGTGTGGTGGGAAAGAAGAAGAAACTTTTGCTACATCTGATGCAAGAAGTCTCTCAACATCATCAAAGAATCTTTCAAATCCCAAAGTTGTATGGGCAAGAGGCCCAAATGAAATACGACCAACTGTCATAGTTTATCTCCTTTTCAGCGAGTTACAATTTAGTGACCCTTTCGGCGTCACATTTATTTATCCGAAAGAACCTCAAAGGCTTCTTTATTTGCCATATAGGTCCTTTCAGGATTCTTTTCATTGTATACACGAATGAATTTCATGCCACCTTGTTCGTCAACGGTGTCATAAGATTTTGTGTATACAATATCACCAGTATATTTATTTTTCAAACGAACAATATTTTCCACTTCGCTCACCTCAATAATCGTTTGTCTTCTTACCTATGTTATACTTTGTAATCAGTTGCCAATCATCTTTTTCTTTGAAAGCGATAATTTTTATTTGATGCAACGGTGCTACATTATCACCAATTACCTCTTGATTTACGATTGTTACGAGTTCCCATTCTTCAAGTAATCGTGCAATTGCATTTCTTCGTTGTATATCGTTCTCTGAAAGATTAGACGGTTTGCCATCTAATGCAAATAGTTCTTTGAAGTGTACAATATAGTACCTTCCTTGTTTGTGAAGTATATGACAGGACTGATACAAGACCTTTTCTTTGCGTGAAGAAACTCCAATTCGGGTAAGTGTCTCACGAACCTTTAGAAAATCGTCTTGTTCATTCAATGTCACTTCAATAAATCTAGTCAGATCCACCATTTCGTTTTCCTAATCCACCAATATCGGCTTGTTCTTTTAGTTTTTGGATTTGTTGCTTTGTGAGAAGCCTAAGTGCTTCTTTGGCTTTGGTGTTTGAAAATTGAAAGACAGTTTTTATACATTCTATATCTTCACTTTTTTCAGGCTTTACCCACTTCGCAAATGGTCTTTTTTGACCTCTGACCGTATTTATCAAAAAATCATTTTGTAACTTTTTATCAATGAAATGGCGCATATTCATCTCATTTGCGTACATTATGCAGTCCTTATGATACGAAAGACTACGATTTGTCAGAAAAGGATTGTATTCTTTCTCTGTCAATTCATCAACAATCAACTGTTTCTTTGACTGCATTATGGCATTTACATAATCAAATGGGTTACTCATGTCAACATCCTTATCAATCCAACACTATCTATTGTAACAAGCAATAGGTAGTTTGCAAGCATACCAAATGATTGGCGAGTATAAGCAGCCCAAGCATACATAGCACAACCACAAATCCAAATAGGGTATAGTACCAGTAACGGTGGATTGGGAACTGTAACAGCCATAGTAATAGCACAACCGATGCTAATAGCCCAGGCAACAAACTCAACACCAAAACGAAACCTGTTAGAAACCCAATCATTTCGTATCCATTCTAATGTAGGTCGGAATAAATCATGCATTTTTAATTTTCAAATTTTGATATTTTAAGTTTTGAGCGTCTAATCTCTTTTTTTGATTTTGAACATACTCATCATATTTTATCTTAAATTCATCCAACCAAGTCTGTCTACTCATTTTTGTTCTTATTTTGAACGAATTGTCCTTATGTACTTTTGGTTGAAGATAACCTTTACCTTGGTTGCTAATATGATAATCGATTTCCTCAATATCATATTCGTATACTTTTTTTAGAATAATCAATCCATTCTTATTATCGTAATCTACATGAATTATTTTCAATTCATTTCTAATATCACTAAGATATTCAGCCACTTGGACGGTGCAAATTCTTCCTGTTGTTTTTGCACAACTTGTCTTTAGATTGTATCCAAAATTTGATTGAATCCAAACATCAGCATATTTTTGTCTTTTACTTTTAGGTGTGTAATTAAAGAATTTTCTAAATTCATTTTCTAAAAATTCACTAGCATCTGCACCTTCAGTTATAGTATAAGTTTTTTTGAAACCGTAAGTATCAAAATCAATAATCATACAAACTCACAGCTCACCATCAATTCTGTAAGGCAGGCAACAGTATTGATCTCTTGATCTGCAACAAAGGCAGCCTTGTACTGATAACCTGCAAGTATGACAACTGCTTCTGGTATTGATTGTGGTTTGATGAATTCATACATCGCATCATAGAGTTTGCGATACAATGTATTTGAATCAATTTCGTTTGACGCAACCCATTTACGAATCGAACTAAAGTCTTTCTCTTTGATGTTTTTGACCAACTCACTAATTGACACATCACCAATCTGCGACAGAATACCAGTATCAATCTTACCAAACTGAGAGTATCGTTGCAGTTCATTCAACACACGCCGAAAGTCAGGAAAGTGTTTCTTGATCAACTCAGCAATTACGGCGTCATCATAGTCGACCGATTCACTTTGCAAAATTGATTGAATTCGTTTGAAAAAGGCAGAAGCCATCTTGGCCTTCTCACCATTCTTCAAACCAAATTCAATAACTGCACATCGACTGTGAAGTGGTTCTATGATACGATTTTTATAATTGCAAGTAAATACAAACGAACAGTTGCCTGCAAATTCTTCAATCGCATTTCTTAGTGCAGGTTGTGTAGAGTTAGGGTTGAGATAATCAGCTTCATCAATGATGATGACCTTGCGGCCACCAGACAAACTCATTGACGATGCATAGTTCTTTATCTTGACACGAAAAGTATCAATACCGCTTTCGTCAGAACCATTGATTACGAGATAGTCGCATCCGATTTCGTTGCATAGAGCCTTCGCTACTGTTGTTTTGCCTACGCCTGGACCGCCACTCAAGAGAAGATTTGGAATCGTTTTCTGATTCACATATTCTTGAAATGGTTTCTTGAGGCGCTCTGGCAGAATACAATCGTCTACTGTCTTTGGCCGATATTTCTCGGTCCACAAAAGATGTTGCATAATATAGTTCTTTCACAAAAATCATAATTTAGTCACGCTCATTCAAACGAGCAATCACTTCAAGGTATGAGTCACGAACTTGCCAAGAAGTTCCAGTCACACCAAAAATGCTTGTCGCTTTTGTTTCTTCTCCACTTTCATCATCAACCCAAGGGATCTCAAAGACCGAAGCAACATGATCTGAATTGATAGCGATTGATTCGGTTAGATTTCCTTTGAAGGCATTTGTAAAGATTTTCAAAGACATATTAGTTCCCTTTCTCAAATTTAGAACCAGCTTCTGTTGTAATCCAATATTGTAGATTCACATTCTTATTCTTGAAATGAGAGATGCCTTTTGAAGAAATTGAAACATCATAAGAACCAGGAAGAATCTTAGTTAGATTTTCTGTTTTGAACACCATGCGATACTTGTTACGATCACCACCTGTGATTTCAAGAGAGTCTGTGTGTGCCGAATCATTCTGTAGATCAAGAGTGACAATACTAATCTTAGTGCCATCAGATTCAATTGCGATCTGTGGTGAATCAAGAATGGCAGCTGCACGAAGAACCCAATCAAAATCTTCAGCCGTCAAAGAAAATGTAATTTCTGGATCAGGCATTGCAATTTGTTTCTCTGGTGGAAGAGTGATCATTGTTGGTTCACAAAAACGATAGGTGACTTTTGAACGACCTTTGTTACCAACGATTCTCATTTGTTTGTCTTCAAATTCAAATGATGGGTCGTCTTTGTGCATTGATACAACGGACAAAAAGTTATTCAAATCGTAGATACCAAAGTCAACTGGTATATCTTCTTGAATAACAACTTCAGCAAGAATATTTTTATGGTTTGATACGGTCTTTAGCGTCTTGCCTTTTTTGAAAAGAATACCAGCATTGATGTTGCCAAAATTCTTTAGTACGCCAAGAGTTTCACTTGAGAGTTTCATAATTTATTTTCCTTCGTTTCAAGGTCATGCACATGTAACATTATAACAGCATAATGCAAAACTTTCAATAGGTCTTTGCGATTTCTGCCTTCTTTTTTTCCATATCGTTGAGCATACTTGACGATGTTACCACGACAAAATCCAATACCGTCACCATTGTCAATAATAAATTCTGTAGTTTGAACTTTACTTTGAGAATAGTGTTCATTGTATGTGCCATCAATATACTGCCTCAATTCTTGCAAGAGAGCAAGTTCATTATATTTGTATGGTATCATAGACGACCTGTGAAATTTGCAACAGCAGGCATGTTACCACTAAAGGCATATGTGCCGATATGTTGAGTTTTCATCCAAGGACATAACCAAATTTGTCCACCAATCTTACGCCACATTTGACAAAACATATAGTCTTCACTTAGATATCGTTCAGAACCACCACCGGTTGGAGAATCTATCGTATCAATTACAGTATCAAAGTAAGCATGAATGTATCGTGTACCATCAAAGTTAGCCTGACCAACATGATCTGGTTTGTAACGAATGTTTGGATAAGCTTCTTCCATCTTACCAAAAACTTCACGCTTGACCATCATAAAACCAGTACCGATCTCCATCACTTCAAGAGGTTCGGTTACTTGAAACTGCGATGTACCTTTTACAACATTGAAGACATACTCGCCAACAAGTGTTTCAAGTTCTTTTGGTTCTAGATTAGGATGATTTCGTGCAGCATAAGCAACATTCGCCCAGTTGATTGACTTCTTAGGATAAGGACCACCGATTACATCTTTGTCGAGAGCCATCAAAGCAATAACATCTTGTGGACTGTAATGAATGTCAGAGTCGATGAAAAGTAGATGAGTAAAACCAGAACGCAAGAATTCATCTACCAAATAATTTCTTGCTCGTGTAATAAGTGATTCGTTGAAAAGAAATGAGAATTTTGTTTCGACACCATACTTTGACATGGTCGTTTGCAGGTCAAGTGCTGATTTCATATAAAGACCGTGGGCCATACCACCGTACATTGGTGTTGCAATGAACAGTTTGTTTTTTCTCAGTTCGTCAACTTTGATTTGAATTTCCATAATGTACCCATAAAATAAAAAAAGAGGAAGTAACACCTATATGTATTACTTCCTCCATCGAATTTCTAAACTTTTTTAGGCAAAAGCACGAAATCCTGATTGACGCAGAGCTGCAATACCAGCTGCGATCATGCGCTTAGTAGGAGTACCAAGACGATAGAAAGCAACTTTCTCACCGTTTACATTGATACGGGTGTTCAAATAAATTGCATGACCCTCTTTGCGAAGCTCATCAATCACGGCAGAAGGATTCTTTGCACCGAAAACAGAGCGCATCTTGTTTGCGGTAAGAGTGTTGAACTCAGAATCTTTAGAGAGGTAAGCAAGAACTTTAGATTTTACAGACATTACGAAATACTCCATGAAAATTGAATCGCACTTTAGAGAAACATTACAGAGGCGATTCTTCTCTGCAATATGTACATTATATTACAAATAAGTGAGTAAGTCAATACTTATTACGGTAAAAGTATAAAAAAGACCCATCGTTGCCGATGGGTCAAACTGACGCTCACTAGAAAGGAACTTCTTCAGATTGAATTCTTTCTTCTGGTACTTCTTCAGTTTTTGCCATCAATATTTCAGTATTAGCACCAGCATCGACCTTAGTGTAAAGGTCGGTAAATGAAATCTTTGTGTCATCATCAAAACGATTTAGACAAAGCCCAATCGCCTTCATCTTGTCTCCGAACACAGAGTAGGTCTTGGCAATATGCACTAGACGGCGAGTGGAAATCACTTCGTCACAACCGCCTTGTTCAAAGGTTTTGCGAATCACTTCAGCCCATGTAACAAGTTTCTCAGCAAACTCATCATCAGGACGACCAAGAGAGGTTAGTTCTTTCTTGATAATCTTCTGCTCAATACGGGCAGTCGGCCATTCTTGTTCATAAGTATTCAGAAAACGCTCAAGAAACGCTTCGTTCAGAATGTTGGTGAACATGTAACGACCATCATCAGAACCTTTACCTTTTGTATTCGCAGTAGCAACTACAGTAAAGCCTGCGGCAGGTGTAATCAACTCATTCTTTTTCTTGAGCAAGAATGGTTTGCCTTCAAGCACTCGCTGAAGACTGGAAAGATTCTGAGCACCATAGTCAATCTCATCAATACAAAGCACGGCACCTTGTCGAGCAGCAACAGTCACAGGACCATCACGCCATTCCATTTGACCATTGATTAGAATGTAGTTACCAAATAGATCACTCTCATCAGTTTCAGGTGTCATTGAGACACAAATAAACTTACGCTTGAGTTTGGCACAAGCCTGTTCAACAGACATTGTTTTGCCGTTACCTGAATGACCAGTAATGAAGATAGGATAGAATTGATTTGAACTAATGATTGCAACAAGGTCATCAAAATGACCGAACGGCACATAGTTTTTGTAGACCTGAGGAACAATGTTCTCGGTTTCAAGGTCGGTAAGAACCGATGTAATTCGATTTTTTGGCATTTCAATCACTTGAGCCTGCATGTTGATTGTTTCAGCAGCGACAGCAGGTTGTGTTACAACTGAAGCACCGGGTACACGATAGACACCACGGCGAAGCTTGTTATCAGCATCATTTGTAAACCAGTAAGGATGAGCAACACCAACATTTGAAGCGACTTCTTTGATTTCGTCAAGCGTTACTGTATCTTTACCAGTAGCAACAAGAGCATCAATAAACTTTTGACGATTAGCGGCACGAACAGACATAATATAAACTCCTATCAATCAATATACAAACATTATAACAAGAAACAGGTGGAAAGTCAAGCCCATCTGTTGCACAAAAACAACACTCTAAACTGCAATGCCTTCAATGAATTTCTGAACTAGAATACGATTTACTTGCCGTTTTTCGTTGAATTTCATAAATGCGCTGGCAAGTTTCTTTGCACTCACTTTGTCACTTTCAGATTCAAACTGAAATTCACCGTCATCGATCTCAAGTTCTTTGCCGCCAGAAATCAAAAAGAATTTACTATAACCTCTTTTATATGAGGTAAGAAATTTAGCCTTTCTCATTTCTTTGGTCAGTAACTTGATTTTTTCATCTAAAGCATTTTTTTCTTCGTAAGAAGAAATTTGAAAAAAGTTTTTACCTTGTTCATCAACATAGTGACTACGAATCATTTCTTTCACACGATCACCAAGATAGAAACCAAAAATCTTAGAACCAGTTCGAGCTTGATACCACTCCATCACAATCTTCTGCATGTCATCATTATCGTTCAAACGAAACTCTTTTTTGAGTTTTTTGTCAACAATAAAGACATTCTCACGGCTGGGATAATAAGCACTCCATCTAAAATCGGCATTTGGTGTATGAAACTGTCCATTAAACCAGTCAGAATCACCGTCATGAATAAGAACCGTATTCACAATGTCAAGATTATTCACTTTGCGAAACTGTTGAGTAATTGGTTCAAGAGCAACAAATGCCTCATTCATTGGTGTGTTACTCAATTCTTCGGACTCTGGCGGACGAAACATACGGCCAGGACCATTTCTACTACCATACGAATTCATCAGAGCAACCATGTTTCGTAATACTTTTGTAAACTCAGCATTGCTCATTTTTGAATTGATATACTCACGCAAGAAGACACCACCAATGGCAAGTTCGTTTTGGCCACTTGAGAACACTTCACGACCGCTGTATTCTTCTTCAGGATAATCAACAGCACGAGAAGAAATTGCATTACCAAAACCATAAACAACAAAAGGAATGTTCACTTTGCGGCAGAACATTGTAAGCACAAGCATCTGCTCAATTGAACCTTTTAGATTGTCATTCATAGAACCAGAACGGTCAAAAATCATTACAAGACCATGCGACTTGCCGTTAGGAACTTTCATTGTCTTACGAAAGATATTGTCATCAACCTGATATTTGTAAAGGCGAGAAATGTCAATGTCGCCGGTGTTTGCAACTTTCGCTTTTGCAAACTTAGCGGCAGCTTTACGCATTTCAAATTCTTTGGCGAGCAGAGAGATATACTTCTCATTTTTCTTTTTGAATTCATTGACCAAACGGGTCACATTGGATTCAAAGTAATCACCGTTACTATAATATTCGTTGTAATGTTTTGTAATCAACTCATGTACTCGTTTTGCAGGTGTCACGATACGACTAAGGTTAGGTTTCGGGAAAGAAACATAGACATAATCTTTTGATTTGTCATCAAGCAGTTCTACTTCACGCTGACGGAAATTATTATCTGTCTCGCATGTGGGTTCAGGCATATCATTGCCTTCCCATTCTTGAGAAAACTTGTGACGATTTATTTCATTACCTTCTTCAGATTCATTGTCTCCAGCATTTTCATTCGATTCAGATTTCATCTGGCCTTCTTGTTCGCCTTCTTCATCTGATTCTTTGGTACCATTTGAATTGGTACTGTCTTGACCTTCAGATTCTTCACCAGTATCACCAGAATCGCTGAAGTCATCAGAATCATTTTCATCATCATCGCCGTAACCGCTTTGTGGAAATTGAAATTGCAGTTCTTCGTTTTCTTCTTGTTCTTCTTTTGCATAGGCATAAACTTCGCCAGTAATTTTGAGAACATCGTCCCAAGATTCTACAGCACGAACACGGTCAACCAATTCTTTTTCTTTTGCACCAAATTGAATGGACATAGTATAATCAGATTTGGTGTAGAGATTCAAACGATTGATGAATGACATTTTATTTACATCACGGCGACCAATACCAAAGAAGTCACGATCCATGAGCTCTTTATAACCACGAACAAAAGAAGTTCGGAGACCAGGGTACTTTCGTTTGATTTTCTTTTCGATACGGGCATCTTCAATCACATTCAAAAATGACTTGAAGTTTTTGCCGTTAGCACAAGAAGCATCATGCCAACCGTCAGCTGGTGTATATTGAGCATGGCCAACTTCGTGACCCATCAAAAGGTCATACAAGTCGCCAGACATGTCTTTCCAAATGGGACAATAGAGAACACGGTTTTTAGGATCAAACGCAGCGGTCGGCAATTTCTTATGCTCGATGCGAATGTTTTCGGTAGCAAGTAATTTTGCTAATTGAGATTTTGTTTCAGTAGTAAATGCGGTCATAATAGCCTCTGTCAACTGTATATTCTAATTATACTACCAATTGAATAAGAAGTCAAGCTACTTGTTGTTTTTTCACAACACAAGTTAGTGACTACTTACTTACTTGGATGGAGCGGTTCAAAGGAGTTAAACCTTTCTACCTACGGGGGTAGGCTGTCTCGGACTCACCGCATTAGAAACATTATAACAAATTACCTCCCGACTTGTGGCAAATATTTATTCTTTGCCTCAAGCCAGGTCAGGTAACACAAATCATCATAGAACAAAGTGTCTGTCGATACCTTATTCTTCTTTGCCAGCTGCTTGATGCGGCCTTTTGCATGTTTGTGCTTCCATATACTACTTAGTGATTCTACACTCGTATCGAACAGTTTTTTCATATCTTTGCCATCATCTTTGCCTTGAAGAAAGTCAATCGTTTTATCATACAAAGGTGTGTAGTAGATACCTCTTGCATGTTCAGAACGAATCAATTCTTTTGGCACATTCAACTGAGAGTATGCAAAGTTCAATGACCGATTCTTATGATCTCTTTTGTGTGGTTGGCCTGATGGTTTCTTTGCTACATACCATTCAAAATACTTTCGTGTATGATTTGTTTTCAACCACTCACGAATCATATACCGAGTTTCTTGTAATGGTTCAAACGATACAGAGCCAGCAGTAAAGCCCATTGGTTGCCAGTAATCAAGATTATCATACTGAGATAACCCACCAACCTTGGTCTTGCCATAGAGTGATGTTGTTGTTACTGATACCAATTTATCTTTATATAACTTCTCCCACAGTTCTTGAATAGGATCAGAAAGGCAAAGCAATGCTAATAATTTACCACCAACATAGTTATAACCAAGAGGCTGTAATGGCACAATCGTAGAACCAATCGCAGTATGATTGATCATTCGGCCTTGTGTCTTGAGTTCTCTCGACCAACCAATGTAATTATCTCTTGGTGTAAGATCAAGAAAGTCGGATGAAATACAAATCACACCAAGATATTTCTGTGTAACTTTATCTTGAACAATGAAGTTTAGATTACGACCGATGTTTGCATTATTCTTCATCGTAGACGAAAAGGTACGAATACAGTTCCACAATTCAGGCAAGTCATCTTGTTTGTTTGCATAAATCAGTTCAGGCTCTAACGCAAGGTAATCATCAGCCTCGTTTTGTATCCAGAAGTTTGATTTGATTTCTTCGATAGCTCGCCGTTGTTTTTCATCCTTCAGAAAAACTTCTTCATCACCCCAAAGTGTAGTTACTCTTTCAGTAGGGTACTTTTCTTGAACTTCACACCACTTTTGAAAGAGTGTATACTCACGGACATCCATCTGAGAAACTACAGACAGCTCTTGAATTACTCTTTGTTTGAGCTCATCGACATTTATATTTTGAAACTCAAGTATCGAATCTCGCCACTTTTGCCATTGCGTTTCAACATCATCTTTTGGATCGAAGCTATACGCCATTCTTTTTGTTTCTCACAATTTTCTTTATCATTTTT
>Ga0208019_1001097_pt1 | contig 14563 bp, 24 predicted proteins | sample CB_VirMetaG_5_FD_184540 | JGI IMG/M metagenome (GOLD analysis project Ga0208019, IMG submission 184540) | Freshwater to marine saline gradient viral communities from Chesapeake Bay - CB_1508_1D Viral MetaG (SPAdes) (version 4) | ecosystem: Environmental > Aquatic > Marine > Coastal | place: USA...
CAGATTCATCAGTTGGTAGTGAAACATGGACAGCATCTTCTGTAGGGTCTAACGTATGGACTGATTCAGCAGTAGGTTCTGATATTTGGTATAGAAAAGGGTAAAACATGGCAAAAACAAAGATAAGCGAATATGACACCAATCCTGCAAATAACACCGATGTAGATGGTGTAAATTTGGCGGAAGGTTGTCCTCCCAGTGGAATAAATAATGCTATTAGAGAGGTAATGAGTCACCTTAAAGATTGGCAATCAGGTGTATCAGGTGATGGGTTTTCAACAGCAGGTACAATTACATCATCAGGAACATTAAATGTAACTGGTCAATTTCAAATTAGTGGCAGCAATGGTACATCAAATTATTATTTAAAATCACAAGGTGCAGGCAATCCTCCTGTGTGGGCAGATTTAGGTCTTGGTACAATGTCAACACAAAACTCTAGTGCTGTAACTATTACAGGTGGAACATTATCAGGAGTAACTTTAGGTGGTTTAACTCTTGGGTCAAACGGCACAGGAACAAAAACAATTTCTACATCATCACCAACTGGTGGTTCTGCGGGTGATATTTGGTATAAGGTTTAATCATGACTGTTCATGTCAACGATAGTGGCACATGGAAAGCTCCACAGGTTTATGTTAATGATGGAGGTACATGGAAAGAGCCAACTGAAATTTATATATACGATGGTGCATGGAAACTAACTTATAAAAAAGTTACTGTATCTGCATCAACGCAGAATATTAACTTACATACTTTATTAGGCAGTCCTGCTTATCCTATTACTGCTGTAGTTAATATAGATAATGGATTAACCATTGGCAGTTCTAGCACATCTACACCCGCTATTACGACATCAAGTTTACCTGCTGGCAGTGTACTATACTTAACGATTGGTAGTGGTACTTATGTGGTAGGCAAAGGTGGTGTAGGTGGAGCTGCTATTGCAGGGTCATCAGGTTCAGCAAATGTAAAAGCAGGCACAGTAGGCGGTACGGCACTTTATACAAGAATTACTACCTACTTAACTAACAACGGCACAATCGGTGGTGGCGGTGGCGGTGGCGGTGGCGGTGGGGTTACTAACTACAATCCTTCACAAGCCTACGATGATTGGACAGGTGCAGGTGGTGGAGGTGCAGGTAATGCTGTTGGTGCAGGTGGTGCTACTGCTAGTTATTTATCTAACACAGGAAGTTCTGGTACATTAACAACAGGCGGTGCTGGTTCTGCATGGCAATCATCAGGCGGTTCTAGTGAGCAACAATATGGTTCATACGGTGGTGCAGGTGGTAATTTAGGTAGTGCAGGTTCTAATGGTACACCTTATCAAACACATAACGTAGGTGGTGCAGCAGGTTATGCTATTGATGGTGTATCTTATATGACTAAGAAATTAGCAGGAACAATTACAGGCAGTGAGGTTAATTAATGGCAACACAAAGATTACAATTTACTGAATGGCTACCCGACCAACCTGCTATGGCAGGCAGTCTTAATGATGCTAAAAATGTTGTACCATTATCATTAGGCTATGCTCCATTTAATAACGCTGTAGATTATAGTGATAACGCTAGTGAAAATTTAAACCAAATATTTGTTGGTAAATTTGGTGCAGATGTGCAAGTATTTGGCGGAGGATATACTAAGCTATTTAAGTTAGACAATACTGACTTAACTATGGATGATGTATCTAAAGCAGGCGGCTATACAAGTACAGATAACTGGCAATTTAGACAGTTTGGTAAAATAGTATTGGCAGCAAACAATGTTGCAAAAATACAAGCATGGGAAATAGGTAGTTCTAGTGCGTTTGCAGATGTTGCCGCAGCAGCTCCTATTGCTAAATACATTACTGTAGTTCGTGATTTTGTAGTAGCAGGAAATTTAGATACAGGTACAAATGCTAACAAAATACAATGGTCGGACATCAATGACGAGACTAATTGGACAAGTGGTTCTACAAGCCAATCAGACTATCAAATTATACCTGACGGTGGAAACATAACTGGTCTTGCAGGTGGTGAATTTGGTTTAGTGTTCCTTGAAAAAGCAATAGCAAGATTAAGTTATTCTGGGAGTCCACTTTTTTTTCAAGTAGACACCATATCACGAGGCTTAGGTTGTTTAGATGGTAACTCTATTGCAACCTATGGCAATACATCATTCTTTTTATCAGACGATGGATTTTACAAATGTGATGGTACAACAGTTACAGGCATTGGAACAGAAAAAGTTGACCGATGGTTCTTTGATGATTGCTCATTAACAGATATTGGTAGCATGACAACAGCTATTGACCCAGTCAAAAAATTAGTTGTGTGGAATTACAAAGCTGTAGATGGCACAAGACACATGATTGTTTTTAATTGGCAAATAAATAAATGGTCACGCATTACAACAGATGCAACCGTTGTAGGAACAGTAGCTTCTACAGGAACAACGCTAGAAGGATTTGAAACAGAATACTTAACAGTTGGTGGTAGCTTTGTTATTGGTAAAGAATATCAAATTTATGGAATTGGTACAACAGACTTTACATTAATAGGTGCTACTACAAATTTAGTAGGTGAAAAATTTACAGCAACAGGTGTAGGTAGTGGTAGTGGTTCAGCAACAGATTTAGCTGCTGCTACAGCAGGTGGAGCAACATTAGAAACATTATCAGCATCACTTGATTCAAGATTATGGATTGGTGGTAAATTTTTATTTGCAGGTGCAAAAGATGCAAAAATAATAACCTTTACAGGCTCTACATACAATTCAGAAATTATAACAACAGATGTAGAAGTTGGATATAACAGTTTGGTGCAGCTTGCTAGACCTATTATAGATAATGGTAGTGCTAATGTAAAAGTGGCATCACGCAAAGAATTAGATGATAACGTATCATTTGGTTCTAGTGTTTCTACATCGTCAGAAGGTCGTGCATCTTTACGCAGTCATGGTAGATACCATCGTTTTAGTATTGTACCTACAGGTAACTGGACTAACGCAGTAGGGGTAGATGTAGATATAACACCAACAGGAACTAGGTAATGGCAAGAACCAATATGTATCGTAAGTTGCCATTTCAAGGTGGCGAACCTCGTCTAGTTGCAGAGGTGGTAAACAATGCTGTTGAAGGCAAGACAAATAATACTGGTCAAATAACTTTGGCTACTGGCGGTGCTACTACAACAACACTTTACGATGAGCGTATAGGTTTTGATTCTATTATACTATTTGCACCATTAAGTATAGCCTCCGCAGCTACAAATGCTTATCCTTATGGAACATTTGAAGAAAGGGCAGATATAACTTTTGCAACTGCTAACACGCCACAAATATTAGATTTATCAGAATCTGAATATACAGTAGGTATGTCATTAGCAAGTAATCGTATTACAGTCAGTTATGCAGGTGTTTATGATTTAGATGTATCTGCTTTATTTGTAAATACTTCTGTTCAAATCCATGAAGCATATATTTGGGTTAGGGTAAATGGAACAGATGTGCCACATTCTGCAACAAAATTTAGTGTGGTAGAAAGTCATGGTGGTGTAGATGGATATATGCCTATTAATATTAATCACCCATTAGAACTAGATGCTAATGATTATGTTGAAGTTGTTGCATCAGTAGATGATACAGGTATTTATTTAGAAAATTATGTAGCACAAACAACACCTTTTGTAAGACCTGCAATTCCTGCATTAATGGTTAATTTACAAATGATAGACCCATCAAAAACAACAGGGTCAGCACATGAGTTATATGTAAGCAATAGGCAAAAAGGACAAGCAACTATTACTCATTTACCTAATAGTGTGTCAGATAACACTTGGGGATATATAATAGTAGGATAAGAACTACTAGGATTAAATATGAAATTAACAGTTTATGTTGTACCTACAAATCATGTACAACAATTTTGGCATTTAGCTGAACCTTTACTACAGAAAGCATTAGACAAAGGCAACGGTGAATTTACTGCTGACCAATTAAAACTATTAGTAGCACAAGGACAGCAGCAACTAATCTTATCTATGGATGAAGATAAGAATGTGCATTGTGCTTTAACAGTACAATGGATTATGTACCCTAACGACAGAATTGCTTATATTACTTATATAGGTGGTCGTAATACAAAAGATGGATTTGACCAGTTTAAAACATGGGTTAAAAATAGTGGTGGAACTGCAATACGAGGTGCTACCAAGTTTGAAAGTATAGCCAGACTCTGGAACAGGCTATATGGATATGAAAAAATATACACACTAATGGAGCTTAAATTATGAACTTTTCTAAATTATTCTGGAATTTATTTGTAGTAGGATTCCAAGACTTTTTTACATTTTATAAAGGTGGTGGTGGAGGTGGAACTCAAACTACAACACAAAATATTGACCCTGCAATTTTACCGTATATCACTTTTGGCCTAGATGAATCGAAGCAGTTATACAATCAAGCAGGGCCATCTTATTATCCATCAGATACATATATTCCAGCATCAACACAAACAACATCCGCACTAGGTTTAGCAGAAGCAAGAGCAAAAGCAGGTAGTCCATTAGTGTCTGCAGCTCAAACCCAGATGGGCGATGTGATTGGCGGTAAATATTTAGGTGCTAATCCATATTTATCAGCAGCCATGACTGGTGCAGCCGATGTTGCTAAAAAACAATATATGGATGCAATACAACAAACAAGAAGCGGAGCTTCTGGAGCAGGTCGTTATGGTTCTGCTGCAATGTTTGAACAACAAAATAGAGCGCAACAAAACCTTGCTAACGCACTTGCACAAGAAGCAGGTAGGCTCATGTATCAAAACTATGGTGCTGAGCGTGGAATGCAACAACAAGCTGTACAAGCTGCTCCTGCAATGGCCGCACAAGACTATGCAGATATACAACAGTTACTCGCCACAGGACAGACTCAGGAGCAATACGCTGCTGATAAATTAGAATCAGATATTGCTAGATTTGAATATGGTCAAAACTTACCGTACTCTAAATTACAATCTTACTTATCTGCAGCCTATGGCGCACCAACTCCAATGAATCAAACTACAACTCAATCAGGAGGTGGCAAATAATGGCTATGGTACCTTACATGGCGGCAGGATATGCTGCTGATAGACTTATGGGTGGATCTGGTATGACAGGGTTAGCTTTAGGAACTGGTGTAGGCGGATTACAATCTGGCGCATTTGGTGCCGGAGGATTGTTTGATATAGGAATGGAACCACTAACAATGGCTGATTTTGGTTTTGGCGGTAGTGTTGGATCCGATCTTGCTGCAACAAGTGGTGGAAACTTTCTTTCTGCATATAATGCTCCAGTTGCAGGGTTAGATTATCCAGCATATTTAAGCACAGCACAAACAGCTCCATTAGGTAATGTTGGCCTTACTGAACCATTATTCGCTGGCGTAGATCCACGCATGGCTTCATTAAATACTGCAAGTCCATTAGCTAATACTGTAAAACCATCTGCTGGCGGTTTGCTTGCTGGTAATACTCCAGATGCAGGGTATGCATTTAATCAATATATGCCAGACATTACTGGTAAAGATATTACTATGGGATCATATGGTTTAGTAAACAGAATGGATCAAAATCAAAAACTACAAGAAGCTAAATTAGCAGCAGCAGCACCAAAATTACCTTCACAATTACTTCCATCAGATGCGCAAAGAAAACTTGCAGCAGGAGGTAACTTTAAATTACTTAATGTAAAACGACCAAGACAGTTAGCATAAGGAAATATTATGACTTTAGATGAGTTATTATTAAATATAACAGGCAATCAACCTAATCCAAATCTTGACACTACTCCTGTGAATCAAAATATAGGATCATTTTTGCCTAATAATATATTTATGGCAGAGCCTTCACCATTCTTAAAAAGAGTATTAGGCCCAGATCAACTAAGCGAATTAAACAAACAATCACAAATTCGTGGTGGTTTAAATACAATTATTGATTTTTTAGCAACTCCAAAAAATCAAAATCTTGGTGGCCCATTCCCTTATGCCTTGCAATCTTATATAAGATCAGGTGTCCCATCTGCTGGTAGCGTTTATGGTCAATATGATAAAGCTATCATGGATCAACTTAATCTAAATAAAATAATTCAAGACATGGATTTAGCACAGAAAAATTATGAACTAAATAAATATAAAGCTATTCCAGAAGAAGTAAGATCATTTGGTGCTATGTATGGCGAAGATGGCCAGTTAACTAGTTTTGGTCAATGGAAAATGCTTAAAGATTTTGCTACAACTGATACTAAAAATTTCATGTTTTCTAAAAACAATGAAGATTTTAAACAATTTTTAATAGAAACTGAACAAGCAAAAGCAACTAAAAACACAGTTGTTAATCAGATGCAAGGAGGTGCTGGCGATAGTTATCTTAAATTATCAGATGAAATATCAAATAGCACTAGAGAATCAACTAATGCAATAACTCGTTATGATGAAATGATTAATCTTTTAACAACATTTGGTGAAGATGGACAAGGCATTGTAACTGGAACAGGTGCTGAACCAACAATGATGATTACAAGGTTTGTTCAAATGTTTAAACCAGAGTTTAACGCTGAAGATGCTGCTGGATTAGAAAGATTTGATGCACTATCCAAACAAACACTTATGCCTTTAGTAAAACAATTAGGTGTAAACCCAACAGATAAAGACTTGATGTTTGTAGTTAAAGGCAGTCCAACTCTTAACAAATCTAAAGCAGGTAATTTATTAATATTAGCTGCATTACAAGAATCAGCAACAAGACAATCATTATTAGGTAAGGCTGTTGCGGAATGGGAAATTGAAAATTCAGATTTACTTTTAAAAGATCCATTTGAAGGTAGATTAAGATTAAAACAATTTGTAAATGAATATTCATTAAAACTTATGAATGAAAGAAATGTATATTCACAACAATTGTTAGATCAATTTAATAAAGTAACACAGCAATCTAAAGAACTTAATAAACCAAAATCTGAAACGCCAATAGGTGGCGGTTTATTTAATTAATAAAGGAATATCATGGTAGATATTGTAATCCCTAAAATTGGTGATGGGCCACAAAAGTTTTCAACTCAACCATCTGTTGTTATTGATGATCTATTAAAAATATTAGAAACAAAATATCAACTTAATCAAGAATTTGGTGATGATGTAAAAGGTGGTTTAAGCGAAAAAGGCAGACGAGTTTATAACACAATCATTACCGGAGGAATTGATCCATCTATTTCAGAAGGCTTACAAGGATTTAGTCTTGGCTATAGTGATGAAGCTATGGCAAGAATTTTTAGTCTTACCAATAAAGATGCGTTAAAAGAAGTATCAGATGTTTTAGCTGGCGGTATTTATAACAAAGACGATCCACAGCTTACTCTATATGATGGCGAACCTATTAATTTAACTCCGTATGAGGTAAGTGCAGGAATACAAAGATTGCAATTAAAACAATTTGAAGAACAATATCCAAAAGGATCTTTAGCTATTAATTTTGCAGGAAGCATTTTAAATCCTATAAATAGAATTACTCCAAAAAATGTTGGCCAAGCATTTACACAAGGTTTTGGATTTGGAGCTGCTGCTGGGTACGGATATGAAGAAGGTGATGTTGCTCAACAAGGAACTGGAACTGCACTTGGAGCCGGTTTTGGAGGAACTTTAGGCGCAGGACTTAAAATAGGTGGTAATTTTTTAGGTAATGTAGGCGGATATATAAAGCATTCATTTACACCACAAAGCCTTACTGAAAAAACAGCAGCAACTAAATTAGTTAGAGATATACTGCAAAAAGAATTTGGATCTGTAGAAGAAGCATTAGTAGAGTTTGCTAAGGTTGGATCAGGAAAACCATACACATTAGCAGATCTAGGATCTAACCCTAGAATGTTGTTAGATGTTTCTCGCATGATTCCAAGTATGAAAAAATCAGAAGCAGAAAATTTTTTAAGAAATAGACAATCTGGACAGTTAACTAGAATACAAGATGATGTAACTGCTGCGTTTGGTAAAAAAGCAACTATATTTAATGATGTAAAAGCATTAAAAGCAGCAAGAGGTGAAAATGCAGCAAAACTATATACATTGGCTAATAAAGTAAAAATACCTGTTAACAAAAGTGTAATGGTTAAAAAACAAACTAACACAGGTTTAATATATGCAGAGGTTTCATTAAATGATTTGTTTAAAAGGCCAAGTGTTGAAAAAGCATTAAACCAAGCAAAAACAATTGCTAAAGAATCTGGCGAAACTTTACCTAATTATGTTATCAAAAATGGTGAGCTTTATTTAGGTAAAGCTAAAATTAAAGAAATACCAACAGAAGTTTTACACATAATTAAAATGGGCCTTGATGATGTTATTTTCACAAACACATCACCATTATCAGCAATAGGTAGAACACAAAGAACTGCTGAAGGATCAACCAGAAAAGAGCTGCTTGCAATTATGGATAGATACAATCCAGATTATAAAAAAGCACGAAACATTTATTCTGGTGAAACACAGGTTCTAGATGCTTACAACATGGGCGGCCAGTTATTACAAAAAAGAGATTTATTTAAAAATGCAGATGAATTAGAAGAATTGCTAAAAGGTATGAATGCATCTGAAAAAGAAGCATTTAGATCTGGAGTTGTTTCTTCAATTATTGAAGATTTAGGTGGAGCAATAAGAGAAGGTGAGCAAGCATTAACAAGTAGAAATCTTTTAAATACATTAACAAACGATCCTAGAAAATTAAGAGCTGTACGCTTAACTTTTAGTGATACTCCAACTGGTAATGCTCAGTTTGAATTATTTAAAAAGAATTTAATTATTGAATCTGATATGGTTCAAACATTAAGAGCTACACAAGGATCAGCAACAGCTCCAAGAACAGAAGCAATGAAAAGATTATTTTCTGATTCTTATGAAATTAATCCAAATCAAGGTCTTTTTAGTTTCCTTACTAAAATATTTGGGCAAAATACTGAAATTGCAAAAAGCAAGTCGGCTGAAAGAGTTGCTGCTGATGTCGTAAATATGTTGATAACTAACAAAACTCAAGGCAAACAATTAAAAGATGTTATTAATAGATTACAAGTAGGCCCTATAGAAAAAAGATTAGCTTCTGCTATGGATTTATTAAGACAATTAAGAAGCACAGCATTTGAATCAACTTACGGTATATCCGGAAGTGGCGGTGGCCAGCTTGGTACTGCTTTTCAACAAAAAAACATACCAAACCCATAAGGATTAATATGACACCACACGAAGAATTATTAGCACACGAGAAACTCTGTGCAGAGCGATATTCAACAATTCACAAGCGACTGGACAGGATTGAAACCATGCTTAACAAGCTCATTTGGGGTGCGATGGGCGGTTTTGGTGCTATCTGTGTTGCTGTGATTATATCCAATATACACCTATGAAAGAAATAGGGTTATGGATATTTGTAGCAGTATACATTATCTTATGTGTACTGGTTGGGCTTAACAATTAAGGAGTTAAATATGGAATGGGATTGGCAACATTGGGTCGCATTAGCTGTTTGGACATGGGTATGGGATAAATGGGTAAGTCACCATTTGCATAACCTATGGGATGGCTTTACAGGTCGTTATTAAAATGAACTCATTTTGGGAGGGATTCTTATACGGATTCCTCTCAATTCTTTTATTTATATTAATTGAAGTTCCTAAATGGAACTGTCATTATTTTTGGTGGTAATATGTTTGGAATTATAGGTAAATTATTAGGTAGTGGTGATGTTATCAGTAAAGGGTTAGACCTTATTGATTCTATGCACACCTCTAAAGAAGAAGAAATACTAGCTAAGAGCAAAGCAAAGATTGATTTATTGCAAGCATACGCACCGTTTAAATTAGCACAAAGATACCTTGCAGTTATGTTCTCTGCTGTGTTTTTATTTATTATGCTTAACGGTGTGGTAGGTGCATTGTATGGTTGGATAGATATGGCTAATGTATCTGAAGCTAAAGACTTTGCTAACGAAATGTGGCTAGGTGAAATTATGTTAGCTATTGTAGGATTTTATTTTGGTGGGGGCTTAGTAGAGTCAGCTCGTAGAAAATGAGATTAACACCAAACTTTACTTTAGAAGAGTTAGAGTTTAGCGAAACAGCAACAAGGCTAGGCATAAACAATAAAGTTCCAGAACAGCTAATGGATAACATAATGATATTAGCGAAAGGATTACAAGATGTTAGAAAGTTACTCGGCACACCTCTCTATATTAGTAGTGGTTATCGCTGCATTGAGCTTAACAATATACTCAAGTCTAAACCCACATCTGCTCATGTCAAAGGGTTGGCTGCAGACTTCAGACCTAGTGGCAACCATAATATTGATAGTGCTGTCGCTGCCATTGTTGATAGCGATATTCCTTACGACCAAATTATTAATGAGTATAATTTATGGGTTCATATATCTTTCGCAGAGAGTGGTAGAACTCCTAGAAAACAGGCATTAATCATAGACCACAATGGAACATCGTTATATACTAAGTAATGCAGATCTTATTATTAGATATTGAAACCGCTCCAAATACTGCTCATGTATGGGGGCTTTGGAATCAAAATGTAAGCATTAATCAGCTTATGGAATCTAGTTATGTCATGTGTTGGGCAGCTAAATGGCTAGGCAAAAAAGAAGTCATGTTTGATTCTATTATGGAAAACACTCATAAGAACATGATTAAGAGGATCCATAGACTTTTAGATGAATGTGATGCAGTCATTCATTACAATGGTAGTAAGTTTGATATACCTACACTCAACAAAGAATTTTTATTGCATGGGATGAATCCTCCATCACCATACAAAGAAATAGATTTACTAAAAACTTCCAGAAGCAGGTTTAAATTCCCTAGTAACAAACTAGATTATGTAGCGCAACAATTAGGTGTTGGGCAAAAAACTCACCACGAAGGCCATGAGCTTTGGTTGAAATGTATGGCCAAAGATAGAAAAGCATGGAAAACCATGAAAAAATATAACATGAACGATGTTGTTATATTAGAGAAAGTCTATCAAAAAATGTTAGGTTGGATTAAAACACATCCTAATCATAATCATTTTACAGTTGATCAAGTATGCCCATCATGTGGTAGTGATCAATTACATAAAAGGGGAACTTGTTGCAATATAAAATCCGTTTTTCAGCGTTACCAATGTCAAAATTGCGGCAAATGGTCAAGGAGCAACAGAGCAAAGATGGTCAAACCTTCAAGCTCAAATATCAGCATTTAAGGAGGGAAGTTATGGACATTCAAGAAATTGCCGAGCATATGACCGGTAAGATGATTGATGCTGTAGATGTCGTTGTTGGTGAAGATACTATGATCATTTATTTTGATGACGGATCCGATGTTGAGTTGATCGTTGATCATATCTACTGCAACAGGCCAGATTTGGATGACTAGAGATGTCATTGCTGCAACAGTATTAATTTTATTTTCACTTGTTTGTGTATTTATATTTTGTCTTATTCTTGTAGCTCAATACACTAATACTCTATTTCGCCTTTTGTAATTACCTTATAAGTTTGCTCATACATTAATTGATATTGCCATCCGTTTTCACTAGGAATAAATGCCATAGTGTATGGCATACCTTCCCAGATAAAATTATGTACTTGTATCTCTTTTTTCTTTTTGCTCATTTTTGCAATATCCTTTACTATTCATTGTTCCAAAACCAACAATAATTCCACAATACCATTTCTTATCAGAGCCAAAAAAAACTGCGTGCTTGCCGCACTTATGGCATAAAAATGGCTCCATTCCTAAATCTACTCCTTGTTTAACAATTCTGCCTCGTCTAACTTTCATCATTTAATGCATCGTCTATCCACACATCTTGTTTAGCTTTAGCTTCTAATACTGCTAATTCTGTTTGATGTGTTTTTTTCATTTCTAATAGGTACCATATAGCTTTATCAATATCAGTAATTTTATCTACAATCTTTTCAGATTTTAATCCTTCTCTACTAACATACTTTAAAGCGTTACCTTTTAAATAACCATAAAACTCAACTGGTGACATCTTAGCCTTGATGTATTCAATTGTTTCAATGCCACCATGTTTATAATGATCTGGATTTATCGGATCACTCATTTTTTTACCTCCTTAATTAAAGGTTCATCTCGAATATCAAAACATTCTTCTCTGGTTTTAATAAAAACATAACTGTTTGGTGTTGCTGATTTAAACAGTTTATCCTTTTTACACTCATAATTGTGTTTATCGGTATTCATATAAACATAACCATAAAAACACATTGATAAGATTACCACAGTATAGCTTCCTATTGCGATTATACATTTCATTAATTAACCTCCTTTAATTGTCTGTGTATAATAAAACTTTATCTTCGTGTTTTATATTTTTTAATTGTGATTTCCAAAATTTTTTAAATAATTTTTCTTTATTATTTATTTTTACATAGTTTAAATCTTTTAATAATTTTAATAAAACTTGAACTCGTTGATCATCAGGTAATTCTTCTGATTTTTTTAATATTTCTTCTACAGTTGATTTTTTAAATATTTTTTGTTTAGTCATTATTATTATTACCTCCAACTCATACATTTATCAATAATATTATCACTACATATAAAGTATAATTTAGCCTTGATTAACTTTTTTAAGGAATAAACCATGTGGACAAAACCTGCTGCAACAGAAATGCGTTTCGGCTTTGAAGTTACAATGTATGTAATGAATAAGTAATTAAGCATGGGGGAGTTCCTAAAAAGGAATATCCCCTATACTTGCAACCTCTATTTCTTTTTCTGGCTGAGTATCTTCAACTTCCTCAGTTATTTCACCAGAAATATATTTTCTACCCTGAGGACTTTCATTAACCCACCCAGCTATTTTATATTCCTTACCATTTATAGTTGCTTTCCCAGTTTGGTCTGGTTTGGAATCTTTATCTTTATAGTCATTCTTTCCTAATACAAATGTACCTATTTTGTTAAAAGCCATATTATTTTCCTTTTAAAAAATTAACAGTATCCTCAACTTCAGTTAAGAATTTTTTTACTTTATCTTCCAGAACAGCAATGCGCTTATCATCTCTTTCAACTCTAATAACAAGCATTTTTAATTCATCTGGAAACGAGTTACAGTACGACACAAAGTCGCACCACTTTCTATCTGGCATAGTAGCAAGTTGCCAATAGATCTGGTTTAGGTACTTTTTAGGCACCTGTCTTGAAATTAAATATTCGGTATGTGTATGTGGCTGCGGAACTTTAATCTCAATTAACCCATCAGTACCAACAAGACCGTCTGGCGATGCGCCAGCCATGTCTATAGTAGGATGATCTACAAACCCTGTTTCAGTTACAAAGTCGTGCTTTGCAATATAAAAATCTCTAGCTTCATCCTCTGTGTCTATGCCATTCTGCATAGCGGCAGTTACAAAAGTTTCAGTTCTTTGGCCGGTAAGCCTTTCTGTGACCAACTGTATTCTATACTTAGTTCTTACTAATGCTTCACCAGTCTTAATCTCAGCATCTATGTCATTGATACGACTTGCTGTAGCTTTGCCTAACCTAGCACTAAACCATTCATCAGATCTTTGTTCCATTAGATTCCTCCTTCTTCATAAATAATATCTAATATATGGCCAGCACTTACATGGCCAAACATATTAGATCCTGAACTTATATTTTTAGAATTTTCCAAACTATGCTTTTTTCTTTTCTTAATTTTAAAGTTTTTTAATATGTTTTCATGATTATAAAACATTTCAGCTAATAAACAAGTTTTATTGAGTTTTGAATAATATTTATACCGTTTTACCGGAGTTCCTATAATTAATTCATCTACAACTAACTTGCGGATTAAATTCTTAATTATTTGATAACTAAAATTAAGTTCATCTGAAATTTGTTTGCAAGTTTTCCTATCATCACCAATACAATTTAAAATCATATCTACAACTTCATGTCTTTTAAACTGCAATCCATCTAATGATGTCAAAATTAAATCATGAAATATCTTCAATTTTACATTCCCACCTTCCTTGTTTGTTTTTAAACCACCCCCATACTTCAATCTGAAAGCCGGCAGCACGACAAGCTGGCAAATGAGGGTTGGACTCAATTTTTTTAATCCTAGCAGACATATTAGATTTGCTGGTGCATTGAATGGCTAATACTTCACCATCATCACTAATAGCCAATACGTCTATAAATCCGAACAAGTCTTGTCTTATTCCCATGCCTTTTCTAGCAAACGGATTCCAATGCTCAACAATCGCTAGTGTTGTCCAACCATCTGTCTTTAGCTTTCGTAATGTCAGTTGTGTCGGACTCATCTTTGCCATCTTTTTCCCTTAATTTTTTTGTTGTTTTAAAAATACGCTCCCATGCTTCTTGAACTTTATCATCTGATACTTTTGAAGGTCTACGCCCTGAACCTTTACTCATCACAATCTCTCCTTACTTTACACATATCATGTTCATCATAATATCTTATTGTGCCTCTACGCATATCTATATTTTTTATAATAATGTTTTCAGGTAAATAAATGTACTGCTGCA
>Ga0208019_1001103_pt1 | contig 14521 bp, 9 predicted proteins | sample CB_VirMetaG_5_FD_184540 | JGI IMG/M metagenome (GOLD analysis project Ga0208019, IMG submission 184540) | Freshwater to marine saline gradient viral communities from Chesapeake Bay - CB_1508_1D Viral MetaG (SPAdes) (version 4) | ecosystem: Environmental > Aquatic > Marine > Coastal | place: USA...
TCCCGTTCGAACCCTCAACATTGGAAAACATTGACGAGGCTGTTTTTAACTTTGTCAATGAAGATCTAAACATTAGCACAAGAACAAACAAAGGCTTCAAGAAAGTTCCGGTTATTTGGCAAGGATCCGAACGAGCTTGGTATACAAAGAAAGATCCAAGAACAAATGACATTCTAAACTTTCCGATTATTACTGTTGCAAGAACCGGCCTATCAAAAGATCCTTCAAAAAAAGGAATCTTCCAAGGGAACGTCCCACCAGATTCTAATGGTGCTTCTATTCAGATTGCAAAAAGAATAATGCAAAGTAAAACAGCAGATTTCTCCAATGCATTTGCAAAACAACAAACCGGGCAGTCAACGCAGAACAAAAGAAGAAAAAAGACAAAAGTTGTTTATGACTTTATTGGCATACCTCAAGTGGTGCACATCAACCCAACTTATGAAGTAACCCTTACCTCGTTATACACCCAGCAAATGAATGAAATGATTCAGCCTTTTATGGTTCGAACCGGAAACATAAACTATGAGGTGGTGGAGAACAACTTTCACCGCTATGAGTTGTTTATGGACTCAAATTACAACATCTCAGACAACTCAGCAAATTTAGGCGAAGAACAAAGAAAGTTGGAAGCAAAAATCTCTTTTAATTTAATTGCTTATTTATTTGGCGAATATGTCAACGAAGAAAAGCCAAAAATAATAATCAGGGAAAGCATTGTAGAGTACAAATTTCCAAAAGAAACGATTATTTTTGACTTGTAAGTGTTTTTAGGATTTTTTCAACTATTTATTATTGAACTATAACTATAGTTAACTAAGGAGTTTTAAGCAATGGCAGTAGAAAAATTTAATTTTGTATCACCTGGAGTTCAGGTAGCAGAAATTGATCGATCGGGAGCTCCCGCCGCCGCACCCGTTATTGGACCGGCAGTTATTGGCCGAGCGCCCAAAGGACCAGGTCTGGTACCAACAAGGGTAGAATCAATCAATGAACTTTATGCTCTCTTTGGCCAGCCCAGCCCCGGCGGTCGAACTGGAGACGTCTGGCGAAACGGAAACCTCGCCGCACCAACACATGGACTCTATGCTGCCGAGGCATATCTTCGCAATAATGGACCCATAACCTTTGTTCGCTTGGTTGGCGATGAGGCGCCGGCAGGTGTTTTAGTAACCGATAGTGGCGAACCTGGGTGGGACTTTGATAAAGCAGTTGGGCTCTTTTTTGCTAATTCCATTTCCGGTTCTGGCGGAATAGATAACGTTACTGCTTCTCTAGGCGCTATAGTTTATTGTGACACCGATGCTGATGTGTACTTAGTCAGTGGTCAGAATAACCAAGATAGTTCAAATACAGACTATCAGATGTTTCAGTCCGACGTAGCTACGGCTTCAGACATGACCTATACGTTAATTGTGTCTTCAAGCCTCCAAAACCACTTAACCGCAACGTTTAATTTAAATCCAAATTCAGACTTATATATCCGAAATGTCTTAAACACAAACCCACACTTTACCAACGATGACCTTTACCCAACAGGTGCTCTTAACTACTTCCTAGGAGAGACGTTTGAAAGCTCAATTGCAGAGCAGGTAGTTGGAAGCAGATCTGGCGCACCAACCAGTGTCGGCGGAACTAATGTTGCTTGGATGTTTAGAGCTTCTCTCCAATCTGGAACAGAAGATCACTCAAAGCGAGAGTCAAAAGCCTCGCCGGCTAAAACGGGATATGTTCTGGCTCAAGACCTAACAACTGACATTTCAAACTACAACCCAGCTTCAATGCAAAAGCTTTTCCGTTTTGTATCAACTGACGTCAGAGGCGAATGGGACAACAGGAACCTTAAAATCTCTATAGCTAATATCACAGCACCGACCAACCCAACTGTTGATCCATATGGGTTCTTTGATGTGTTGGTTCGAGAAGCTTCCGATACAGACAATAAGCCGGCAATTTTAGAACAATTCACCGGTCTTACCCTAAATCCAAACTCAACTGATTATATTGCTAGAAGAATTGGCGATCAGTATTATGAATGGGATTCAAACGAAAAACTTTATAATACCTATGGTACCTATGAGAATGTTTCAAAGTTTATTCGTGTGGAAATGATCGATGAGGTTGATAATGCAACAACAAACCCTGCGCTTCTACCGGCCGGATTTTATGGGCCACTTAGATATGTAGGTGAAGCCACTGCCCTCGCCGGTGCCTCATCTAATACTAGAACAATTGACGGGACCAACTTCCTGCCTGCAGGCACCCTAACAACAGCTTCATATTCCAGTGGTGGTGAAATACTAGTAAATGATTTCACGTCATCAATTTCGTTCCCGAAGATGGTTCTGAGGCAATCCGGATCCGATGGGGTCTCCACAATCACAAGGGCAGCCTACGGCGTGAAATCTGAAGGGACCCTAGGGCGACGGGATAATGGATATTCAGACTACCTTGTTAGGCTCTCAAGCGACGTCACCGATGCTCATGTTGCATCTTCAACCGAAGATACTGAATATTCCTTTATCTTCTCGCTAGATGACATAAGCGGCTCAACAACAGCGCCGGTATATGTTTCAGGCTCTAGAGCGTCAGCAATATCGCTTAGGGGAACCAGCGATTTTGATACCTTGCTTGCCGCCGGCATCAACTCTTTCACAATGCCATTGGCGTGTGGAACTGACGGCTTTGACATCACAGAGCCGGAGCCCTTTGCCAACAGGCTGCTAGAAAACAAGGACGATGGTAGCTCATATGAATACTATTCTCTAAGAAAAGCAATTGATACAATTAGAGACCCCGAAGTTATAGAACACAATGTTTGTGCTGTACCGGGTATATACACTACCGGTATTACTGACTATCTTATCGATATGGCAGAAGATAGAAGAGATACACTAGCTGTAATTGATATCGAACATGATTTAAAGACCAGGTTCGAACAAACCACCCAGCCTAGCCTTGGCGGCGATCGAATTACATTACCGAACGTTTCCAGCGCAATTAGCAGCATGAAGAGTCGTGGTTTTAACACCTCATATGCAGCTGCTTACTACCCTTCGGTCCAGATTGCGGACGGCGCAACTGGCGTCCGGCTCTATGTACCGGCTACTGTAGCGGCCATAGCTGCTTACGGCTCGACTGATGGTACTACGGCACCATGGTTCGCACCAGCTGGCTTTAACCGAGGCGGTCTTTCAGCCTCGTCTTCAGGCATAACCGCTACAGGAGTTGCTAGGAGACTAACATCAAGAGAGCGAGATGAGCTTTATGAAATTAACGTTAACCCAATAGCTGAATTCCCGCAAGAAGGTGTTGTAATCTTCGGACAAAAGACGCTCCTTGCTAGCAGGACAGCACTTGATCGTGTTAATGTTCGCCGGCTTCTTATATATCTTAAGAAAGAAATATCAAGAATTGCCAACTCAATACTCTTTGAGCCGAATGTCCGTACAACTTGGAACAATTTCACAAGCAGAGTCAAGCCGCTTCTAGACAGCGTTAAAGCTGAATTTGGGCTGGAAGATTATCGCTTGATTCTCGATGAAACAACCACAACCTCAGAACTAATCGATCGAAATATACTATACGCCAGAGTGCTTCTCAAGCCAACAAGGACTATAGAATTTATTGCTCTTGATTTCGAAGTCTTCCGATCGGGCGCAAGTTTTGATGACTAATACTAATTATAATTAAAGGAGAATAATAAATGTCATTCTGGTCTACATCCACAAGCGAGCCCCGCAGAAACTTTAAATTTATTTTGAGAGTAACAGATATACCTGTGTGGGTGGTAAAAAATGTTAATTTACCAAAAATCTCAGTCAAAGAAGGCACCCATAAGTTCTTGAATCATACATTCTATTTTCCAGGTACTGTAGAATATAACACTGTCTCTTTTACGATTATTGATTCAATATCCGACGACATCTCTGCTAGACTTTTGGAGAGGTTTGTTGGTGGAGGCTATCAAACGCCAACAGACGGCAACGCTGCAGAAAGTACACTAATAACAAAAGGAGACTCAGTAGAGTCTCTCGGAAGTATAAAGATTGAGCACCTAGGTAATGGTAGAGATGGACACGAAGGCAATAGCCACATTTCTTTCTCGCTTCAGAACGCATGGATCCAGGACGTTGAGTTTTCCCAAGCGCTAGGGTACGACAGCGAAGATCCGTCAGAAATTAAAGTTCAACTAAGGTATGATTTCTTTAGTTTCGATAGAGGAGATGCTGGTGAAGCCCCAATTGGAGGCTTCGGCACCGCAAGATAAAAACTTACTAACCTCATAGGAGTATAATGAGAAACAATCAAGACCGTTTGGGGGCTCCAGAAGTTCCCCAAACATCCCCGGAACCAGCACCTGCAATGGCCCAGCAAGGTGCTGATTTTTCTTTTGTGGCCGCAAATGATATTGTTGAACTTCCATCAGGAGGCGAGTTTTATCCAGAGGACCATCCTCTTCGAAAGAACCCAACAATAGAAATAAGACAAATGACTGCCAAGGAAGAAGACATTCTTTTAAATCAGTCTTATATAAAGCAAGGCACTGTTGTTGAAAAGCTTTTACACTCTTTGATCGTAACAAAAGACTTTGACCTAGACGACCTTTTGGTTGGAGATAAAAATGCGATCTTGACCCAGATACGAAGATCTGCCTATGGTGATGAATATCCTGTTGAGGCAGTTTGTCGTTCTTGTATGAAAAAGACCGAAGTAACTTTTGACTTGGAAGAATGTGTTCGCAACAAGCCTCTAACTTTGTCCGAAGGTGTTGAGGCAACAGGGAAAGGAACATTTACCTTTACAGCACCAAAGACAAAAGCTAAAGTTGAGATACGCTTCCTAACAGGTAAGGACGAAAAAGCCTTAGCCGACAAGGAAAAGAAATATAAAAAGCATAACGTTGACTTTTCAGCATCTTTAGAAACTTATAGGCTCGTTATTGTTTCTGTAAACGATAATCCTGCTTTAGTTGGAACTTATGTAGAAAACATGCCTCTTCGTGACGCCAAAAAGCTTAAAGAGGTAATGAAAGACATCCAGCCAGGAGTTGATATGAAGGGTGACTTTACTTGTCCTTCCTGTGATACGGAGGTTGAAATGGATCTACCAATCAACTTTCGCTTCCTTTGGCCTGACATCTAGTTACCAAGAAGTAATATACGAAGAGTTGTTTGCCTTAAAATACCATGGCGGATTTTCTTTGTTTGAATCTTACTCAATCCCAGTTGGTTTAAGAAAATGGTTTATCCAAAGATTGATTAGACAAAAGGAAGACGAAAAAGAAGCAATGGAGAAAGCAAAGAAAAGCAACAAATAACAAAACCCGCTTTATAGCGGGTTTTCTTTTATAAACTATTTACTGTGTTAGGAGGAGTTTTATGTCTGAACAAAAAGAAATTAACGAAGATACCACATTGAATTTAAATTTGGTTCAAGAGTACTATGCTGCTCGCCAAGGAGCTCAGTTAAAATCAGCAGTATTAAAGATGCTTGGATTTAAAGATTATTCAAGAATTTTTGATGTTTCCCACATTACCGGAACAAGAACTCAAGTTGATTCTTTTACAAGGGCCATCAGTGGTGAAAAAAGATATATGAAAGCTGTTGAAAAATACGGTTTGAACGACCCTCGCACTTACGCTTCAAAGTCAAAATTGAATACAGCTGTTAGAAACTTTGAGCGTGAAACTGGAATGAAGTGGCCCATTAAGTAGTTTTCGTTTTAAGGTAGCTTTGCAATGTCAAATGGTGATAACAATCAAAATCAAGATCTTGAGAACCAACAAGAATTAGATAACTACAAGGAATTTTTAAAGGAGAAACAAAAAAGTTTAGAGTTCACGCTAAAAGAAATTGAAGCCCAAGTAAAGGCTAATCAGCTAACACAAGGACAAGCGGATCTTCGTACAAGGATCCGGGAAATCGAAGAGGAGATTGGAAAACTAAAACGAGAAGGGCAAGACTTAGATGTAGAAGAATTAGCAAATCTCCAAAAAAAGCTAAAATTAACAGAAAACCTCTCAAATGCAATTAATGACGCCGCAACACAAGGCGGTCTCTTAGCTGATAAAATTGCCCCGATAAGTAATTCTTTCTCTAGGGCGGCAGTAGCTAGTTTTGAACTCGCAGACGGCACTAACGGCATATCGGAGGCATTTAAAGCATATGCTTTAAATGCCGCTAAGAGTCTCACGTTGTCTAGAGCGCTCTTCTCTGGAATAGAGAGGATCGTTGCAGACAACATTAATACGATAAAAGCCTTAGACGAGATTGAGGCTAGTTTTGTTAGAGCAACCGGCCTCTCCCGAGAATTTGCAACTGAGGCTTTTGAACTAAGGTTTGCTTTGTCTGCTGTTGGTATTAGTGGACAACAGGCAGCCGAGTCCAGTCAAAATCTTATAGAAAACATGAGTGAGTTTTCTCAACTATCAAAGGCTGGTAGAAGAGATTTTGGGGAATTAGCAGCCATGATTGATCACTTAGGTGGCAACGCTGCAGGCATGGGACAAACATTTACAAAAGTTGCAGGAATGTCAATATCACAAACATCTGCAACAATGACAAGATTGTTCGGCGTTGCCGAATCTCTTGAAATTCCATTTTCACAAATATCAGATGATGTTCAAGCGATGGGTCCTTTGTTCGCTAAATTTGGTGAAGAAGGTGTGGAAGTCTTTGAAGGCTTGCAAGCTGCTTCTAAGGCAACTGGCTTATCTGTAAGAGAGCTCTATGGGGTTGTTAGCAAGTTTGATGCATTTGATAGTGCTGCCCAAGCCGCCGGCCGTCTGCATGCAGCTTTAGGCGTCAATATTGATTCTTATACGCTGTTAAGCGCTAGTGAAGAAGAAAGAATTCTTATACTTCAAGACTTGATGGCTGCGTCCGGAAGAACATTTGAAGAACTGTCTCATCAAGAAGTAATCGAATTATCACACGCTCTTGGTGCTTCTTTGGAAGAAACTGCACAAATATTTGGTACAACTGGTGAAGAAGTGAGAAAAACCACCCAACAACTTCTTTATGCCGGAATGGCCGAAGAAGAGCTTGAAGAAAGAGTTAAGGCCGGCCAAACAGCAATGGAAAAGCTAGGCCTTGTTATGCAGAATGTAGCGTTTGCGGCAGAGCCACTAGTTGATTTAATACAGCACCTCGCAAATCTGGTTTTAGGATTTACTGAAACATTACAAGGCATCTTTGGGGACAAAGCTGGCGGGATTATATCTGGAGTAACTTTGCTAGCTTTGGGACTGATACCTCTCGTCGGCATCGGCTTGCTGGTTAAGCTCGCTTTTGGAGGCGTAGCCGCTGCGGCCACTGGCGCCGCAACAGCAATGACGGGCGCCGCAACAGCAATGACGGGCGCAGCTACGGCAATGACGACCGCAGCTACGGCAATAAGCTCAGCGGCCCCGGCACTTGGCGCAGCGGGTCCAGCCGCAGCCCCGGCAATACCTCCTTTGCTAGCCTTTGGTGCTGCAGTCGCTTTAATCGGTATTGGTATTGGAGCCGCCGCACTCGGGATGTCTTTCTTGGTACAGCATTTTAAAGACATGGACGCTGGTAAAATTCTTGCAAGCTCAGCTGCAATTATAGTTTTTGCGGCCGCAATTGTTGGACTAGGATTTGCTGCTGCGAAAGCAGCTATCCCGCTTAGCATCTCCGCAAAACCTTTAATGGCGTTTGGCGCTACAATGTTCATGATTGGTGCAGGCATCGCAGTGGCCGCAGCTGGAATGGGCTATTTTGTTTCTCAGCTTAAAGAAATGAGTGCAGATGAAATAAATGCTACTGCAGCTGCAATCTTGTCTCTTTCGGCTGCTATAGGCGTACTTGCTCTTAGTATAGCTGCGCTCGGCGCTTTAGGGCCGGTGGCCTTTGTCGGGTTGGGGATACTTGCTGCAGCCGGGCTCGTATTGGCAGATATTGTTGGGCGTATTGCCGATGATATTAATAGGTTAAACGAGGAAAAAATATCGTCCTTTGCCACAACCCTTTCTTCTTTGTTGCAACTAGCATCAATGTCCTTGACAGATACGGGAGTGCCTGAATATATAGCTGCTATTGGTAAAGCTTTAGACGAGCTTCCCGAAGACACAGAAAAAACGGTTGCTTTTAAGACAACAGCAGACTCGTTGGCCAACTTAATGCAAATTGCCCAAACCGTTGAAGCTGAACAAGTAGCAAGAATAGAGACAATTATTAGTGCTGTATCAAACTCTGAAGGTAATGAAAGAATTGAAAAAGCTTCTAATACTTTATCATCAATATTAAGCAATGTTTTTGACAGCAAAAATACCGACGTCAGTTCAAGAAACATAGTCATTGAACTTGATGGAAGAAAACTAGGTGAATATATTGATAAGAGAGAAAATGACAGAGCGAGAAGATACATACAATTTAGTTAGGAGTTGTTCATGGCAATAGATATACATGATAGTTATTTAATAAGCAGAGATTATGGAATTAAGTTTTATTCTTTTATTTATGATCAAGAACTTTTATTTTATGGATCTATTAAGAGTTTAGAAAATAAACTTAATATAGAAAACAACCCTACAGCCGTATTCGGACGTCAAGACCCAATCATGACTTTCTCTAGAGTTGGAAGATCTATTGATCTTACATTCTATGTTGCGTCAGCCACTTTTGGTGACGCCGAGTTTTCTCTTCACAATTTGAATAGATTAATACAATATCAGTATCCTGCATTTAAGAAATCAGGGCAAGCAAACACTATATCAGCATCTCCCCTATTAAAGCTAAAAGTTGCTAATTTGATATATGATAACGCCAGCGATCCAGAAGGTTCTGCGAAAGACGCTGGATTGGTTATTGCAATGACTAACTTAAGCCATAAATTCGACTTTGACGGAAACACTGCTTGGTCTGATGAAAGAAACAAGCTGATCCCTATGGGCTTTGAAGTTAGTTTAAGCGCCGTTGTTTTGCATTCACACGCCTTGGGCTCTGAATCTGGCCGATCGGCATTCCCAGATCCTGATAATTATCCATATGGAGGCGAGGTCACAGGGTGGGCCAACCGAACGCCGCCACCGGGATCCGTCATGCCCTCTGAACCTGCGCCAACGTCTGGGCCTGACCTCTATGGGCCTTGGCCACCAAAAGTCGTACCGGGTTCCGACATAACAGGAGAATAAAATGCCAAGCAGATATATAAGCAAAAAGGTATATAAAACAACACCAAGAAATTTAGGTGATATTCTTAAGAGAAGAAATTTAAATAATGCTAGAATATTGGAAACAATCTTCCTTAGACCTTTAACCCAAGAAGCAATGAGCGGCTTAGAAATAAGAAGTATTGTTTGGAAAAAGCAGTTTAAACTATTTAAATTAGCTCAAAGGCTCTATGGCGATCCTAAGCTTTGGTGGATTATTGCTTGGTTTAATCAAAAACCAACAGACGCAGATTACAAGCCTGGTGATATAATCAAAGTGCCGTTCCCGCCAGAAGAGATAATTCGAAGGTTGTTTTAGCTATGGGACAAATAAATAGATGGAGGAATTTTCAAGAACATGTCCCCGCCGACCGTGATTTTAGGGCTGGTGGTGTTGACCCCGACGACATCACGCTCATTATTGACCAAGTAAGAAATCGCAATCTCCGACAGGCTTATCCAGAATACGAAACAAGAGAAATCAGTTTACGAGAACTTTGGTGGAGACAGGTTAGACCAGCTTTGAGCTTCGTCGCACTCGGTGGGTACTTCGGCGGCGGCACCGACAACGACGTTACCCAGGTAGACAGTTTTGCTAGATTGTTAATACAGCCATATCAATCCGGCTATACGTTTGAAGAAGGTAGCGCAGGTTATAATTTTTTCAATCTTTTAAATGAATTATTCTCAAACCCAAACACTCCATGGGAAACGTCAGGCGGGAATGGTGAGCGACAAGTTCTCGGTGGTCCAACCTTGGATGAATATACAAATTTGATTATCAACGAGTGCGCCGTAGGAGGGAGTTTGTATGGATACAACGACGCCGCTGAAAATTTCTGTGAGGCACTAGACGGTCACGAGGAAAAGTTTGAATTATTCTTTAAAGTATTTCATCAAGCTGCTTTAACAACTTATGTTAATTCAGGTGTCTTCGGGCTTGAAACCCGCATAGATGGCATCAACGATGCTTTTATGGGGTCTCCGGCAGCATTTTGGGACAACCCAGATCGTGCAGCCCCAGGTTTTATCATACCCCCTGTATTGCTCGACAGCGACGGCCTCCTCGAAGCCCTCGATATCGATCCTTTAGCCCGTGACGAAGAACCAGAAGAAATAGAAGGCACTGATGCGGTATTAGAATTACTTCAAAGGCACCAATGCGTCTTATCTTATAAAACTGAGCAAATAATAAGAGATTTCTTTTCAGTGCAAGATAGAAGCCTGGAAAATATCTTGATGTACAACTCCGAAGATGCTTCTTTAATCGTAAATACCTTAAATAAAAAACCAAATTTAATTGACTTTTTTAACATTCCAACTGAGATACTGTCTTTTGCTGTTCCGAAAATAAGACTATTTAAGCAGTTAATCAATGAAGATGGTTCCACTGAGCCTAATAGCGAAGAAAACGCTTTAGAATTTAAGTTTGAGTCTTTTACAGAAGGGTCTTCTTTAACAAGCATAACAGAAGAAGGTAGAGGTAGAGGTCGTGGCGTTGGGATTAAAGATGCAACATGGTCCTTTGAAGGGACCAACCCTGAAGAAGTTACGTCGTTTATTGATTTTAATTTAAAGCTTTTTGTTCAAAACATGTCAGATCTTGTCGATGGAGTCGACTTCCAAGACGATTCGGATCCAGCTCGACAGGCAGTTTTTGGACAACGAGAGCCAAACATACTGCAGTTGCTTGCGGCAGGCGTTGGCGGCCAAGCCGCTAGCGAAGGCAATTCGAATACCTATACGGTCAAGGCTGTTATTGGATGGGAACTGGACCCGTCAATTGATTTAGGTACACTCTCTTCAAGAACAGAAGAAGAGAGCAGCTCAATTAGAGACGCTATAGCCTCAACAAATAAGTGGCTTGAATTAACTTTGTATACAAGCAATATTAGTTTGGGGCAAGACGGCACTTTGGAAATTAGCTTAGATTATGCAGCTAGTTTAGATGAGCAGTTGACAGATGATAGCATGAACATACTAGCTATCAACATTGGAGATAATGAAGAAACAGCAATTCAATCAATACTAAGAGCCAGAGACATTGATGCCTCTAACGCCAGAAGCCGTTTGAACGACGGCCAAGCGGCAGGTTCAGTCGAGCCCGAACCTTGTAGTGCCGGCCTAGTCAGAGCCACAGAAATCCCCAACCCGGATGATCCCGAAGAACAAATTCCTTTGACCTCCGAAGAACAAGCTATTTTGGCCGCAGCGAGAGCCGACAATGCATCGGATCAAAATATATTTAATAATTATAATTCCATATTTGATACCTTGATAAACTCTTCGAAGATATATAGGATGTATCTGGACGAAACGGCTATTATTGGGAGCGAGCTCCCCCAGATGGAGGGAGATTCAACAGCTGGAAGCCGACGAGCCGGAGGGATCTTACGAACTCTCGCAGTGGGGCCGATCGCATTCCGTCGAGTGCTTCGACCGGGTACATCAGAGGAAATAGCCCAGGAAAATATTGATGAATTTACAATAAATAGCAGATCCTTCTCAATTGAAATGCTGGAAGAAATTCCTATTAATAAAATTGAAAGAGTGCCTTTCGGGCAAGCCGCCGCCGTCATTAGCACGGACGGTAACGGTGCGCCCAACGTCGATATCCCCGATGAAGAGGCAGCGGAAGAAGGGCAGACACAAAATGAGCGTGACCGAGATAATCTCAACGCTGTCAGAGAAGCAGCAGGAGATATTAACTACTCGGTCGACCTGCAACTAGAACTTGCTAACCAATACTCTGACGAGGATTCAAGTGTTACGATTGATTTTTTTAGATTGGGAGATTTATTAGATCAAATAATTAGAGAATTAAAAGAAACACCCAGCTCATCCCTTGCACGTAGGGATGAAGAAGCCTTTAAGTTTATATCTGGAGTTTATACGTATGTTGACGGCAGAGGCAGAAGAAAAGGCGTGAATTATTGTGATATACTAGTAAGTGTCGACAAGTTTAGAGAATTTTTTCTAGAAAAAGTAATCCGAAGACTAAGAACTAAATACGATTTAAAAGCTTTTATAATAGACATGATCAATGAATTTTCTTTTCTTTCCGGTACCGGTGCGTGTATAGAAGGAAGCTCTAGTCCAATAAGGGGAGAGAGCAGGCCGGCTTTTTCTGTTTTCCAAGCGCCCACTATTAATTTTGACAACCTAGGCGCTCGTATGGCTGAAGATCCACTTAATGATATTCTTCCTAGCTATTTTCCGACCAACACTGAAGGAATTGGAAATGTGGTACCTGTGGTACTTGCCCCAGAGGCTGCAGACTTTTTCGCAGATAATATAGAACCTGAAAGCTTTTATGGTAAAGAGCAGATTGGAAACTTGTCTAACTATTTTGCTATATTAAGCTCAAACTACTCCTTGTCTCCTGCAGAGGGGAAAACGCAAATAGAAAAAGAAAATTTCGACTCCAGACGTGGGATCCATCATATTAAACTTGGATCGGATCGAGGTCTATTAAAGAACGTCAATTTTAGAAAAGACGAAGTGCCAGGCCGGCGAGAACAAAGGATAATCGAGGCCGGCGGATTTAACTTGTCTGTCCTTAGAGAAAAGTACGATGCTGAGCTAAGTTTATTTGGTTGTCCGTTTTTGTATCCCGGAATGTACATATATATCGATCCTTCCTTGATTGGCCTAGGTTTTGCTGATCAACAATCCTCAGTAGCCCAGGTGCTTGGAATTGGTGGGTATTATTTTATTAATAAAGTTTCAAATTCATTAAATAATAAACTAGAATTTGAGACAACTTTAGATTTAATTTGGAACTCTTTCGGTGATCACGAAGAGTGTCCGATTACTATTATCGATAGTGCAAATTTCAGCTTAGGAGAATGGATGCCTGGGGAGGCCCGACTTCCAGAGGGAGGTGTCCTTCCGGCAGGAGATGCCCCGTCAGAAGGGACGTTTGTTGTCCCGGACCGTCTCGATTTAATACGAGCCGGGTCCGCCGTCCCACAACTACATTCAGGTCGGATTCTCGCCCGGAACTTCCAACCGGCGCCTGGCGCCCGGTTTAGTACCCCCGAACCATAAAGTAATTAAATGGCTATACAAGAATTCAACATAGGGAAATTCATACAAAACTCCTCAAGAAGGATTAGGTAAAACACTATGGCAAGAGGCTTCGCAAAAAACTCAGTTCGCTCTTCAGGGATGTTGTTTAAAAAAAGATCTTTTATATTATCGCTTAAAGAGAACTACAATACTGTTTATATTAATACCAATCAAAGTTATTTTCGAAGTCCTGAATTTTTACCTTTAATTCCAAAAGAGGAAAAATTGGTACAAGTTAGCAAAGATTTTAAAATACTAGAAATAACAAAAAATCAATATAATTTATTAAGTGATTTTCTAATAAGAAAAAACATAACACAAAAACTACAACTAGGCACCATAGACTTAACTAAGCCACTCGAATGCAAAAATTACGATTTACAACAATATTACGAACAAAAAATTGAAACATATTATACTAGTTTTATAAACTATCTAAATCAATTTAAAATTAAAATAATTAATTTTAATCAATTTTATGATGTATTTACAGATTACGTTTTTAAAGTAATTAAACAATCTCCATTTACTTTTTATTCTTCATATGATATACTGCCAAGCTACTATTTGAATACTGGTTTAGCAATAAACATAAAAAATAAAAACTTAGATAATGACAATTATATATATGATGATTTTTTATCTAATAAAAATAAATTTGAAGGGTATATAAAGGCAGTTAATTTATTTGGCTTTGATGTCGATAGGGAAGTTCCATATAGACTGTTTTTAAATTTAAATAGAATTAGAGATATAGATTTAAAAAACTTTTATGAAAACAACTTTAAAGATTATTATGAACTAGAAATAAGCTTTATTCAAAATTTATTTAATGATTTTTATTCTAGAATAATTAATAATGTCAATAACTATAACTGCTTTCCATGCCAAACTAGCCAGGAAACCATCAAAACTAAATTTGTACAAGTACCTTCTGCGATTGACATGAACAGCAGAAAACTTTTATCGTTTTATGTAAATTGTTTGTATGCTGAAAAACAACTGCCTTTACCAGAAGAAAAAGATAATATAATAAATAACGCAACCATGCTAGCTGAAAAGGTTGATTTGCGTTCTGCGATGGTATATGTTATAGGACAAGTCAACAGGCTAAATAATACCAAAATTATTTAAACAATTTAGATATTACATAATGCTTTGGCCGTGGCGGATTCTCTTGACATGCCGTCTGCAATGCGCTATACTGCAGCCCAAGTCAGGAGATCGTCCAAGACAACCACGCTCACCCCGGTTTTTTAATGTTCCAAACC
>Ga0208019_1001107_pt1 | contig 14495 bp, 20 predicted proteins | sample CB_VirMetaG_5_FD_184540 | JGI IMG/M metagenome (GOLD analysis project Ga0208019, IMG submission 184540) | Freshwater to marine saline gradient viral communities from Chesapeake Bay - CB_1508_1D Viral MetaG (SPAdes) (version 4) | ecosystem: Environmental > Aquatic > Marine > Coastal | place: USA...
ATACATCAGAATATAAGATGTATATGGCGAGAGTTAGAGCGAGAGAGAAACAAGGTGATGAAATAAGAAATGCAGTTAAAGAAATAAATAATTTAAAGGCAGAATTAAGAGAAATAAAAGACTTAATAAAGGGAGTAGTAAAGAAGTAAAATGGCCGCTAGAACAGTATTAACGACTGACACACTGGAAACGTTTAGAACAACGTTTAATAGTCTATCTAGTACAGATATAGGCGATCCAGCGACACTTACAACAACTGCTACAGATATTGTAGGGGCGATTAATGAGTTAGATTCTGATGTATCTAGTGGATTCACATTAGGTTCTACAAGTATAAATTTAGGTGATACAGTATCTACAATAACAGGTTTAACAAGTTTTGAGTCGGCGTCTATAAACGCTACTTCATCTTTGACTATTAATAGTCAAAATGTGGCGACACAACCTTTTGCAATTGCGCAAGCAATTGCGTTAGGATAATATTATAAATAGTATAAATATTAAAAGGAATAACAATGGCTAACGATTTTAAAAGATTTACAGTACCAAGTGTAAACACATCAGCAGGCGCTTCAGCAAGTGCTGTCTATACTGTTCCATCAAGTGGTTCAGCAATGGAATCAATCGTTATCGGAATTACTTTATCAAATAAAACTACTTCAGGTGTAACTGCTAGTGTCTTTTTAGATAACTACGATGGTTCAAATGATGTATATATTGTGAAAGATGCTAGCATTCCAGCTGGTTCATCTTTAGAAGTAATGTCAGGTAACAAAATAGTTTTACAAGGAGACGGCACAACAAATGATGCTATTAGAGTATCAGCAAGTACAAGTACTGCCGTTGACGCTACGGTTTCTGTATTAGAAGACGTATAATATTAAAGAGAGAGATAAATGGCTTATTTAGGAGAAGTACCAAATCCCATTAATAGAGGATTAACCATTAAGGATACATTTACAGGTGATGGTTCTACAACTACTTTTGATTTAGCAACAGCTATACCCAATGTAACAGAAAATGATATTGAGGTATTTGTAGATAATGTAAGACAAGAACCTGGTTCTTCAGATGCTTATACTTTAGGTTTTGATGGATCTTCTAACTTTAAAAGAATTACATTTACAGCTGCTCCTACAAGTGGTGCAGAAATTTATGTATTAAGTGGTTCAGGTAGAACACAACTTTTAGCTGTAACAGATGGTTCTATTACTGCTGCTAAAATTGGTAGTGACGCCGTAAACGGATCTAAAATAGCAGATGATAGTATAGATTCAGAACATTATGTAGATGGTTCAATTGATACTGCACATATTGGTGACAATCAAGTTACAGTTGGTAAGTTAGCTTCAACTTTAGATTTATCATCTAACACAGTTACTCTTCCAAGTTCATTTACAACAAATTCAGGAAGTCAAGTTTTAACAAATAAAACAATTGACGCTTCTAATAACACATTATCAAATATTGGTAATAGTGCTTTAACAAATTCTAGTATTACACTAAATGGTGTTTCAATAAATTTAGGTGATACAACATCAATTGCTGCTGGTACAGACTGGCAAGCAGTTAAAACTTCAAGTTTTACAGCAGTTGCAAGTGAAGGATATTTTATTAATACTACTTCAGGTGCAATTACTATGACATTACCTGCCTCACCATCTATAGGTGATGAAGTTTCAGTTATTGATTATGCAGGTACTTTTGATACAAATAATTTAACAGTTGGTAGAAATAGTAAAAATATACAAGGTTCTGCCGCAGATTTAACAGTTTCAACCGAACGTGCTGGATTTACACTCGTATTTGTAGATGACACACAGGGATGGTTATTAAAAGACAAGTAGGATATAGAATATGGCATATATAGCAAGAACCCCAGCATACGGCGCTTATGAAAAACAAACGCTGACAGCAGATGGTAGTACAACTACATTTGCGTTAAACTTTACTGTAGGCTCATCTTCATCTGTTTTAGTATCAGTTGCTGGTGTTGTACAAGAACCTGAAGTTGGTTATTCACTATCAGGTGGTGGAACTAATATTGTATTTTCTGCTGCTCCTGGTGCTAGTGATACAGTATTTGTAGTCTTTTTAGGTCTTGCTAGAGATGTAGATAATATTTCTTCTACAGGAACAATCACAAATAAAACAGAATTAACAACTGTTGCAAATAATGACTTACTTTTAATTTATGATAATGACGCTGGTGAATTAAAGAAAATTCAAAAATCTAATTTAGATACATCATTAGACATAAATGGTAAAACAGATTTAACAACAGGTTTACAAGGCGCAGATGAATTAGCGATATACGATAGTTCAGCTGGAGATATTAAGAAAGTAAATTTAGATAATTTAGTTACAGGTCAAACTGCTGTAACAAGTCTTGCAGATGATGATGTATTTTTAGTTTACGATACATCTTCAAGTGAAATTAAAAAAGTAGAAAAACAATATGTTGCTACTTCATCATTAACTTACACAAATGGAACATTTACAGGTGATGGTTCAACAACAACAATCACTATTGATAGTGGAAGAAGTGTTGATGATGTAATGGTTTCAGTAAACGGATTTATTTTTGTACCAACAGATGATTATACAATCTCTGGTACTACACTAACATTTGCTACGGCTCCTGTTTCAGGTGCTGAAATAAGTGTTAGATATTTACCATTAACAGGTAGTGCGACATATACAAATGACACAGCTACAGGTGATGGTTCAACAACAGCATTTACAATTGATAGTGGAAGATCAGTAGAAGATGTAATGGTATCAGTAAACGGTGTATTATTTGTTCCTAGTGATGACTACACAATTTCAGGAACAACTTTGACATTTACAACTGCTCCAGTTTCTTCTGCCGAGATTTCTATTCGTTATTTAAGATTAACTTAATAAGGGGTAACAATGGGTGCAATCACTCGAGGAATAGCAAACAACGTATTAGGATCAGGCGTTATAGACGCTACTGACGGTATTAGTGGTGCTATATCATCATCTAATATTGATAACACAAGTTTTAGTGCTGTTTCTTCATTAACTTCTTTAACAGGAACAATTACAAAAGTGGCAAGTGATCCTGGCTCGCCAACTGAAGGACAAGTATGGTATAATACAACTTCAGGTGATTTAAAATTTTACAACGGTACTGCTAACAAAGTAGTACAAGAAAGTTAACAATGGGTGCAAGAACAAGAGGTATAGCAAATCAAATTTTATCAGGTGGTTTAGACGCTACTGATGGATTATCAGGTGTTGTTCCATCTTCTAATATTACTAACGCTTCTGTAACAAGTGTATCATCTACACCATCAATTGGTGGAGGTTTTGATAAAGTGGCAAGTGATCCGCCATCTCCAACTGAAGGAGATATTTGGTACAACACCACTTCAAATACAGTAAAGGGATACCTTTTTGTGTCAGACGCTTGGTCTTCAGGTGGAAATTTAAATACGGCTAGAAGTTCACATTTTGGTGCTGGTACTCAAACAGCTGCTCTAGTTGCTTCAGGTTCACCTTTAAATACAAATAACTCACCAGCCCCAACATCAGGATCAACAACTGAAGAAGGAGATGGATCAACTTGGACTTCAGGAGGAACAGTGCCAGAAGAAAGAAATAATGGAGGAGGTGCTGGTACTCAAACTGCTGCTATTAAAATTTCTGGATTTTTTCCTGGTCCAGCAGGAGGTAATCCTCCAACTGTACAAACTTATGACGGTTCAACTTGGTCAACTACAACAGGCGTTCCTACAGGACACGGTAGAGGTGTAGGATTAGGAACTCAAACTGCAGCTTTTTATGTGGGCGGTGAAATTCCTGGTTCTCCAAATGATACTAATAGAGTAGAAGAATGGAATGGTTCTTCTTGGACAGCTGCCCCAACTATTAATTTAGGAAGAATGTTTTTAGGAGGTGGCGGAACAACAACAGCATCTTTAATTGTAGGTGGTTATAAAGAAAATCCACCAGATCCTGAAGTTAATAATGTTGAGGAATATAATGGAACTTCTTGGTCAAATGTAAATGTTTATCCTGTTGCTCAAAGAAGTATGTCGGGTTCAGGATCTCAAACAGCTCAACATACTTGGGGTGGTTATGATGGAACTGCAAATGTCGCTATTACTAATACCTATGATGGAACATCTTGGACAGCTTCTGCTAATTTAGCAACAGCAAGACAATCATCAAATTGTGGAGGTTATTCTACTCCAAATGCGGCAAGTATAGCTGCTGGAGGATCTGACGCTAGTCCTGCAATTACATCTTCAACAGAAAATTTTACACAAGGTGGTGTTGGAGTAAAAACATTAACATCTAGTTAGGAATAAAAATGGGAATAAAAACAAGAAATTTTGCTAACAACATTTTAAGTGGTGGTACGATTGACGGTACTGATTTCTTATCAGGTACTCTTCCGTCTTCTAACATTACAAATGATAGTGCGGCTAGTGTTACTTCTATTCCTAGTATTTCAAATGTTGTTTCAACTGTGGCTGGCGATCCACCAAGTCCAACACTAGGAGATATTTGGTATAATTCTTCAACAAATGCTTTAAAGTTTCAAGGATTTCAATCGGCGGCTTGGTCAACAGGTGGAAGTTTAAGTCAAGGTAGATGGTGGGGCTATCAAAATGGAGCTGGAGAACAGACAGCAGGTATAGTATTTGGAGGAATAGAAGAAGGTTTAAGTGGATATAGATCTGATACAGAATCATATGATGGCTCATCTTGGACAACTGTTAATCCTTTAAATACAGCAAGACAAGCTGCAGGAGCAGGTGGAAGTTTTACTTCCGCTTTAATAGCTGGAGGACAACCATCTACAACAGCATCAGAATCTTGGGATGGTACTAGTTGGACAAATACTCCCTCTTTAGGCACTCCAAGAGGTTATATGGGTGGAGCCTGTGAATCTGAAACAGCAGGAGTTGTTTTTGGAGGATTACCTCCTCCTACAGGACTTGGTAATACAGAATTATATAATGGAGTTTCTTGGAGTGAAACTAATGATTTAAACACAGTTAGAAGAAGTATAGGAGGAGCAGGAACTAGTACAGCAGGTCTTTGTCCAGGTGGTTATACAACAACGGCTATTGCAAATACAGAATCTTGGGATGGTACTAGTTGGACTAACGAAAATAATCAAATTAGCGCAGGTGGGGGAGCAACTTTTGGAACTGTAACTTCAGCTGTGTTATCACAAGGACAACCTACTCAACTTTGGGATGGTACTTCTTGGGCTTCAGGTGTAAGTAAATCTTCTCCTGTCAGTAATGGTGCAGCACTTGGAACTTCTACTGCTGGTTTAGTAGCAGGAGGAGAACCACCAAATAATGGTGTTACTACGGTAGAAGAATATGTAGGTGCTGGTGCAATAACAAAAACATTTACAACTGATTAATGAGTATAAATATTAGAAAGAATTTAAAAGGAGAATAAACAATGGCACATTTATATTGTGTGGCAGAAAACACAGGTAAAGGTTTTATTACTGCTGATGATAGTCGTAACTTCTATCGTTCAGGACACGCTGGTAATGTATGGGTGATAGAAAATAATGTTTATGGACAGGCTTGGATAACAAGAAAAGGGGCGACAATTAAAACATTAGCAGAGGCACAAGCAATTGTTGATGCTGAAGTACAAACATCAATTGATGCTTGGGAAGCGAATAACGTAGAAGGCGAAACAGCAGAACAAAAAGTTTTAAGACTTGGTGAAAAACCTGTAATATACGCTTTACCAAACGCTGGTTAATTAATAAGAGAGAGATAAGAAATGGCACTAACAACAATATCAACAAATGCTATTAATGATGATGCAGTAACATCAGCTAAAATAGCACCTAATACAGTTGTCGCAAGTGATATACTTGACGGTACACTTACAGCAGCTAAACTTACATCTACATTAGACTTATCTTCAAATACAGTTACTTTACCAAGTTCGTTTACTACAAATAGTGGTTCTCAAACACTTACAAATAAAACAATAAGTGGATCAGCGAATACAATAAACAATATTGCTAACGCTAGTTTAACCAATTCTAGTTTTACTTTAAATGGAACATCAATTAATCTTGGTGATACAGCAGAAATCTCTGCAGGTACATCTTGGCAAACAGAAAAGACATCAAGTTTTACGGCAGTTGCTGGTGAAGGATATTTTGTAAATACAACATCAGGTGCCATCACAGTTACTCTACCAGCGTCACCAACATTAGGTGATGAAGTTTCTATTATAGACGCTTCAGGTACAGCCGACACAAACAATATTACAGTAGGTCGAAATAGTGAAAACATACAAGGTTCGGCAGCAGATTTAACAATATCAACTGAAAGAGCTGGGTTAACTTTAGTCTATTTTAACGCAACTCAAGGTTGGTTATTAAAAGACAAGTAAGATGAGTGAATATAGAGAGATAAAAGGAACAGCAGTAAAAACTTCTACAGCCAATACAGGTTTAGTAGAAAGTGAAATATGGTATGATTCAAATACTGGCGCTTTTAAAATAGAAGGTGCTACAACTGCAGCAGCTTGGGCAAGTGGTGGAAATTTAAATAATAACTCTCAAGGTAGAGCTGGTTTTGGAACTCAAACAGCAGCTGTCGCAGGACCAGGTGTAGGACCTGGAGGCGGAATAGCAACAACAGAAACTTACGATGGATCTACTTGGACAAACGGAAATAGTAGTACAAGAACACCATCAGATAAAAATAGATATATTTCTGGTGCTGGAACACCTACTGCTGGGTTAATTGCTATGGGTGGTTACCCTGCACCTAACCTAAATACAGAAACAGAAGAATGGGATGGAACATCTTGGACAGCTTCTAATCCTGCTAGTGTAGCAAGACGTGGCCCTGTATTAGGTGGTATTCAAACTGAAGCACTTGCAATTGGAGGATATTCTGATCCTACAACAACTTATCAAAATTCTACTGAAGAATATGATGGAACAAGTTGGACATCAGGTGGAAATTTAAATACAGCTAGAGGTAATCACGCTGGAAGTTCTAAAGGAAGTCAAACTGCTTTTTTAGTAACTTCAGGTAATATTCCAGCATTAACTTCAAATACTGAAGAATATAATGGAACAAGTTGGACTGAAGTAAATAATCAACCTACAGCTGTTGCATACCAAGGTTATGCAGGAACTCAAACAGACTGTTTGGTTTGGAACGGATACACTCCTACTGCTGTTACAACAACTTATAATTATGATGGAACTAGTTGGTCATCTAATCCAGCTTCACTAGCTTTAGCAAGATTAAACTATCATAATAATTCAGGTACAGCATCTTCTGCAATCGTATTTGGTGGAGAAGGTCCTGCTGGAACGGTTACTACTACTGAAGAATTTACAGGTGTTGGAGTACGAGAAACAAAAACATTAACAACAAGTTAAAGAGGAGAATAACAAATGGCAAACTATCAATATGTTGTGGCAACCAATTGGGGAAAAGGGTTTATCACAGCGGAAGATTCAAAGAAGTTATCGCCTTCAGGTTTTCCAGGTAATCTATGGAAAGTTCCTGCTAATAATCAGGATGCTAACAGATGGATTGCTGGAGTGGCTGGAGTAAGAAAAACATTATCAGAAGCTCAAACAATTGTTGACGCTGAAATAACAACAGCACAAACAAATTGGGATAACAATAATGTAGAGGGTGAAACAGCTGAAGAAAAAGTAATTAGAATAGGCGCAAGACCAACAGATATTACATTAACGGAGTAATAAATATAAAAAATGTCAAATTATAAAGACATAAAAGGTTTAAAAGTACGATATTTAGCATCGGATCCAGCTAATCCTGAATTAGGAGAAGTGTGGTATAATTCGACTACTAATGTGGCTAAGGTACGAGGTTATCAATCAGCAGCTTGGGCTAGTGGTGGTAATATGCCATACGCTGGATATACTAACGCTGGTGCTGGTACATTAACTGCTGGACTTAGCTGGGGTGGTGTTTTTCCTGTAGTAAGTACTACAGCAGAATATGATGGTTCCGCTTGGACAACTGGTGGCTCATATCCTGTAGCTATAGCAAATCACGGTGGAACAGGTTCACAAACAGCAGCGTTATCTGTTACTGGAATGAATCCAGCTTCTCAACCAGCACGAACTGACGCATTTGAATATGATGGAACTAGTTGGGGAAGTCCAACATCAGTAGGAAGACAAGGCTTTGGTATGAGAGTTTTAGGAACTCAAACATCAGCCGTTGCTACAGGTGGTGGTCCTTTTCCAGCTCCTACTACCTATAATACTACTGACACAGAATTATATGATGGTTCTACTTGGACAGCTGGAAATGCCTTTTCAACTGAAAGATCATTTCACTCAACAGGTGGAGTAAATCAAACTTCAGGTATTGTTGTTGGAGGAAGATCCGCACCTGGACAGGAAACAGCAATTGACCTCGTTGAAGAATATGATGGAACTTCTTGGACTTCAGGAACTGCTCATCCAACAGTCGTTAAAGAGTGTAGTGGCTGGGGGGCTGCAAATGATTTTATTCAAGCTGGAGGTAGTGTACCTGCTGCTACAGCTAATTGTGCTATATATGATGGATCAACTTGGACTAGCACTGCATCTATGCCTGCTGTAAGAAGTTTAAATGCAACAAGTATGGGTACTTATAATACAAATACAGGTATGACTTTTGGAGGTTCTCCTCCGACTCTAAACACAACATTAGAATTTAATGGAGCTGCTGAAGCAACATTAACAATAGGAACAAGTTAAAATGGCAGATTTAAAAGAAATTAAAGGACTTAATATACCAGCAAGAGCTTCTGATCCTACTAATCCAATTGCTGGCGAAATATGGTATAACACAACTACCAACGCCACAAAAGGTAGAGTTTTTTACAATGGTGTTTGGTCAACAGGTGCTAACATAAACACAGGAAGAAGTGCTGGAGGAAGTTCTGGTTCAAGTAAAACTGATGGAATGTTTGCTGGTGGTATTGGATCACCATCTCCTACACCAGGTGGTCAAACAAATAAATCTGAAACAGAATTATATGACGGTACAAGTTGGACAGAAGTTAACAATATAAACTCTACAAGAAGAGGACAATCAAGTGCAGGTACAAGTAGTACATCTGCTTTAATCTTTGGTGGTTATTTAGATCCGTGGACAGGTGCTACTGAATCTTGGGATGGAACTAACTGGACTAATGTAAGTGGTTTATCTAATGCTAGAGATGCAATGGGTGGCGCAGGAACTCAAACATCTGCTTTAGCTGTTGGTGGTGGTCAAGGTATTTCAACTACGAATAGTGTAGAATCTTGGAATGGTAGCTCTTGGGGTAGCGCTCCTAGTGTAAATACTTATAGAATTAGATTTGCCGCTGAAGGTGATAGTAACACGTCAGCTATTGCATGGGGAGGATTAACTTATACTCCAGGTGTAGGTTATACTTCATATACAACTACAGAATCATTTGATGGAACTTCTTGGACAGTTGTCAATCCTACTAACTATGGTGGTCTTTCTTATACAGGAACGGCAGGACAATCAAATACATCAGCTATGTCAATTGGAGGATCAAGTCCAGGAGATATACTAAACAATAACGAATTATGGGACGGAACTTGTTGGACAATAGGTAATACTATAAATGTTGGTAGATACCATCACGGCTGTGGAGGAACAAATACATCTGCTTTAATTTTTGGTGGAGGTGCCCCTGGAGCAGGTTACCCTATTGATGAGGGTTATATTGGCACTGAAGAATATAACTTTGGTAGTGCAACACTTACTGTATCATCATCTTAATAGTCGTATAAATAGAATTATATAATAGCATATAAAATGCTTTATAATGTAACAGGAGAAATTGTAAATGAGTGAAGAAAAGACAGTTGAAAAACGAAATATAAAAGACCTTGTAGATAAGGAATCAGACAATCTACATAACATCTTGGATCCCAAAGATGTTAAAGACTTCAAAGAATTAACAGGCGAATTAAGAGATACTTGGACTAAAAAACAAATTTTTAGAACAGAAACAGAAATGCGTTTTTCTGTTTTAAACGATTTTAAATATCCTACTAAAGCTTCAAAATACTGGCAGTGTGTAAGAGAACAAAACGTTTACCTTGAAAACTTAATGTCATTATCATTTGAGTATAGAAGAAATGATGTTAAAATTAAAAGACTTGAAAAAAAACTTGCTGAAGAAACTGATGAATTAAAAAAAGAATTATATACGATAGATTTAGACGAAAAAATCTATGCTCGAGCAAATATGCAATTGACTGCTAAAGATAGAATGAGAGAAATAAGATTATGGTCTCAAATAAAAAAAGAAAATGATGATGGTTCATTTGATACTCAAAATGTAAATACTCATCAACTTGAGTCTTATGGTCAAATAATGCAAAACAGAGCAAAAACTTTAACTTCTGGTTCAAGTCAACCTGAAGTATTTAATGTTCTTGGTCAATTACAAACAATTGATAGAGTTAAAAAAGAACAACAAATGTTAGGCAACTATACAAAAAAAGAAGCCTTAACTTCAGGAACATCAACTGAACAACCTATAACAAGTATGAATGCTGGTGATGAGTTAATTGAACAGGCAAGAAAAGGTTATGTTGAAGTTGATCCAAATACTTTAAATGCTAACGAAGAAAGTAAAGTTAAGTAGTTGTTATTTGAGAAATAGAGGATTAGAATTAAACCCTAAAAATCAAAAACAAACCACTCTTTACAAAAATGTCTTTGAAAGTATAAAAGAAAAAGGTTTAATCAATCCTTTAACGGTTGTTGTTGATGGCGACAGATATAAAGTTTGTATTGGCAACAACCGATACCTAGCCTGTAAAGAATTAGGTATTGAAGAAGTGAATATTGTAATATCTAAAAGTGAAGAACCTAAGGTATTACACGAAACATATATATACTATAAAAAAGTATTTGAAAGTGATAGTCCTTTTATAAAATGAATGATAAAAAAATATTTTGGTTAGTTTCAATACCACGTTCAGGTAATACACTCTTTGGTTCCTTAATGAATCAAAATCCAAATATATGTGTTACTGCCAACTCAATTACGTTAGAAATATTAAAAGATTTATTTCTTCTTAAAACAACACATTTATTTCAAAATTATCCTGACGAAAAATCATTAGACAATGTTTTAGATAGTGTCTTTGATAATTATTATAAAGACTGGAATTACAAATACATTATTGATAGAGGTCCAGTAACATTAAGTGGTAATCTACAATTAATGAAAAAACACTTTAAACAACCTATTAAATGTATTGTACTATGTAGAAATATTTTAGATGTTTTAGCATCTTATATGAAATGGTATTATAATAATTCCAACGCATTTGTTAATAGACCAGAGTATAACTGTAAAACAGATGAAGAAAAATTAAAACTATTAATGAATAAAGATGGCGCCATCGCAAAAGATTTAGAAGCCATTATAACTTTATTACAACCTGAAAACTTACATATGGCTTGTTTTGTAAAATATGATGACTTGATTGCCGATCCTAGGACTCAACTAAATAGAATATATAACTTTTTAGAGATACCTTATTTTGAACATAACTTTAATAATCTATCTCAACTACAAGTAAATAATAGAAGTTATGATGATAAAATTGTGGGTGATAATATGCACACAATTAGAACAAATGGAATATATAAGGAAGATAATCCATATCGTTCTATGATACCTCAAAGTATCATTGATAAATATGGCCATATAAGATTTTGATATGAATGATATAAAATTTAGTTTTATTTTTTTGGGACAATCGGTTTTAAGATACCAAGTACCATTAGATATTTTTTACACAATAAATGCTGTTTACGAATCTAATTTTAAAAATTTAGAACCTGCCAATAAACAACTTGTAGGAAAAATTGAAAAAGAACATTCTCTTTTTTATGATGGTAGTAATGAAGATAAAATGAAAAGACATAATTTATTACCACATAATGTAATACAATGGTTTAAAGACATATATGCACATTATTTGGAATGGAATAAAGTTAGGAATCCACATTGTCACTTAAATAGTATTTGGGTAAATGAAATGAAAGCTCACGAATATAATCCAGTACACGTTCATCAAGGAAATTCATACACAGGGTTGTCTTCAGTAATGGTGTTGAAATTACCATCTACTTATGGAGTAGAATATTCAGCAGTAGATAAACCACAGAATGGTAAATTACAAATATTAGGAACTGCTAGTGGACAGTTTTCAAATATTGACTATGAACCAGAATTAAAAGAAAGAGATTTTTATATTTTTCCGTATGATATGCGACATTGTGTATATCCATTTAACGGAACAAACGAAATTAGAAGAACATTGGCAGCAAACTGCGATGTTGATTATAACCCAATTGAAAATAGAGGAGTTAGTTAATGAGTGGAATGTACGAAAATATTAGTATATCCGAACCTAAATGGAAAAGTTGGATAATTGAAACAACTACACCATTGTTTACACCTGAACAATGTAAAATGATTATAGATTGTGGACATAGACAAAAGCCACAAAAAGCACAAGTAGGTATGAATAAACCTGGTGGCGGTTTAGATACAAAAAAAAGAGTTACAACAATTAGTTGGATTCCTTTTAATGAAATGCCACATATGTATAGAGATTTATATAAATTTATACAACAAGCAAATTTAAATCATTTTGGTTTTGATGATATTAGAATTACTGAACAAGCACAATTTACTGAATATCCAGAAGGTGGATTTTATGATTGGCATATGGACTCAGATGTTAATATGGCACACGAGCCACCAGTAAGAAAAATATCAATGACTTTACTTTTAAATGACCCAGCAGAATTTGAAGGTGGTGATTTAGAGTTAATGGCACCAGGTAGATTTAAACCAATGAAACAAGGTCACGCAACTTGTTTTGCTTCATTTTTAAATCATAGAGTCAATCCAGTAAGACGTGGTGTAAGACAATCGTTAGTTGTTTGGTTTGGTGGAAAACCATTTAGATAAGATGTTAATAAAAGAACAATTTTTTCCAACAACATTATATGGTAAAGATGTACAGTTAGATAATGAAACTCTAACACAACATATTATTAACTGGTCAAAGCAAGATCCTGGCGTTATAAAAACCAATATGAATGGTTGGCATTCTACAACCGATATGCATTTAAAACAAGAGTATCAATCTCTCGTACAAGAATTATATAAAATGCAAGAAGAAATATACCAAGAAGAATGGTTAGATAGAAAGCCTATGTTAGGAAATATGTGGGCTAATATTAATTATCCTGGTGGTTATAATAGACCTCACGTTCACCCAAACTGTTTATATAGTGGAGTATATTATGTCAAATCAAATCCACAAGCAGGAGAGTTAGTTGTAAATGACCCAAGACCTGGAATACAAACTATGATGCCTATTAGAAAACAAGGAAAACCACCTAAACATTTATGGAGAGAAGCACATTTGGAACCATTACCAGGAAGAATTTTAATGTTTCCTGCGTGGTTATGGCATTGTGTTGAACCTAATAAATCAAATGATATAAGAATATCTGTAAGTTTTAATTTTATACAGGAGGGATTTCAATAGTGTTTCAAGTCTTTGAAAATTTTTTAAATGATAATGAAAAAATACAAATTGAAAATGGAATGTTAGCACACGATTTTCCTTGGTTCTTTTCTCCTATTACAGGAGGAGTGATTACTAAAAATGTAAAAGAGTCAAGTCAGTTGGTACATTTATTTTATGATATTAATTATAATATAATATCAAATGCTTTTGAAAATGTAAAAAACATATTTAATAAAACTAAAATTAATTATAAAAAATTTATTCGTATTAAAGCTAATATGACTTCAAATATAACTAATTTAAAAAAAGAGGAACACGGTCCATTACACCAAGATGTACCTAAAGACAATTATAAGTCATTTATATATTATGTAAATGATAGTGATGGTGACACAATATTTTTTGATAATGATTATAACATAATAAATAGATTTACACCTAAAAGGGGTACAGGTATATTATTTAATTCTAATTTGTTTCATTGTAGTAGTAATCCAATTATTAATGAAAAGAGAATTGTAATAAATTATATTTTTGAAAATTAAAACCGGAGATAAAAATGAATGAAGAATTTAAACAAAAAAAGTATCAAGTAATTAAAAATGCTATATCATATGAATTAGCAAATTTCTGTTTTAATTATCTTTTACTAAAACGAGATGCAGCAGGTTTTATGTATCAAAATAATTTAATTGCTGATAATGGTATGTGGGGTACTTGGAAAGACGCACAAGTTCCAGGTGTATATTCTCAATATGCTGATCCTGTAATGGAAACATTATTGATGAAAGTTTTACCCGTAATGAAAGAACAAACAGGTTTAGATTTAGTACCAACTTATTCATATACAAGAGTGTATGAAAAAGGGTCTATACTATGGCGACACAAAGATAGACCAAGTTGT
>Ga0208019_1001112_pt1 | contig 14436 bp, 8 predicted proteins | sample CB_VirMetaG_5_FD_184540 | JGI IMG/M metagenome (GOLD analysis project Ga0208019, IMG submission 184540) | Freshwater to marine saline gradient viral communities from Chesapeake Bay - CB_1508_1D Viral MetaG (SPAdes) (version 4) | ecosystem: Environmental > Aquatic > Marine > Coastal | place: USA...
TCCATCTCGTGAAAAGTTAGTTAGTGAATATGAAGATACTTTATTTGATAGAGCATTACAAAATAACAAAAATGTTATTATTGATGCAACAAATTTAAACCCAAAAACAATTGCTAAATTTGAAAATGTTGTTGCAAAAATTAATCAAGAATATATTAATTTTGATAATAAAAAACAATATGAAATCGAATATAAATTCTTTGATATAACACCAGAAGAAGCTGTTTTACGTGACTCAAAACGTGAAAGACCAGTTGGTGAAAAAGTTATTATTGACTTTTGGAAAAAATATATACGTGGTAAAAAAGATGCAGAATCTTATATAAGAAAATATGTAGAATATAATCCAAAATTACCAGAATGTATTATAGTTGATATTGATGGTACAGTTGCTTTAATGAATGGTCGTTCACCGTATGACGGAAGTAAAGTTGATACAGATTTACCAAATGTACCTGTAATTGATTTAGTATTAAATACAGTTGGTGATCGTAATTATCCTACTGAATTAATATTTATGAGCGGTAGAGCTAAAAATTCTGAAGAATTAACTCGTAATTGGATTGATAAATATATTATTAGTCGTATAAATGATTATAATTTAACTTATCAACTATATATGCGTGAATCTGATGATTGGCGTAAAGATTCTATTGTAAAAAAAGAATTATATGAAAAATACGTTAAAGATAAATATAATGTTAATTTTGTATTAGATGATAGGGATCAAACTGTAAAAGGTTGGAGAGATTTAGGATTATTATGTTTACAAGTATATTATGGAAACTTCTGATATATTAAAAGGTAACAAGGTTATTGCGGAGTTTATGGGAGCAATTAGCAATACTCATCCTTGGGGATACTTAATCCCCGATGGAGAGCTAAATCTGTCATTCGACTTATTTGATAAAAAAGTATTTTCAAATGACGGCGGTAGTGGTTGGAAAATTGAAGAACTCAAATTTCACTCCTCATGGGATTGGTTAATGCAAGTGGTGGAGAAGATTGAAAGCATGTTACCAGATGGTTTTTGTGTCTTTATTCAGCACTCAGACTGCTTTATTGAGCATCCAGATATTGGAATTAGTGGAAAATCCAGTGATAAACAAGAATCTACTTGGCAAGCTTGTGTAGAGTTCATTGAGTGGTATAACGAAAAAAACAAATAGAAACGAGAAAATTAATTGAGATGGAAACAATTGAAGGAAATAAGCTAATTGCTGAGTTTATGAAACCTCAACATTATGATAAGAGAAGAAAAGATTTTCCATTCCCATTTCCAGTAATAGAAATTGTACCAGCTGAACATTTAATGGGATACGGACATGTTCCTGAAGGAGAAATAAAACACTTTCACGGAGGCCCGGATATGATGAAATATCATTCCTCATGGGATTGGCTCATGCCAGTAGTTGAGAAGATATCAAAAGATTATTCATGGTATTGCTCTAATGAATCAGGCAAATGGCAAATTATAATTGATATTGCTTCAATAAACATTGTAGCTGAAGACCTATTTGAAGTTACTTATAAGGTCTGTATAGATTTTATTGAATGGTATAACAAACAAAAATAAAAATGGGATTTAAATCATTACAAAAAAATATAAAACCGGGACATTACATGTCCGAAACACAATATTACAAAATTATTGAATCTACTCGAAGTCATATAACTGTTGAAAATGAAAGAGGATTAAGATTTTCAATTGCTCATAAAATTGTTGAAGAAGGGATTTTTTCAGCAGATCAATTTACTGAAGAAAAAACTATTACAAAAACACAAATGGCAGAATTATTTGCTTCTTTGGGTGATACTGTTTTTACTGTTAATTTTAATAAACAAGTAAAAGAGAAAGATATAAAAGATGAATTACTTAGTTTATATGCAAATGAAGGTGGTTCTATCAAATCTAGAGCTGAGTACAATAGACGAGTAAAAACAGCACTCAAAAGTGTATTTAAAGGTGATGAACGTACTTTAATTGGTTATCGTATTGGTTCAGATCGTATTTTAGGTAGAAGTATGGTAATTGATCTCGAACAAGAACGTGGTGATAATGAAACATGGGATGCTCGTCAGAGACAAGTTGACCATAGAAATATCAATTGGTTAATATACCAAAATGTTAAATATACAGTAAAATGAGAACACTATGCGTCGGTGATATTCATGGTGGATATAAAGCTTTTATGGATATTTTAGAACAATCAAAATTTAACTATGAAGAAGATAAATTAATTTGTTTAGGAGATGTTGCAGATGGATGGCCCGAAGTTAAAGAATGTTTTAATGAACTATTAAAAATTAAAAATTTAGTCTATATTCTTGGAAATCATGACGCTTGGTTTTTACATTGGTTATTAACAGATCAAGCTGTTGGTATATGGACCAGACAAGGTGGAGCAAATACATTAAAATCATATGATTTTCAAAAAGATGATCGTGTGATTAAACTTTTAACAGATGCTCTAAACTATTATATAGATGAAAAAAATAATCTATATATACACGGAGGTTATAATTGGCATGGTCCTATAGATAGTAATAGTCACTTTAGAGGATATCACGAAATGGCTGGTAGACATTCTGTGTATAATTGGGATAGACATATGTGGGAAACTGCAATATATCACCAAACATTAGTAGATAAAGGTGTACACGAATTTGATGATCTTAAAGTTAAAGACTATAATAAAGTATTTATAGGACATACTACTACTCAAAGATCATATCCTGATTTAAAACCAGCTAAAGCAATGAATGTCATTAATTTAGACCAAGGTGGAGGATGGTCTGGTAAATTAAGTATTATGGATGTCAATACAGAAGAATATTGGCAATCTAAACATGTTAGGGAATATTACCCTAATGAAAAAGGAAGGGGTTAATTATGGCGTATTTAATGGAAAATACTAAATTATGATAATAATAGGAAAACCTATAAATGGTATATATCTTAATGGATTAGAATATTTACTTGATGATAATGATAAACCAATTGAATTTGCTACAGTTGAATTAGCAAAAAATCATTTACAAAGTAATGGTTTTGGTGAATTATCAGACGATGAATTAGAAGATTCTTTTGTATTTTTAAACAACTAACATAATGGCACATATAGATTTAAATAATATATCACCAGAAATGCGATTCAGTTTAGCATATTTAAATGATATTGTTGAACGAAATACAGTTACTGTTGCTATAGATGAATCATTAGATAGAGGTCAAAAGACTGATAAAAAGAAATATCAAAAACGTAAAAAACATGGGAGCTAATGTGGGATATACTTGTAATTCAATTGACAATATACAAGATCAATTAACAGATATTATTCGCACACTTGAAGATTTACGTCAAGATAATGTAGCATTACGTGAATATGGTGATGATAAAGAAGCTCGTGTTACAGAGTTAGAAGATGAAAATAATCAATTACAAAACGAATTAGACGAACTTCATAAAGAATATGATACATTATATGAACAATGTAATCAACTTAAAGATGAACTACAACATAGATTTTCGTTAAGTGGTAAATATTAAAACAAGAAAGGGGATAATAATTATCCCCCTTTTTCCGTTTGAATGCTTTAAAATACTTTACTAAACCAATTATAACTTTCACTTGGTGTAGCAGATTTTTCCAAATTATTTAAAATTGGAATTAAATCACGTGTTCTTGCCCATAGTTTACTACTACCTTTTTTATTAAATCCAGAACGTCTTTCATATGTTTCAAATGGTTCACTTAATTGACGTAATAATTTACTCATTCTATTGACAGTATTAATAGTAGCTGTAGGTGATTTAACAATACGCCAGAATTCTGAAGGTTTTACATAAAACGATAATTCAGTTTGTAATCTACGTACTTGATAAAGAATAAAATATATTTCTTCATCATCATCATCTAAATCTAATGTTGATAACGCTTTAATAATAATAGCAGCAGATACACCCACAATAATTTCAGAAACTGTTTTAATAAAATTTGCACGTTCCATAGGTGTTGCTGTCTTCAACATATTAGTTTTATCTTGTATACTTTCTCTAATTAATCTAATAAATGATACATATATACCTTCAGTAAGTTGACCAGTTTCTATATCAATTTGTGGTTGTATAAAACTACTACCAAATCTACGACGTAAACCGGGAACTATCCACCCTCTAAATAACATAAATAATTGACCATACCAATGCCTCTGTAACATAGATTTATCAAAACTATTATATTTACCATGTAATTTACCATTAATTCCATGTACTATATTACGAAAATCATTTATATTAATATCTGCACGTTCATCTAAAGTTAATTTACCATTTTTATCTAAAGTAAAAGCATCATATAAACTTAATGGTTTACCGTCTTTATTGTGTAATGGTTTACCATCTTTATCTTTTAATTTAGTATTATTCATCAATGCTAACATAGTAGTTACGTGCATTTGATGTTCACCTGCATGTTGTGCTAAAAATAATGCATCCGAAGTCCAAGCTTTTTTTGCTAATGAACCAGTAATGTTTCTACCAAAAGAATCTCTATAATCTCCCTGTAAAGGGTCAATAACTTCGATTATTTGACCTAATTTTGTTTTTGCGTTGAATCTACCCACATCAGCTAAAGCTGCCTTATTTCGCCAGTAAATAGCGTTAGCTTTCCTCCAATCAGAACGAGTATAATATTGTCCACCAAAAGCTTCAATTTGCATTAATGTATTACCTAAAATAACATTATTTGTTGCTTGAAGAAAATTACCAGCTAATGCGTTAATACCTGTAAATTTAGCTAATAATCCAGATATTTTATTTAAATTTACTCCCCCAAAGAATGATTTTACTTGATGTTTATTATAAAATACCATATCAATAAAACCTTCCAAGTGTTTAAAGTTTTGTGATTGACCTTTCTTTTTAATAAAAGATTTAACACCAAACTTCGAAGCAAACGCATCAATTTTAGTTTGACCAGCATCATTTAATTCAGCCGTATCACGATTTTCAATAATATCTTTAAACAAACTAACATTAGCTTGTATATCAGCTTTTGCCCTATATTCATTAACCATATTATGAAAAACTAAAATAGATGAAATAACATCCCTACTTACATGTTTTTCATCAACAGGTGTGGTATAAAAAACAGGTAATGATTCTAATTCTTCACCATGTTCGGTTGTAATACCATATTCTGTATCAGTACCTCTAATATTAAAAGCATCCCAAATACCATCTTTAACTGTTTTTAATACATTACCACCTGATTCAATAGTAATATCTTTTGATTCTTTACGTACACTTGGTAGAAAATAAGAAAAATTATCCCAATTATTACTACGAATATTCCTTTGTGGTAAATGTTTTTGATCTTCTTTATATCTTTCTAATAATTTTAAATAATATTTATGAGCAGCTTTATTTTTTAATAATTGATTATATTTAGCATTTTCATATTGTTTTGCTGGACGACTTAATTCACCCTTTGGTGTAATTTCACCACCAATACTAATAACATTACGACGAAACCATTGTTCTACATCTATTAATTCATCATTTAATTGTTTTAACTCTATTGCTTCTTTCAAACTTATTTCTTCTTGTTTATTTAATTCTGCAATACGATTTTCTAATTGTTGTTGATGTTGAATTTTTTCAGTAATATATTCTAAGAAATTTTCAACAGGTTGTGTATTTTTTTCAAACCATTTAGCTTGTTTTTTCTTTTTTGAGTCCAAATACATTTGACCAATACCTGTTTGTATCCAATCTGCATATCCGTCTTTATCTTCTTGAGAATTAACTATTTGATTTTTATTAAAACTTGGATCAACTTTTTGAATTTCTTTAATTACTTCATCATCTAAGTTCTTATAAAATTCATTTATTTTTTTATAATATTCATCAACTTTATATTGTTGAACAAATGCTAACTGTTTAACATATTTTTGTTCATGTGGATTCCATATTTCAATTTCTTCAATAATATCTTCATTAAACCTAGCAGCATTACTAGAATTTTTACCAGACTCGTTAACATATTCGTTATACACATTTTCCATTTCTTGTGCTGTATTACGTGATATCATATTAGCTTTGTATAAAGCCTCTTTTAATACTTTCGCAAACAAACCAATAGATTTATCACTACTATACATAATAGGATCAAACAAATAACTAAAAGATGATTTATCTTTTATTGAACGTTTCATGGATTCAATTAATGATGCTCTAGAAATTAATGATTTATCTTTCAATTGTTGTATACTTAACCTAACAACTTCATCTCTAAATTCAGCACTAGTTAATGTACCTTCTTTATGTAAACGTTTTAATTTTTTATAATCAGCATTTTTTTCTACAAACTTAGTTCGTCTATTACCACGAATATTATCTATTAATGAAATTAATGAATTTTCAAGCTTTTTTGGAGCATAATCTAATAACCAATCAGCAATTAACGGTATACCTTTAGATATATAATCACGTTCTAACTTTCTACGCATACGTGAAATATCATTTATTTGATTTGAAAAATTTGAATGTTCAGATTGATCTAATAATTCATCAGCAAACAATCTTTCAATATTAGTAAACACTTCTGTAATACCAAATGTATCATATATATCACGTAATTTTTTAATATCATCGGGTACTTGTTCTGATTTATCTTGAATTTGGTTTAAATGTTTTACAGCGTCTGTAACAATATTATAAATTTCTTGTGTAAAATCAGCTAAAAAAGTAACTTCCTCTTGAAATTCTTTTTTTTGTTTTGCTTCTTCAGCACGTACTTTTAATGCTTGTAAAACTTTTATATCTTGAGCTGTTTTACTATCTTTTTCAGATAAATTTGTAATTCGTGAATTAAGAATTGCTAATCGTTTATCAATAGCAATACGTACATCACGCATAATACCAGCAACAGCTGAACCAGCAGTTGAAAAATCAATTTCTAGTTCTTGTTTTAGTTTTGCATTATTTAATGTTGCAGCAAGTGTTAATTCACCATTTACATCTATTAATTCTAGTTGTTGATGTAAATGTTTATATTTTTTACCTTGGACTTCTAACCAGTAGTTATAAGCAACACTTTCTTCTTGATCAAAATGTTCTAATAAATCTTTATATAAGATACTTTCAGTACCTGTATTGGTATAAGTACCAACTACTTTTATATCACAACTTGCCATAATTAACTACATTTAATATCGTTTACACCATCTTCGTTCTTCATATTTTTCTTATGTGCTTCTTTTTGTTCATTAGTCATATCACCAACTAGTTTATTCATATCTTGAACTGGTTTTGGATTAATTTTATCAAAAATTGCAGCAAATCCTTCTGTCTCACCACCAGCATCTTCTTCATCAACAGTTGGATCAGTTTCGGTTTCAGGTGCTATTTTAGAAAATATATTTGCTAAACCATCAGTTTCACCGCCAGCATCTTCTTCATCTAATACATTATTTTGTTCAGGTTTTACACTTGTAGTCCAATATCCAACACCATCAATTGTTTTTCTATTATAACCTTTTGATTTTAAATATTCAGCTAATTCTAATTCACCAATATTATAACTACCTTTACTCAAATGTTCTTCTGTATCAGCTACAAAACTAGCACCAACTGCAATTGCTTTATCAATGTTTTTATATTCACCTTGTAGTTCACCATTCATAACTGGTTGAAATCTACCATTTCTCTTACCGTTAGCAGCTAACATAATAACATCATTGGATTTATATTTACCAGTATTAGCTCTATTGCCCCATGACGTACGATGTTTATTAGTAGAACCTAAACCTTGTCCAATAAATTGAGTTGCTTTTTTAACCTTTAGTATTTCTTTATCTAAATGTTTTTCAGCTGAAGAACCCTTCATTGATTTTTTCATATTATCAATAACAGTCTGTCTAAAATCAGATTTCTCACTAGGTGATATATTTTCACCTATTGTTGATTTAACTTGTGCAAATTTTGCATATGTTGGTAAATATTTAACAGCATATTCATATCTACTTTTATAATATTGTTCAAATGCATATTTATGACCACCTTTACCACCGGCATTTGGCATTAAACCAGCAATATGCCATTCACCGTCTTCATCTTTTATTATGTTACCACGTTCAACACCTTCTTTCCAATTACTTTTCATTACAGCTGGTGTATGATTATTTTTTAAATCAAGTAAATAGTAATACGATGCTGTATTAATAAAATCTTTCTTATAACCTTTATCTAATAAATATTCTCTAAAACCACCTATACTATATTGCATTCCACCACCAGTACTTGTAAAATATGAATCAATAACTTCTTGTATTTCGTTATTTGGTTTCAATACTGTTTTCTTAGAACCAACAATGATAGTACTTTCTGATTTTTTAGGATGAATAACCGATCCATCATATAATTCATTATACTTATCATTCGTATATACATTATATTCTTTAAATTTATAAGGTTCACCCTTAACTTGCATTATATTAAATGTATAAACATTTGTATTTTCACTTGAAAGTTTATACAAATCATAAACTTTAGTTTTCTTATTATAAACTTTTATATATTGATAAGGTACGTTTTCTACACCATTATTAAATTCAATAGTTTGTTTTAATGCTACAAATAATGAACTTCGATCTTCAGAAATAGTTACATTTTGTTTATCTTCTCTAAGTTCTGGAACAAAACCTTCCATTTTATAATTATTAGCAATAAAACTATCTAGAAATTCACTTGCTGTAAAATTTTCTTCAAATAAATTAATACCTTGTTTGTTTGCTACAGTTAATCTAACAAAAAAATCAATCCAATTGTTTTCAACCCAAAATTCAATTGGTACAATATCTGAAATACTTGCACCAGAAGGTGTAAAACCATTCTGCCAAATATCTGCAATAATTATATCTTTTGCAAATTCACTAATTTTATTTTGTAAATCTACATCTTCTGTATAAAAGTGAGATTCATACAATAGCGATTTTAACCCATCTGTAAGTTGTTCTCTTTCATCTCTAGATAATTTAAAATCATTACTAATTGCTAATCTTACATAATCTACATCTTCTTTAATATTATCCCTATGTTCTCTTAGTTGTGAAATAAAATTATTCGAAGTAATACTTGGAACTTCAGAAATGATAGAGCGTAAGCGAAGAACTAGATTATTCTCTGGGTCTTTAAATAAATTATTGAACTTATCAACTGTAAAATACTCTTTAGTTGGCCCTTGTGCTTGAAATAAATTCAACAATATATCTTGTTGTAATCTATCATAAATCTCTTTTTTAATAATATTTTTACCAACACCTTCTTTTAATAAATTAGATAGTTCATTAGATATAAAATCAACCATTAATGAATTATCTTTTACAAAGTTCATAACACCTTTGATACCATATTTTGAAAACGCTTGCGTAATCGGGTATTGATCCATATCACCAATAAGAATATCTTTTTGTCTTTCAACAAATACTTCGTTATCTTGAAAGTTTCTAATTGCTGCTCTAGACGACATATCTGAAATACGATCAATCATCAATACTTTATTTAATTTAACCAATGAATTACCAATATTAGATAAATATACAAAAGCATTTAGTGCTTTTATTTGATTAGCTTTTAATGTATCATTACTTAATACTTCATTAATGGTATCTTTAGTACCTTCAATATTAATATACTTACCTTTTGAATCACGACTAAAATTTACATGTAACATATCCATTGATGTACCGAATGATTTTCTATCAATATTTATATTATGTTCAGCTAACATATCTAAGGATTCATTGCGTAACTGAGCAGTGGATATACCTTTTATACGTGCTCGTTTAGTTAATTCTTCAACAAATGGTTGTTTTCTTAACCATGTAGCAACATCTAAACTAGCACCTAATGTTAACATTGCACCAGTTGCATATGATGTGATTCCGTTATCATTTAAAAATGCCATAAATGGGTCTTTTGCGTTATCAACAGCAATACCCAAATGTCTTGATATATTAGAACTAATTAATTCACCTTTATTTTCACCCCATTCGTAGATATTTGTTAACGATTGTAATGTATGTTCTACACCATTTACTTTAAATTCAATAGGTTTGGTTAACTGTGTTCCTTTAATAAATTGTACAATATTATGACCACTTAGTAAGTTTGCATAAATACCAATACCGTTATTACCATCTTTATTACGCATTTCTAATATTTCTTCTGTATGTGGTTCACTAAAATCTAATGCCTCACCTTTGAAATATTCAGCTTGTTTTGGTAAAAAATCATCATCACGTGGTTGTACAATATCTGCAAAATGTTCTTTATTAGTTAATATACCATAAGAAATATCTATAATTAAATTCTCTAATTCTTCTGTTGTTAATGAAGATAAATCACCAGATTCGATAACTTCTTTAGCTGCTTTTGCTCTAACAAGTTTTTGAGTATAATCTACTTCTTCTTCTTGTACTGGTATCTTACTATTTAAATAATCATCAACAGTACCTTCTGATTTTACATCCTCTGTAAGTACTATAGAAGCTTTTTCAGCTCTTGTAACACCTACGTATTTTAATTGCTTACGTAATTCTCTATCACTTGGAAAACCTAACTGTACACTTTTATCATGTACAAAACTATATTTATAAGTACCACCTTGAGACTTATGAATAGTATGAGCATAACCATAATCAATAGTTCTGGCTATTTTGGTTCTACCTTTATATTTAATATCAACGGGTGATACGAAACTATTTTTCCATTCACTTAAATCTTTCCAAGCAAGAGCAGCTTCACGTGAACGTTTTGGTAAACTTGCAGCATATAATCTACGTTCTTCAAAATTAGCACCTATTTCTTCTAATTCGGCAACTGATGTATCACGTGATATCACAAATGTTCTTACTGGTTGTGATTTAGGATTAAGTACATCTCTAATAATAAGATTATATCCTTGTAAAACAGTACCTGAAATATTCTTTGTTCCTCTATTAACTTCTTGAACAATATAATCACCACCGTTACTGATTTTAGGTTGTTTAGTCTCATAATCAATAGCCCAATTAGCATAACCCATTAATATTTCACCTGTATTATATTCATTCTGGTAATCTTTACCCCAAATACCTTTACGTATTTGTTCGTTCATTTTTTGAACAGTAGCGTTTGTACCAGCTAATACACGTAACAATAAAGGGTTCTTCTTAAATTCAGGTGATTTAAATAAATCAACAGCTTTAATTAAGAATTCTCTAATAGATTCTGTATATATAACTCCTTCACCATCAGCATTAACTTCGCTGATTTTAGTCATTGGTTCAGCTTCTGTACTTGTACGAATTACAGTACTTTCTTTTAACAGTGGATTCTTACCTGTACGTTCAACAATGGTTAATTCAGATGATTGATCTACATTAGAGAAAGCTTTACTTTTGTCAACTTGTTTTACAGGTTTAATTTGTTCAGGGTCACCAACAAATATAACTTTAGCTTTTTTCTTTTCAGCGTATTCTGTAATAAACTCATATAATTTATCATTAATCATAGAAGATTCATCTATAATTAACAAATCATTGGTTTCTAATCTTACATCACGTTGTTGTACAAATTTCGCATCACGTGCATCAAAATTTTCTAAATCCATTTCAGGTGATAAACCAAACAAAGAATGTAGTGTAAATACGTTAGCATTTCTATTTTTCAACCGTAGCACTGAATTTGCTCTATGTGTTGGAGATGAATAAACAACGTTATTATATCCCATTTGAGCATATTCATCTAATATATTTAAAATGGTTGTTTTACCAGTACCAGCGTATCCTTTTAACGAGAATGTCTTATTTCCATCATTATAATCAGCTGTAACGAAATTACCCATTGCTTTTAATGCTGATTCTTGATCTCTGTTCAATTTAAATGGTGTATTTACTGTAACACCGTCATTAAAAGTAATAGTTCCAGGTGCATTTTTATTTGCCTCGATTGTATCCTGAGCTTTTGCTGGACGACCTTTTATTGTATGTTTAAAATAAGCATCAATAGCTTCAGCAATCATCTCTTGATCTTCACTCCATTCGTATTCATCAGACCGATTACGTGTTGCTTTATATGTGTAATAAAAATCTTTATTTGTTTTATTACTTAAACCATTAAGGATGTTTTTTGCTTTTTTATAATAATGTTCATCAATATAATTATCAACAAATTTCCTATCACCAATTAAATTTGGCATCATTATAAATAATTTGTCAACATCATAATCAGAACCCATTTGTGTAGTAATATTCCCCGGTACTAATACAGCATGATCATAACTATCGGGTAATACATACTTAATTACCATAGGTAACATTGAGTTTTTACCTTGTGTTGGAATACGATAACCAACAACTTGTCGTAATTCCTCCGGTATTGTGTCTAAAGATTCACCAGCTTTAATTCCAAATTGTTCAGCTATACTACTTTTAATTGCAATTTCAGCACCTACTATTTGACCATTTTCCTCACGAATAAATTTTAAATATTTGGGATCATTTTCATTAACACCTTTTTGTACATGACCACCCATCTCTGCAATCTGCACAGCTGTAGTACCATTAATACGTGGTGTCATTACATTATTTCTAAATAAAGAAAATATGATTTGTTCAAATTTACGACCATATACAGGATATGATAAAGGAACTTCATAACGATGTTCTTGTAACGTATCATCCCATACAATATCTAAAGCTTTATCATAGTTTAATGATAAATCTCTACCTTCTGTACCTTCTTTAAGAATCTTTCTTAAGTTCTGTAAAAATGACAAATGTGCTGCAATATATGCTGTTCTAGCACCTTCAATACTTTTATCAGATGCTCCTTGATCAATAAGTGTATCTAATTCACCTTTAACTTGTTGAGCATAATCCGCACCTAATTCTTTCATCAATTCATCATATGAATTACGAATCATTTGAGTAACTGCATTATGATATAAATCATATGTCTCTTTACCTGTTAATTCTAACCCACTAGCTTGCATTGTATAGTTAATAGCCATCTTAATACCAGCAATAATATCTTTTCGAAACTGTGAACCATATATAGGTTTTTCATGTTTTTCTGGTAATATTTGTGGTATTCTAAATTTACGTCCACTTAATTTAGATACAGTTAATTTATAATCAGGTGTACTGATATTAACCATACCGTGACGTTCTAATTTACGAGTAGATACTGTATTAACAGCATCAACTTGTACAATATTATCATTTTCATCTTTAACACCATTTTCCATCATATCACGCAATTTATCCAACTGTGGATAATTTTTTGTATAATCACGTAATAATATCTGATATGAATTTTTAATCATTACATTAACCATACGACCATTTTGATAATGGTGTCCACCATAATAAGGTTTTAATGGCATTAATACAGGCATCACATATTTACCTGTTTTTGTATTTAAATATTTAAATTCTCCATTTGGTCCAGAATTATAATTATTATATGCTTCTTCATGTTGTGGTGACCATTGTCCCATAGCTTGTAAGATACGACGACCAAAATGAATACTTGTAACACCAAAAGCATCGGTTTTATTTACTTTATCTCGTTTATAATTGTCGGCATAGTGTTTCTTACCATTGGGTAAAGTTTTTACCATTTGTGCAAATTCTTCATCTGCTTGAGGATAATCATTATGTAAATCTTCAATAGTAGCTTCAGTCCATTCCATAGGTAAACCAAAATCATCATATCCAAGCATTACAGCATCTTCTTCGGTTAATGGTTGTTGTCCCGGTGTACCCATTGCACCAAAACGTTTATTAAAATCTTCATATGATTTCATAAACGCTCTATCTAATGAAAGCATTTTTGTCATTTCATTAGTAGCCACTATTTGATTTTGTATATAATCTTTAACAAATTCACGTAATGATGCTCTAGTAGAACCAAATTGATCATATTTTTTAACAGTTAACGGGTCTAAATCATGTTTAGCGTCACTCAATTTATCCACAGATTTACCATAACGATCTACTAGTTCGGTTGTTGTTTTACCGTCTTTAGTAATATTTTTCCAACTGAATATACCTAAATCTAATAATCTTCTAATCTCACGATTAACATAATTAGTTTCTACCTTATGTACAAAGTCATTTGTAAGACGTTCCATAAGAGCATTATGTTGTTCTTTTGTTTGTATTACACTTAAATATTCTTCCTGAGAACTATTAAGTTTTACATCTTTACCACCAACTGTACCTATAACCTGATTTTCATCTATACCACTTACATTAAGAAATTCGAAAGCTCTACCGTTTTTATTACGTAAACCTTCTTTTTTTGGATTATAATGATAACCTTCAATAAGTTGTTCATCTGGCAAACCACCATTTATATCAGCATTTGCTTGTTGAATACGGCG
>Ga0208019_1001115_pt1 | contig 14414 bp, 18 predicted proteins | sample CB_VirMetaG_5_FD_184540 | JGI IMG/M metagenome (GOLD analysis project Ga0208019, IMG submission 184540) | Freshwater to marine saline gradient viral communities from Chesapeake Bay - CB_1508_1D Viral MetaG (SPAdes) (version 4) | ecosystem: Environmental > Aquatic > Marine > Coastal | place: USA...
AGTAGTACAGAAACTGTTATAATGCCATAAATCATCAGTCCAACATCCTGTTTGCTAAATTATCTTTTTCTTTTTGAAGAATGTTTCTGTTTTCTTCAATAAATTCTTTTGTTAGTTCGCCGGTTTTCTTGGCGCTTTCTTCAACTGCCCGACGAATGTTAACTTTAGATAAATACTTTGTTATTTCGCCATCTTTTTCGCAAGTGGTAATTTCTGAGCAAATGGTTGGGCCTTCATCCGCCCCAACCATTGCTTTTAAAGTTGACCCACATTTTTTGCATTCGTAAGTGTAAATGGGCATTATTCTTCTTGTGAAGCATGCTCTTCTAGTTCTGAAAGATCTCCGGATACAACAGGTGGGTTTGTTACCACAAGTCCATCATCGGACATTTCAAAAACCATTTCTTGAAGAAGTGGCATAATGTCTGTTTGCTCCCAAAGGCACTTCTGTAGAGCCATCAACAGGGCTCCGGCTGCTTGATTTGATAGTTGCATTAGTTTTCTCCTTTGTTAATTATTTGTAAATCGCTTTCATACATTAGAATAGCTAATTCTTTTAAGTTTGTTTTTGATTCCCAGCCAAGCCTCTCTTTTGCTTTTGTGGCATCGCCTAAAAGAAGAGGCACTTCGTGAGGTCTGAAAAGTCGCTCATCAATTTCTACATATTTTTCAACATCTAAGTTTGCACGCTCAAAAACATGATGTAGGAACTCTTTTACACTATATGTCTCGCCAGTTGCAATAACATAGTCATCTGGCTCTTCTTGTTGTAGCATAAGCCACATTGCTTCAACATAGTCTTTTGCAAAACCCCAGTCTCTTTTTGCGTCTAAGTTTCCTAGATATAACTTACTTTGTAAACCTTTTTTAATTCTTGCTGCAGCGAGAGTAATCTTTCTTGTTACGAAAGTCTCACCTCGGCGTGGTGATTCATGATTGAAAAGAATACCACAAGAAGCATGAAGTCCATAAGATTCTCTGTAGTTGCGAACTAAGTTGTGGGCAAACACCTTAGCACAAGCATAAGGTGATGCCGGCATGAATTTTGTTTCTTCATTTTGTGGGTTTTCTGGGTTATCTCCGAACATCTCTGAGGATGATGCTTGATAAAAACGAATAGTTGGATCGAAGTTTCTTATTGCCTCAAGCCAACGCAACGTACCCATTGCTACGGTTTCAACAGTTTCTTCCGGAACATCAAACGAAACTCTTACATGAGACTGTGCTCCAAGGTTATAAACTTCATCTGGTTCGTATTTCTTGAGCAAACGATAAAGAGCGCCCGAGTCGACGAAGTTATAATATTCCATATGGAAATTCTTATGGGCAAAACACTTTTCATCAATTCTAGATGTGCAAATAGAAGAGTTTCTTCGCTTTAGGCCAATGACTTTATAGTCCTTTTCAAGCAGAAACTCAGCAAGATAAGAGCCGTCCTGACCGGTTACTCCTGTTATGATTGCTGTTTTCAATTAATGCCTCTAATATTTGGATAAGTTTTTTTAAACCATTTACAAGTTTTTTCAATCCCTTCTTCTAGAGAAGTATAGCCTTCTTGCTTCCAGCCTAGGCTTAAAAGTTTTTGATTTGAAGTGGGTTTTCTTACTTGCCCTTTTGGTTTTGTTTTATCATATATAATATTACCATTATAGTCAAGTTCTTTTTTAATTAAATTTATAATATCTCTTAAAAAATATTCTTTTGTATTTCCTATATTTATTGGTTCTTCTTTTGTATAATTTTCTAAGCAAAATAAAATTATTTTTGCAATGTCTTCTGCATAAGAAAACTCTCTGTATACCTCTCCGTCACCCCATACTTGAAAGTCAGGCTTGTTATTTATTTTTGCTTCCCATATTTTTCTTATTAAAGCTGGAATAACATGGCTATTTTCTAAATCAAAATTATCATTTTTGCCATAAAGGTTGTTTGGTATAACTGATATGTACTCTAAGCCATACTGTTTTCTAGCTGCTCTTAACTGAACATCAACCATTCTCTTGGCATAAGCATAACCAAAGTTTGAAGGGTGGGGTGGTCCAAGGTGAAGTTGTTCTTCTGTTAAAGGATATGAAACATAAGGCTGGTCTGGATAAATACATGTCGACAAGCAGCACACTAGCTTTGGCACGCCGGCCCAAACACACGTATCAATGACATTGTTGTTTATATTGGAGTTTTGTTGATAAAAATTAAACACATTTTCTGTATTTGTTTTTACACCGCCAACAAAAGCGGCTAGGTGTATCACCACATCAATGTTTTTTTTACCAATTTTTTCAAAATATTGTTTAATGTTATTGTGGTTAGACAGATCGAGCTGTTTCCTTGTGGGGTAAAGAGCGTTTGGTAATATTTTCTTAAAGGCGGATCCCAACAAGCCGCTTCCGCCGGTTACAATGAGCATGAGTTATTTTTTATTTTTTCTATATATTTTTTTAAGCACATTAAAGCTTCCCAATTTAATTCTTTTTTTGATAAATCTAAATTAATATTAGTATTCATTCTTTCTGTTACTCTTTCTGGAAGAAAAACAATCTCTGATCCAAACATTTTTGCTACATCTAATATTGAATATGAGTTCCCGCTACCTAAACAAAATTCTTTTTCTTCACCGGAATACGTTGATATGGCTAACACGCCGCTGATAATATCATCAATATGTGTAAAGTCTCTTTTTTGCGTTCCGGGAGATACAACAGTTAGAGCTTCAGAGTTTCGAAACTGTCTTTCAAAAATGCCTATAACAGTAGCATAATCTCCTTTTTCAATTTGCCCAGGTCCATATACATTATAAAAATAAACAATTTTATATTCTAAATTATACCATTTATTATAATTTTTTATTAATTCAACATTTTTACTTTTAAAAAAAGCATATGGAGATTTGTTTATATTTGTGCCTCCATCACCAAATTTGGTACTTGAAGCGGAGTAGATTAATTTACTATTATTTTTTTTGCAATATTCTAATATTTCAAAAGTACCAATTGAATTTGAATCAAAAGTTTTTTTTATTTCTTTTAATGAAGGCTCTACTCTAGAATACTCTCCAAAGTGAAATATCGTATCGAATATTATATTTGGTATTTGCTTTGCAAACCATGTAGTATTTATTAGTTTTGTGTGCCCTTTAATGTAGTTAACATTATCTAATCTAACATGGTTCTCTTCTTTCCCTGTAGAATAATCATCTAGTGACCAAATTTTAACGTTATTTTTTGTACAAAGTTGCTGTATTAAGCTGGACCCGACAAAGCCGGCGCCGCCTGTTACAAGTATGTTTTTCATAAATTTTTATATAAAACCTCTATTAAAAACTTAGCCCTAATATCATAAGTGTGTTTTTTAGCTAATAATAAACTATTTTTTGATATATTTTCAAGCATTTTTTTATCTTTCAAAGCAATAGTTAAAATTTCTTTTAATTCATTTTTATTGTTATAAAATAATGCATTTTCTTTTTGCTTAAAACCAAGTACTTTATATTGATAATTATAATTTGTTATTAGTGGTATACCACATCCAATAGTTTCGAAATTTCTATAATTAATATCATTTAACATATTTTTATTAAAATGAATTTTATATGAATTTATTGCCTTTACCATATCTTCACCAATAATAAACTCATCAAATATAAAATTAAAGTTATTTTTTAAAAAATTTATCACCTCTTGTCTATTGACAACATTGCCACAAAAACCTATATCACTTCTTTTATCTACTTTTCTAGGACCTATTAAGGAACTATCATAACAATTTGGAAACCAAACTTTCTTCTTGCCATCAGCATAATCTTTAGTCGAGTGTAGCAATAGATTGTAGTTGCCTCTGTTAAATTCATAATTAAATTTTGCCTCTCCGGTACAGTGAGCATCGATCGACCAGAGCATTTTTTTTGTTTTAACTTTTGATAGATCCGGAATCCAATTGCTGTTGTCGTAATTTTCTAAATTTATTATTAAATTATATTTTTCAAAGTCTATATCTTTATTAAAATTGTCATGGCCGAGCCCCCAAACACAAGTTTCGTGATTTAATTTGTTAAATGAACGAGCTAAACAAAAACATTCTCTAAAGTTTTTATTTTTTTCATGTTTTCCATTACTTTGTATTATTAATATTTTCATTATAAAAATAGATCTCCGTATTTGATCTTATCTACATAGTCTGAGCACACCCCAAAGCATTCCGATATATCCCAACCCTCAGCAAACTCTGGCATGACTGCGATAGACTTGTTGGTAACTTTCTTGCCTGGATAGGTCCAAAGGAAAAGGTTTGACGTTAGGACAGCGTCATCTGTGTCATGAAAAAAATAATTATTTTTTATGTTTCTTTCAATACAAAAAAATAGCGCTTCTATATTCTTGCAGTGTAACCATAACCCATCTTGCATAATAAAATCAAGATGAGTTTTATATTGAGGTAAGTCATGCCCCATGAAAATATCATGATTAACATACCAGATATCAATTTCAACATCGTATCCAAGATTCAATGCTCTAATAATGTAATCTTCTGAATTTTCGTCATTAGAGCACGGCCCATTGACATTCCCCCTGTGGGATATCAGCCTAACATTTTTCATTATCTAAAAACACTTTTAAGTCTTCAGGGGTTCCCAAGCCCCACATTCTATCAATTGAAAATGTTATTATTTTTTTATTATCAGCAATAGCTTCATTGAAGACTGGACAAACATAAAATTCATTATTAACCCTTTTATTTTTTTCTATCATACTTTCTGCATATTTGACAAAATCAGAACCTTTTTTCCAGTAGTAAAATCCAACAGTTGCGTTATCGGATATGGGGTTCTTCTCTGCTACCTCTAAAACTAAATTTTTTTCGTTTGTTTTGGCATATGACCACTTGGGATGATCACTTTTAAATGTAGCAATGCCTCCGTCACAGCCAGATTCCTGCATCTTATAAAAGAAACTTATGGGATCCCACTCAACAAACTGATCTGAATTAGCAAAAAATAAAGGCTGATCATTATTAATAAACTCTTTTGCCAATAGAGCAGTGCATGCTGCGCCTTCCGTTAGGCTTTCGACTTCTATTACTTTACAATTTGGTTTTATAACTTTTAATACTGAATCTATATTGTAATTTTCCCTGTGTTCTTTTTGAACAATAAAAATATAATTTGCATCTACTGAAAGGTTATCAACAACGACTTGAATCATTGGTCGACCACCAACATCTATTAGCGGCTTTGGCTTTTCGTATCCTGCGGCTGCAAATCTGGACCCGGCGCCGGCCATTGGAATTAATACATTCATTTTTTCATTTCTCCATTTATAATTAATTTTATTATTAAAAGTTAAATTTATTGCTTCTGATACGTTCTCAACATTAACCTCTAAAGAGGAAGAAACTCTAAATACATTTGCACCAGACCTATAAGCCGCCTTAAGACCGTGTGGTGAATCCTCTATTATTAGAGTTTCCTCTGGATATGCCGATGCTTGCTGCATCGCCTTGCAATAAATTTCCTGATGAGGTTTGCTTAGACCCACATCTTCATTTGATAACAATATATCAAATTTATCAATAATATCTAAAGATGTTAAAACTTCTATTACAGTTTTTTTAATAGAATTAGAACAGCATGCAATTTTAATATTATTATTATATAACCAATTTATAAGATCTTTAATATCCTTATTTTCTTTTAGGTTTTTTATTTCTTGAAAAGTATACTCTTGTTTCTTGTTCCATATATCATCGTGATACTCTCGATCAAGCCCTTTTTCCTCGGTAAGCATATCTAGTTTTTGATATGTTTTTAAACCATCATATTTAGATAAATGCTCTTCTTTGCTTATGACAAATTTATCACCATAAGATAAAAGTGCATCATTTAAAGCTTTATAATGAATATCTTTACCATCGAAGAGAACCCCATCTAAATCAAAAATTATAAGTTTTATATTATTCATACTTTATATTACTGGCCTTCTATGAAGTGAATAGTCAAATTTAAATCTCTTAATTTCTAATTTCGATGCAAGAAGATTTTGTTTTGTTATCCATTCAGGGTGTAGCGGTATTTTTCTTTGGTTACATAAAAACTCAAGATTTGAATAACACTTGCAATATTTCATCATTGATTCGTAATCCCCGACTGCAAAATGATCCATAACATACTGTTCCATATAATCTCCAGAATAAGATTTGTAATACCCATTTTCAAAAATAGTTTTTTTGTTACAAGGCTTAGGTATGTAAATTTCTCCTATATTAATATTATCAATATTGAGCCTATCTTCGTAGAGGATATCCATTCTAGCTCTTACAAAAAAATCATATTTTTCGATATCATGATTATTCAATAACTCAAAACATTTTTCAATTTTATAGAATGAAGATATACATCGCATAGGATGTATTGCAGTCACTTTGTGTAAACATGCTAATTTCTGACGAAGTTTTTCTCTCACTTCAAAATAATCCTCAACAACAATTTCTTTTGGACTTAATAATTCTATTAATTCATTGTATGAATTCTCATATTCAGAATGATTCTCATCCACACTTATATTAGATTGGCTATAGGTGTGCACAAATATATCAACATTAAAATTATTTAATATGCTTTTTTCTAATGAATCATAACAAAGCTTGGCTGATCTAGAAATCCCAGGTAATAACAATGCAATGTTTTTATTACTCATAATGAACTGTTTGTTTTCTTATATTGTTCAAAAATATCATAAAAACTATCTTCATAACAAGAGTCAAGAGTTGAGTGATAACACCCTGAACCAAGTTCAATGTGTGGCTTGAAGTTCTCATGTAATAATAGATTTAAAGATTCAATCATCATTTTTTGTTCCAAGTTTAAAATCCTTATATGCATATCTACTAAAGTGTCATCATCATAAATTTTAATTTCTTCACTTAAAACTAAAAAACCCTTATCTATTTCTTTGCTTATAATATGAGATGTAACTCCTTGTTTTATATTTTTAACAACAGCCCACTGAATAGTATCTAGACCTCTATTTTCTGGAAGTATGCCTGGATGTAAATTTAATATGCCCATGTTAAAACATTGTATCACTTCGTGTGAAAGTATTCTCGACCCCAATATAACTCCAAGATCACAATTTAATTTATTTATTTGTTGTATTGACTCTTGTGAATTGTGGTCTGTAATAATATAATTTATATTGAACTTGTCTAATATAACCCTGGGATCGATAAGATATAAGTCTCTAGGAGCAATTCTAATATTAGACTTTCTTATATTTAGCTTCTTCCAATCTTGTAGTATTACAAGGTCTGGCTTAAAGCCAGACAGAATCATATTAATGATTCCATTTTGTGTCTTGAAATGATTAAAATTATATGCAAATACGCATATTTTCTTGTTAGTCATTTGGGGATACTATATTATTAATTTTATCATGTATTTTTCTCGAAACATATTCATGATCTGCGTATATCTTTTCAGACACCCTGTCACCCCTCCTTGGAGAACATAGGATCTTGGCTCTCTCTGGATAAAGTGAATTTGCAATATCTCCCATAGAGCGTATGTTTGGAGTATCAATCATAAATCTTCCTTTGTGTCTTGATGAAAACATTAAAAGACTAACTGCCTCATCAAGACTAATGAAGAATCTATTACATGAATTCATAACTAATATAGGATCTTCTGAATTTCTCCAAATCTCAAATACATTCCCAGATGTCTCTACAACATTATAGAACCTACAAACTGAACCCCCTTTGTTTAAAATCAGCCTTTCAGATATAAGCTTAGTAGCTCCATAAACTGTCTCTGGATTACATGCCTTACACGTACTGCAAAGGACATGATGTGCATTTGGGTATTTCTTTATGAGATTTAAAACTCCTATTGTATTTATTTCTACAGCAGACTCTACACACTCTTCTCCCGCCGGGGCGTGTTTCGCCCCTGCAATATTAATTACATGTGTGAAATCTTCTTCAGGAAATTGTTCTATTTTAGTTACATCCATATTATGGACATCTGTAGCTAAATAATCAACTCCTATCTCGTCAAAAAATGATGTAAGCCTCTCTCCAATAGACCCGCCGGAGCCAGTAATCAATATTCTGTCTTTAGAAAAATTTAATTTTTTAGAATCATCTATTAGGTCTTGATAAATTTTTCTTCCTAAAATTTTCTCTATATTTTTAATTTCCATAATATTTCTCCTTAACGTTTTTAGCAGCCTTTTCAGCTATAGGACAGTTCCCAATTATTTGTTTTTTAATATAAGCTGGTTGTTTATATACTACTTCTGGGTAGTGGCCAGTTTTTTCTGTGATCACGCCAAGCTGAGCTTCGATGCCCTTATCATGAAGTTTCATTTGCTCATATGCCATTAAGCATAATGGCTCAGCCAATCTAAAGTTAAACCCTATACTCTCATGTACATACTTTTGAGTTTGCCCTTGATTGCAAATAGATCTTATTAAATCTGGATCTGCCATGGACCCCTTTGGCACACAAATCATGCCGCCTTCAAATGTTGATATGTTTTTTGTTTTATAGAATGAAAAAGTACCTATATCTGACATCATTCCAGCATAATTTCCATATTCATCTTTTGCTAAAAATGACTGAGATGTATCTTCTATCAGAATAAGATTGTGCTTTTTGGCAATTTCTTTTATTTTTTTCATGTTGCACACTCTTCCAAAAAGGTGAACGACAACTATGGCTCTAGTTCTACTAGTGATTTTGTCTTCAATTTTATCTTCATCTATCAACAAGTTACTTTCTTTTACATCAACAAAAACAGGAGTCCCCCCAGATATTAATATTGAATTAGAAGTAGCTATGAAAGTAAATGGAGTTGTTATAACTTCATCGCCTGGTTGAAGTTCCAATGACCACATAGATGCTATAAGAGCAGAAGTTCCATTGTTAACTGATATGCAATCCTTTAAATCAAACCTGTCTTTAACATAGTCTTCAAATATACCTCTAACTACTGAAGGCATTCTAGACTCCCGTATCTTTCATTTACTATTTCTGTAATAATGTTCTTATATTGCTCAAATGGTCTAAGAGAATGAAATTCTGTATAAAAAGAAGATTTTAATTTATCTAAGGAGAATGAATTATGCAAGATGGTTGATCTATCAAGTTTTCTTGGGCTGTAATCTTTATAAAAATAATTTTTTTCTAATACAATATTTTTATTACCTTTTTCAATACTACTGCTAATAACTCTTGAAGAATAAGTTTCATCTAGGCCCCATAAATCACGTGGCAAGCTTGGATCGCAATTCTTCATTTTATACATTTTGTCTATCTCGTCGGCAAATGAGTCTGAAAAATTATATATATCATTAAAAGTGCTGCCTTTCCCTACGTGATGAGATGATGGAAAAAGATCTACCCTTCCATAAGCATCAGAAAATGGAACAATATACAGGTCTTCCTCATATTGTTTAATTTTATCAAAAAATATCCCAGACAAAGGAATTTGATCAATTCCAGATGTCATGCAAACTTCTTTTTCAAAGTTTTTACAATAAAAAAACATAGTAAATGGTACAAAACAATCTCTGTCTTTGTTGATTACAAAATTGTTTTTATTATCTATAAAAAATATTTCACCAAACTTTTCTGACAAACCTAAAGCTAGAGCTTCATCTTTTGATCCGTAATAAATTAATGTTGGAGTTACATTATAGAATTTATAGTATATTTCAGAATTTATATTCCAAAAAGAACTGTAGATTTTATTGTTGTTTAACGAGAATAAGACTCTATCAATATTCATATTATATTTTGTTAAAAGATATTAATTTATGCTTTGAAAATAAAATATTAAACCCCTTTTTCAATAGCATTTTAAGAAAAACAGAATCATCAATTCTGTATGCGGAATCTTTCTCTGGAAAAGAGTTTTCCAGAAGGACCTTTCTTCTGAAGGAAGAATGAGCATGATGCAGCTCTTGTTTGCTTGTTGACATTATACCTAAAGCATTTGGATCTGGCAAGCACTTTTCATACGTTAAATCTTGAACATCTACTGATTGTGTTCTAACTGAATTTTTGTCATTGTAGAAGTATCCATGAACCATTACATCACAACGATCATGCTCCTTCATGAAGTTCTCTACAAACTCTACTTTTTTTTCGTCAAGAGTGTCGTCTGAATCCATAAGGCAAATAATATCTCCTGTGGCCTCTTCTATGCATCTGTTTTTAGCGTATGCCATAGTAGAATATTTGTTCTCAGTTAAGAACTTATATTGTATTTCATTATCTAGTGTTAAATTTTTATCTTCCAAAAAACTATCTGATACTGGCTTAATAAAAATTATTACTTCATCTGGCTTTCTTGATTGAGAATTTAAATCTAAAATTAAATTCTTTAAGTCACTAAAATCATTTACGTGACATGGTATACATACTGAAATTTTCATTTTTTACCTATATAATTTATTAATATTTTTCTATGATCGTCATTAGGATTCTCCCTAGCATCGAATATTTCACCAACAAATGAGCCAGAAGAATCTCTTTCTGATGGAAAATTGTTTCCACTAAAAAATTCATCGTGAACTAAGCAGTTATCTTCTATTTTAGGATAAATTACTTGAGATAAAAAGTTCTGATCAACCTGCCAAAAATCACCTTTGGTATAATGGTTAATATCATCTTTCATAGATGATAAAAATTTATCTTTTACACCCCACATTCCACCCATTATCTTGGCAGTGTGATAAGGGTGGTCTCTCATTATGTGAAATTTTTTATCTGAAGTAATCCATTCACCAACAGCTAGACTCTCTCGCTTTGAAAGCCTTGAGTCGCAATCTCTTGATAACATTATATCAACGTCTGGATCTGATGCCGGTAGAAATCGCCAAAACATCCCCGTCCAGTCACCTTCTTCATTCATTTCTATTATTTCAACATTATCTAATAAGCTTAGTTGTTTGATTATTTTTTTAGATTTATTTAATGTTGATCTTCCAATATAAAACCTGCAAATCCAGCCAGGGTATAAATCCTTAGCTAAATAAGCATTTTTCAGCGCACCCACTGTGTACTTAAGATTGTTGCCCCAAAGTGAGAAACTTATTACTTTTTTATTCATATTTTATACTTATGTCTAATTTTTAAATCGTGAAAAGCAGACTCCCTAAGAGCGTTTTCTGTTGTTGATAGCCCAGAAGGATTAAAGAAATAACCCCCTATTATTTCACTTGTACAGTATGCTCTTTCTCCGTTTGAAATGCATCTCGTCCAGAATTCATAATCTCCGGATGTACCAAAATCATTACTAAAATATCCATATTTTTCATGAAGCTGCTTTTTCCATACAGGGTGACAACCAAGATAACACCTTTGCAAACAATCTTGTAAGTTAATGAAGCCAACCTTGCCCTCCAGGAAGCTTCTATTGTAAGTTGATTTATGGCTGCTTTTAATATCAATAGAGCTGTTAAAAAGCACATCTTCTTTTGTCAAAAGATGATCCCAGCCACAAAATAAAGAAGTCTTTTTATATTTTTCAACTAACTTAGTCATTACTTTAATGTAATTTGGGTATATTACATCATCTAAATTAGCATTTGCAATTAAATTATTTTTTGCTTCTTTTATGCCTTTATTCCAAGATAAGTATATGGGTTCTGGTTCGGAAAGCAAAACATTTAATTTTAATTTATTAATATATTTTTTTATAATATCTAAATCTTTTTTATAAGTTTTAGTTTTATTAACGATTAAAACTACTTCGCTTTTTTCAATGTCTTCTACATGAGTCATTGATAACAAAAATCGATCTAAATATTTTTCGCCTTCATATACGGACGTAATAAATGATATCATGATAAGCTCTTAATTTGATTTTTTATTACTTGCTTTTTGTCTCGCATAACTTCTATAAGTTCTGTTCCCTTTAAAGAAAACCAATCTTCGTATGAGGCGCCTATCATCTTGTTTATATAAACCTTGATACCAAGCATTCTTGCTTCTACAACAACTCTGGATAGTGTTTCTGGCGTCTTTGGAAAGAAAGCAAACTGGCTGTTTTCTGAAAGCAAAGATAGAAACTCTTTATATGACGTACTTTGTATTAAAACGTAGGGAATATCTTTAAACTTGCAAAACTTTATTGCATCACTAGTGTTTTTATGTGCAATATTTGAGTTCATAACACTACAAGTGTTATTTTTAGGTTTCTGAGAGAGTTCTTCTAGTAATTTTAGACTTTGCTCACTCCATAAATTACCACCTAAACTAAAAACATTTTTAATATTAAGGTTTTTTTCTATTATCTCTTTATGAAAAGCGCTTTGTGCAACGACCTTAAGAGCATTAGTATAAAAGTCTAAATGAACTATTTCATCTGAAGGTGCTTTAAAACCTTCAAATAGACCAGGATTTCTTGAAATTAGATATTTGTGATCGTGCTCGTAGATTATGTATTTGCAATTATTTTGAATAAATTCTTTGCAGTCTTTTGAAAGATAAATAAAATTACTAATAATAAATAAATTATCAATATTACTTTTAAGAAATTTTAAGTCGACCATATGACTTTGAACACGTTCTATATCGGCATCCAAAACCTCACTCAATAAAACATTGTCATTGATTTCGGCGCCGCCCAAAACATGTTCAATAAAATAATCTGATATATAAATTATTTTTTTAGTCAACTTCTATTGCGCCCCTTTCTGCCAGCCATCGTTCTATTTCTTCTTCGTTGTACTCCTCGATAATATGTTCTTTTAGTAACATATTATGTACATCTTCTTCATTTGGCCAGTTTTCTTCAAGCCAGTCCGCCAACTGGGTTGCCTTCTTTTTTACTGCATTGTAGTTGTCCATCATTGAGCGAAGTTTCATTTTAAATGAGCCTTCCTTTGGGAAACACCACATTGAGTCTTCTTGAATAACCTTTGGCCAAACTGCTTCTTTCTGAACGTGACGAAGGTCATAATCAATCTTCATTGGAATAAACTTGTTTTTTCCCTTCACGGGCATTGTCAAGAAGTCAACGTGCCCTGACCAAGCTGGTGCGATAATAGGAAGCCCTGCTTGTGCTGCTTCAAACAAAGGAAGTCCGTAACCTTCACCATGAGTTGTTGTGATGAAAGCGTGAATGTCCTTGTGACGATAAAGACGTGCCATTTCTTCTTCTGACATATATCCATGAAGAAGATAAATCTTGCATTTCTTATCTTTGTAATCTTCGTGGTTTAGAAGCACCTTGATCCTCTCAATGCAATGAACTCGATCAATCTCACAGTTCTTTGCTAGATTAGTCTTAAGAACTAAACCAACATTTTCACGATCAAAGTTTTCTTCAATAAACCACTTAATAAGGTTTTCTAGGTTCTTTCGTGGCCCCCACTGGGCAACTGCTAGAAAATTAAAGTCTGTTTCAAAAGAGATTTGGTTCTCAATTGACTCTGGACTGTCTTTGAAGTCCCAATCTTTTCTTGGATAAGGAATAACTTCAATAGGTGTCTTGTTCCTAAAGTCCTTAACAATCTCTCCAGTTTGGCTATTTTGTGCATCGTAGGAAGTTTCATCAAAAGCATAGCGAGCAAACTGAGACGGAACAATGATTTTATCCATCATGTTTGCTTTTTCAATCCATTCTCCTGCAATCTTTGTGGTTTCGATACCTGCGGTGACGCCAATATTGATCGGTGCGATGCGCTCCCACTCAAGAGGTATTGTGACCTGAACTGAAACATCCGGCTGCGGCATTTGCCTTTGTTGCATTAACATAGCCGTCTTTTTAATGAGCGAATCAAGCCACGCACGCTCCTCATCGTCTTCAAAGATCCAGTTTGTCGCTCCCCAACTTGTTGAGATAAGATAAAGATCTAATTCTTCTTCTCTTGAACGAAGGGAGCGAAGAACAAGTCTTGTGTGTTCACCGTATCCTGATTGTGATAAGGCTGGTCCTCTTACTAATACTTTTTTCATGCTATCTCCTCAAATGTCCAAGTTGTGTAATTTTTTCTGTTTTCCCAAGAGCCATGACGGTTGTGAATATCTTCTAGCAACGTTGGCCACTTTTCACAGAAGTTATTAAAGTTATAGTTCTTTTGTACATGATCTCGTCCAGCTTCACCAAGTGCTTTTCTGTCTTCCTCGGACATTTCTAACATCTTCGTGAGAGCCTCTATAAAGGCTTCCTTGTTGAGACGGTCCTCATAGATGTAAGGAATGTCTTGAGAGCCTATGATGGCCTTTGAGGACGGTTCTAGGCCTATTCCAAACCAGTTCTCACCATCAGTTACTTGTTCTTGGAGCCCACCGGTCATATTTACAATGATTGGAGTTCCACAAGAAAGAGACTCAAGGGTTGCTAAGCCGAAACCTTCAGCATCTGAAATGTTGATAGTGCAGTCGACCATATTATAAATGTTCGCAAGAA
>Ga0208019_1001116_pt1 | contig 14409 bp, 20 predicted proteins | sample CB_VirMetaG_5_FD_184540 | JGI IMG/M metagenome (GOLD analysis project Ga0208019, IMG submission 184540) | Freshwater to marine saline gradient viral communities from Chesapeake Bay - CB_1508_1D Viral MetaG (SPAdes) (version 4) | ecosystem: Environmental > Aquatic > Marine > Coastal | place: USA...
AGTTGATATACCCCAACCTTCATCTTCCATTCTTTTCATAACTCTGTTCCATGCTTTAGATCTTAAATTACTATTTTCTTTAGACCAAATATCTGGGTTTTCACCAACTGTCATTGCAGCCATTTCTTCATGCCACATACCTTTAATTTGTGCCATAGCTTGTGGTGGTACAATTTCTTTTGGCTCCCAAGCTAACCAAGTTGTTTGATCTCCAGCAGCAAATAAATTATCATGTAATGGATCTTTTTTATTTTGAAAAAATTTAAGAAAAGCATTAGGTGATTTTAATTGTGTATTAAACATATATTCAAATGCTTGATTATTAGTATCAAATTTAGCATTTATATTTTCTAATTTTTTATCTAAATTTTCATTTTGTAATGATTCTAAAATAGAACTTGCTCTATTATAATCTTTATTAGCAATACTTTCTATTACACCTGCATCAATAGCTTTTTGATATAAATGATTATATTCTACATTTGGAAATAATTCTTCATTACTTACATATTGATACATTAAAGCTTTTTCCATAAAATTATTTAAAGTACCTTCATCTTTAAAAGATCCAGCATCACTTAAAGTTAAATATTTTTTAACTTGATCTGGAAAATAATCTTGACCTGCAAATAAATTAATTGCAGTTTTAAAACTATCACTATTTAAATCAGAATATTGAACTTTATTAATTCCATTATTAGCTAAAATTGCTTTAGCCCACATTTCTCTATCTTCATCAGATTCAAAATTATATATTAAATTTGGATTTTGCATTGTTTTAGAAACAATAGATTGTATTCTATTTGCATCAGCAACATATTTAATTAATTCTCTATATTTTGTAGATCCAATATCTATTTGAGGTAATTGGCTTAAAACTTCATCCATACTTACATCACCACCTTTAAATCTTTCTAATGCTAAAGGTCTACCAGGTTCTTTATAATCTTCTAAAGAAAATTCTGGTTTTTTAGATTTACCAAATATATTATCTCTATGAAAAGCTTTATATTTATTAAAAATATTATTAACAATTTTTGCTCTATTATCATCATCCTCATATAAAGATCTAACAATTTTATACATTGGATTTTTTTGAAATTCTTCATCAACCATTGCATCATATTTATCTTCATCTCTCATAAAATCATTTAACCAGTTAAGAGCTTGTACTTCTTGACCATTATTATAAAGCGTAGCCATAATATGAAATCCTCTAGAAACCATTAATGCTTCAGCTTGATCTGTAATATTTTTAACATGATCTTTTTCTTTCATCTTACCAGATGCAACTAAATTATTATAATCTTCATGTCCTATTTCATTAATTTGTAAAAGATTATTTATAAATTGTTTATTAATACCTGGCATAGCTAATTCTAAATCTTGTTTATTAAAGATTCTCATAGAAAATTCAGCTTCAGAATTAAAATTATTCCATTTTATATCTCTATCAGAAAATAATTTACCATCATCAAATTCTTTTTTATTTGCAGTTGCAGATAATATAGAGTTTTGACTCCATGCTGCTAACATTGCATTAGCTTGTATTTTATATTGCGCAGGAGTATTTTCTAATAAAGTTTTAGAATAAGTATCAACAGCAGATTTCATTTTATCTGGATTCATTGAATATTCATTTCTAAATATTTCAAATTGATCTCTTGTTTTAATTTGAAAATCTTGAAAATAATTTGCTTGAGCAGTTTGATCAGCTTCTGTTTGTAATCTATTTAATGTAGGTTTAAAAGCATCAAAAGCTATACTTACGTAACTTTTTGCAGGAACATAAGGTATATTAGAAGGTGCTTGTATTTTAATTTGTGATCTATCTTTTTTTAATGCCATAATTAACTTTCGTATAAATCTTTTTTAGCTTTATATTCATAACCTGCACTAGCTATACTAACCCATCCACCAAATTGTTCTTTACGTCTTTGTGATGCAGCTATATCTTGTGCATAACCAATATCTCCGACTTGTGTTCCAACATTTAATCTTATTGTTGCAATGTCTTTTTCAAATGTTTCACTTACATCTTTTTGAATATTTAAAAATGATCTACTATCCATAGAAAAACCAGAACCAGCTTGAGTTGCTTTATTAGAAGCAATTGTTGCTAAATATTGTTCTCGTCTATTTGCTGCTTCTTGATCAGCAATTCTTTTTGCAGCTTTTTTTTGTTCTTCATATCTTTGTTGTTCTATTTCAGCTTGTTTTCTAGATTCCTTAATATCATAAATTGCTTTAGCTGCAGATACAACAAACATTGTGACTGGATCAGCACTCATGCAAAAACTACCTCCACTGACATGCCTAAGATTTTAATTGGTAAAGGATCATCTTGGCTAATTGTTACTGTAGGATTTTTACTATATCCTAAAAAGAAAAATTCTTTTTTATCTGTTACTGGTGTGAGGTCAGAGCCACCTTGAAAATTAACTTGTTGTATAACTAAAGCTTTAGAGGTGCTGTCTGCAGCTTTTATAGTCATATCAAGGGTAGAGTTAATATCCACAATGGCTCTTGAAATTCTTCTTGGTAATCCAGTTAATGGCCCTTCTGGTAATTCTTTATCAATTGGCATAGTTTCAATTATTGGAATATAGTTAAATCCTACTTTAAGTCCAGTAGCTTTTGGTGCATTTGTTAAAATTATTTGATCTGAACCAGATACTGTAAATGAACCAATTGAACTATTGCCATCAACAATATTAATAGATTCATTAGTATAAATACCATTAACATCATGTAAAAATCCTTTTACTAAAGTAATTACAGCATTATCTGCAGGTGTTGTTACTAAAGATTGATTTAAATTTAAAGTATAAGAACCTGCACCATTATTTGTTACAGATTGAATTATATATTCTGTACTATCTCCAGCTATTGTAAATGATTCATTAATTTTAGGATCAGAAGTAAATCCATCTACTTCTAATGTGGCACCAGATTGACTTGCTCCATTAACTAATGGAGTTCCTCTTTGATTTAATGTAGATAAAGTTTGACAATCTAATGTTTCTGAATCATCATCTGCAAATTTTTCTAATGTATAAACAGTAGATCCATTTAAAACTCTTTTAGCAATAATAACTAAATTCTCATTTAATGAAATAATTGATTGTATATAATCTCCATTTCTAGTAGACCATTGTGACCAACCTGCAATTTTTTCATCTCTTACAGAATGAAACACAGATAATGTACCAGGATATGTAGATCCATTATTTAAAAAAAATGCATATTGTTCTGGTCTAGTATTATTACCTTTCATAATTGCAATTTCTTTTGGTGAGTCAATTAAATGTTGTGCAAGAATAGATACAGCAGTAGATTTATAACCATCTTCTAAATCAGAATAAACAAACTCTCTAACTGCTTTACCATTTTTTTGAACAAAGCCTGTTGCTTGGTCAAACATATGAGGAGCTGTTCTAGATATACCATATGGTGTTTGTCTTAATATACTTACATTAGAAGGTGTTATAGTATTATCAGTAGAATCTGGAATGTAATATTCTCCACTATCTGTAAATACTTGTAAGTCTTTACCAGATAACATATGTCTAATTTCGTTTACTGAGTTACCTGTTATATCAGAGTCTATTGCTTCCGAATCTAATCCAGTTCCTACATTAAAATTAAAATAATCTCCAATATGAGATGCTATTATACTTGCAGGTCTAGATTTTATACCACCTAACCATAATCTATTATGATGAAATGTAACTGCTTGAGGATAACCTCTTGCAGCAGAAATAGATTCTTCTTGCCATTCAAAATGTGGGCCAGTTCCACCAGCTATTGTTTCAATTACAGTTACAGTTACTTCAGTTGCACTTGTATAACCAGTAATTTTAACTTGAGATCCATCTATAGTTAAATAATGTCCTACATAAGCAGATGTAAAAAATCCAGAAGAAGCTGTTACAGTTCTACCTGTTCCAGTTGCTGATGTACTTATTGTTAATGTTGTAAGTGCAGGTTCATATTTGTAAAAAGGTGCATTTGTTTTATATGCCCCAGAAACAACAACATCTTCATCTATTTTAAATGCAAATTCTCTAACAATAAAAGATGATGCTGATTCTCTAAATATTTCTCTAATTGGATTATTTCTATGTGTTATAAAAATAGTATCACCAAATTGTGCAAAATTTAATTCAAATAATTGAGATGTAGTCCAATTACAATTAGTTGTATAATTACTTGTTAATGCTGTACCACTTATATTATAAACATCCATTCTTTGATTAGATAATGCTATAATAGCTATTTCATCATCAGAAAATATAAATGGTATTAATCTTGTTTCTGCAGGTAATGTTGCAAGATAAGAAGTACCAGGTCTTCTCATTAAACCACCTTCTGCTAATAATGCAAAATTTCTACATTGTTTAGCGCCTTGAAAATAAGATGATATGTCTGTTCTTGTAGCTAATAAAGGATTAAGCTCACCAGACGAAAAATTGGTTATAACAGTTTTTAATGTTCTTCCCATTAAACATCCGTTCTGGTAGATCTTCTAAGATTAATAAATCTATTAGTATCTAAAACCTTTGTAGTAGTTTCTTGTGCATCAATATTTTTAGCAATTAAAAATTGTCTTTCTGCTAGTTCTTTAAATTGTCTAATCATAGCAGAATCTCTAGCAACAGAACCTGCAAATATAGATGCTAATTCATATTCTAAAGCAAGAACAAAATGAGGTGGAAAGTATGCTTCATCTACTCTGTAAATGTAATCCATAATTAATGTACTATTAGAACCATAGCCATTAACATAAATATAGTCTTTGTATCTTGAATAAGGAATTACAATATCATTAACTGTTATTGTATTAATTTGTAAAACTTCTGGATCAGTTGGTATTTGATAACCATAATCATATCTTCCAGTAGGAGCTGCTGCTAACAATGAAAGTGTTTGTTGTGTTGTTGAAAATCTCCATCTGCATCTAGTAAGTGCAGCTTTTGTAATATCTTCGTAAATGTTACTGGCAACTAATGCTTCTGTGCTTCCATCAGAAAAAGATGTAATAGGTTGCGCACCTATCATTACTAAAGCTCTGGCACATATATCAATATTTGTTGTTGCCATTTACTTATTTTTTTTTAAAGTTTTGATTTCCTCTTAAAATTTTTAATTCAATATCATTCATAGCTTTAATTTCTTTATTAGTAGCTTTAGCATTTCCTAAAGTTATCATGTTTCTTAAACCATATGTTTGAACTATTGCTGCATCTTTTGCATCAGAATAAAAATTTTTTAAAACAGTTGCTGCTTTATTTTTTTTTCCCATTTTAATCTCCTTTATTTATTATAAAAAAAAGATCTAGGGGGATTACTCCCCCTAAATCGAATTAGCTTTATGCTAATTTTACTGTTGTTACAGTAGTCGCACCAGTTGCTGATGTAACAGTAAGTAGATCTGCTTCTGGAGCTCCACCGATTCCGATAGAACAAAGAATTAAATCACCTTGTTTCAATTCAGCATATGCGCTGTTAAAGTAACCACTAGTAGTTACAGTTGCGATAGCATCTCCGTCAGTGTAAAACCAAAGAGAGTTGCCACCCATCTGTGCTACCTTTTTGATAGGATTGTCAGTTGCGTAAGCCATATTATTATATCTCCTTAATTATTACTCTGCACACTTCTGTATTCTAATACCATCAGTGTCAATTAATACACCACCTATAGAAAGCATAGATGTAATTAAGTGAGAAACTTTTTCTGGTATATAGTTTACTTCAGTTTTAACGTCAGAACCAATTCCCATACCAATTGATGATTTATGGAAAGCTACAGTATGTCTATCAGTAGAACCAGAAGTTTCTAGTCCACTGTGTACAAACCATAAGAATCCTAACCATCTCTTAGCAGTCATACCACCAGCATAAGGAAGTTCACTTTCTCCCACATACTCGACTCTTGAGAATTGATCTAGGTTGATTAGGTCAGACCATTGTTTAGGCCCAACTACCCAGTATCTTTGTTGATCATCTGGTACGTCATTAGTATTGAAAAGTTCCATCATAGCTTGAGCTTTTCCTAGGTTCATTCCAGTACCTGTACCTGATGAGTTATTAGCAAGTTGTGTTGCATTTTCCATAATAGAAGTAATTACGCTATCAGTTTTTCTACCTAGAGCGTAAGCTGCTGAATTTGCAACTACTTGTCTTTCGTCAATGTTTACCTTTAACTCGTCTAACTTGTCAACGTAATCTGCTGCATAGTAATCAGTTAAAGTTGCGCTTACATTGCTGTGAGCTAAATCCATTGCAACTACTTCAGCATGTCTTGCTTTAGTGTTTGCAGAACCTTTTGCAACTTTCTGAAACTTAACAGTATTACCATTAACACCGTTCACAGTTCTTACCAAGTTCTTTAACTTAGAACCCATTCTTTGGTAAGCCATATGAACTTCAGCTTCGAATTGAGTTATAAAGGCATTTGTTATTGATGTTGCCATTTATTTTCCTCATTGTTAAGTTATTGTTAATTACCGATTATCTTTCTAATGCAGTGGATTGTTATCCAGTTAAGGGCAATCATTTACATTCTAAAGGTCTTGATATGTTGATATTGTATAAGTGTTATTCTTGACAACGCACAATTATATCCATTTTTTAGGAATAGTAATTACTTCTCCAAATTCAATTGAACCATCTTTGTCTTGAGAATATGTGCCAAATAAAGTTATATAATCTTTGGTATCTTTGTATATCCAAAATTCACCAGTTTTACAAACTGCTGGTTCTGCAGCTTCCATTTGGGCTACAGATAACCAACCAGTTTGCGAAACACAGTCAAGCCATTTTATTGGCTTATTAAGTTTTTTAAACTTAAATTTAAGCTTGTTTTTGTCCTTTGTAAGCCTTCTCATATAATTCCGTTACTCGTTTTACATAAGCAGGATCACGTCTGCTTGAATCCCAATATCTAGGATCTTTTAACATAGATTTAAGATCATCAATATCAGCAGTTACATCAACTTGTGTTTGACTTGTAGGCATACTACTATCTTTAGTAAGTTTCATAACTTCTTCTAAAGCTTTAACACCTTCTGCAGTTGAGGCAAAACCAGATATTGCTTGATAAGATTCTGGACTTAAATATTTTTTAGACCAAAGTTCAGCAGCTTCAATTCTTTCTCTGCCTGAATCTCCAAGTTTTTGAATTTCAAGATCAACATTAGGAAGATTTGAAATAGCATTTTCAACAAATACTTTTACACCTTCATCATATTGTTCTTGAGATAACCCTGCACTTTTAGCTGTATTACTCCACCATTGTACAATAGGCATATCTTGACTTATATCTAAACTAATGTTGTCATTTAATTCAGGAACATTTAATTGATATTGTTCAGGAACCTTACTTAGTTTTTCATTTTCAAGATCAGTTCTAATTTGTTTAGTTAGATCTTCTGTTCTAGAACCTAATTTAGATTCTAGTGAGTTATAAGATGAAGCTAAGTTTTCAATATTAACTTCATTTCTTTCAGCATCCCAAAATTTATCTTGAATATAATCTGGTTTAGTTACCTCTGAAGTTTGTTCAGTGGCGACTGGTGCTGTATTAGCATTATCATCTGCCATCTTGTTCTCCTTTTGTTATGCGAGTTTTAATTATTCCCACAAGGAATCGCATACCTTCCAAATGGAACAATCTGTTGCTATCTATATTTGGCCCAGCAACAGCTTCTATTGTTATTGATTGCAAATAGTTTAAAACTTTTTTACCTTCATCTCCTTTAAAGACATTGGCAAAATGTTTATTTAAAATCTGCTCATCTTCTGCAGATCTTATGTAACCATCAATACTATTTGTTATTTTGGGCTTCTCTTTCTCTAGATCTTTCCAAGACATATTATGCTCCTGGTGGAGCTTCACCTCCTTCTGGTGTTGTTTGCATTTGTTGTAAACGTCTAACTAGCTCTTGTTGTTCTTCTTCGTTTCTAATTAATTTTTCTGGTAAGTTCATTTTCTCTGCTAAATATTTTGCAGTTTCATTTTGATCAACAATTAAATTAATCATTTGTGGGCCAAAGTTAGCTGCAATAATTTCATTAAATCTAGTTACATCAGAAACGTCTTGCATATGTTGTGCTTGAGCTAATGGTGAACGTGGAGCTATTTTAACTTCCCTACCGTTTACTTTAGGGATATCTATTCTACCTTGTTTAGATAAAATTCTAATTATTCTTTTTAATAATGGAGTTATTAATTCAGATTGAAGTCTACCAAAAGATGAACCAATCTGTCTTGATAAATCTGCCATTCTTTCAGAAACTTCTGTAGCTGTCATTGGTGTACCTTCTGGTCTACCAAGAGCTTCCATGTATAAAGCTTTTTTAATATTAGTTCTCATATCATTTAAAACTAATTGAGCTACATCAAAATTAGATGCAGATTGTATAGGTAATAAACCTCTACTACCAGGGGCAACTGGTATTAAAGATCCAGGAACTAATGAAATATTATCTGGATTAATTACACCGTCATCTTCATAAGTATATACACCACTTACTGACATTTGTGCATTTTGCAATATTAATTCTATTGTAAGATTGCAAGTTTTGATTGCTGACATAGCATTAAATACTGGCCCTCTACCATAAACTTCTCCAGAAGCTTTATTCCATCTAAATACTAAATATGGATTTGAACCTTCTCCTGTAAACATTTCTTCATAAAGAATATGTTTAGGGTTTTCCATAACAATACACATTTTATATTTTTCAACATTTTCTTCATGTATTTTATAAACAGCTTCTATAATTTTAATTTTATTTTTATTTCTTAATGGATCAAAATTTTCTGGTAAAACAGCTTTAGGATATAAAATTTTAATTTCATGTGCTTTGCAATATCTAGTTCTATAAACTGAATCTATCATACCATCTGGGCCTGTGTTTAAACAAACTCTTGTTAATGGTACTGCTGTAAATTTAATTGGATTAATTGCATCACCTTCTTCAACAAGCATAACACCTGTACCAATTGCAAGATCCATAAATGATTCATGTATTTCTTGATTAAAATTTGATTGTTGTAATAATTGAAAAACATAATCTGTAATTTTATCTAATTGTAAATTAATATTAGGTTTTAATTCTTGTGGTATTTCTGAACCAGCTTGAAAGTCTGCCCATCTTGCAAATGTAGGAGTTATTCCAGCTTGTAATCTTGATGCAAATTCTTGTACACCAACTACTGCAGTTTCATCAAAAATTTTATCTGTTCTTTTTTGACCAGGAGCTTCTTCATAAAATGATTCTCTATTTGGAAGACAATATTCATATGCTTCTTCAAATTTATCTTTCCAATAATCTTTTATATTTTGAGCTTCTTTATATTTTTTTAAAATTTCAGATGCTCTATCTTGAGTACCATAATTAATTTCAGAGTTATCTAAATAATCCATTATTTAAATTTTCTTAATGTTAATGCTAATCTAGCTCTTTTAGCAGTTATACCAGAACCTTTAGCAGCTTTAACTAATTTTTTTCTAGGAATATTTTTTCCTTCTTTAGTTTTTAAAGTTGCTCTTAAAGCTCCAGGTTTTTTAATTGCTTGTTGAATCCATTTTTTTGTCATTTAGTCAAAAAATCCTCCACCACCAGGTTTTGCAAATAAAGATCTAGATGATGTTATTGATAATCTTTTTTTCTTATAAGCATTAGCTTGTTCTGCTGCAGCTTGATCTGCTTCTGCTTGTGCAGCTTTTTGTGCTGCAACATTTTCAGCTTCTATTTGAGCTTCAGTTTTAGTTTGCCCACCCCTATCACCACGTGTAACCACGCTACCATATGCATCAGTTTTACCTGTCATTCTATTTTTCATATAATCTGAAAAAACTTTATTTTGTTGTTCTAAAGTAAGAGCAGCAAATTCAGATTGAGTATAACCAATATTTTTTTTAGCTTTACTTGATGTTAAAACTTTATTTGTAAAAAAAGTTGCATTAACTCCTGATATATGTTCAAAAACAGGAGAAAGAATTTTAGCAACAAAAACAGGTGCTTTTTTTATAAATTCTTTTGTTTTATTTTTTTTGGCTTGTTGAAAATTTTCTAATCTAGTTTGTTCAGCATCTTTTTTAGTACCATACTGTTTTACAGTTTTACCTTCAACAGTAGTAGTTCCTGTCATTCCTGCTGGGCCATTATTTGGGCCTTTATTACCACCATCATTGCTCATAGAAATTCCTTTTTATCAGATTTATTCCAAAATGGCTTATATCCTGCTTTACGCAACGCACAATATAATTGCCATGGAGTTATAATATACCATCTATAAAATCCTATTAATCTCATAACAAATGAAACACAGCTTAATTCTTTAATTCTAAACAAATGCCAATCATTTTTAACTGGGCATATAAGTATTTCATATTGGTATAAATAACTAAAAAAGTTCTTAGATTGCTCTTTATCTAAAAAAGAAGTTCTAATTCCAGCATGTGTAAATTCTAAATGTTCCCATACATCTAAATGTTCAATATATTTTAAGGCTCCACAATGACCAAATCCATGTGGAGGTTTCCACCACCATATCCATTTAGCAAATCTTTGTGTTCTTTCACTATGGAAATAAACTAACCATTCCTCTTGAATAGATCCCATACTTTTCTTTTTTGTGTTTTTTGTCCAGCAAATACATCCCATTCTTTTTTAGCAATTACAGGTTTACTTTGTGATCTACCTGCTAATAAAGTTCTACCTTCACCAGCACCCATCATTAAATATTGTAATGCATCATGAACGTGAGAGTATCTATTTTTAAAAGGTTTCTCATCATATCTATCTCCAGATGTTTGAAGTCTTCTATAATGATAACCACCATTAAATCCTTTTTTAAGATTAATACATTGAGGATCAATTACAAATCCTGCTTTGCCATCTATTAATCTTTGTAAAGCTGAATCTACAGAATCTATTCTTAAAGCAACATCATTAGATGGTGCAGGTACAGCTTTTAATCCATAGTTTCTCATAATAGAAAAAGGAGTTCTTTCATCTGTTTGTGATCTAAAATCTCCAGCAGGATCTCCAAATATTTGCACATCAAAGTTTTTATAATTTTTTGCAATCTCACCTCTAAGTAATTCAGAAAATCTCATAACACCCATATCAAAACAAACAAGTTCATTTAATATATTCCATCTACCTAATGTAGTCTTTTGACCAAAAACAGCAGCAGGTGTTAATCCAAAGTCAATACCAATAAATAATGTTTGACTAATATTTGGTTTTAATGTTTCTATTGATAAATGTATTTCTTGTCTATAATTAGGATATACAGGTTTTCCTTCTTCAATAGATCCTAATTTATTTAAAACATATACATCAATCCATCCTTTTGTTTTACCTCTAATAATATTAGGATAATATTTAGGTGTTAAATTTTTTTTATTTTCAGCATTATCATTTGGTATATATTCTTCTGTAAATCCATCTTTATCTTTTTTTTCTATTAATGCAGGTGGTTGTGTATGAAAACTCCAGTTGTCTGGTTTAATTAACATAAGAGCTTCATCTCTTGAAATATGATCTGGTACAGGAACATCACCTGCCATTATTGGCCACCAATGATCTTCTTCTGGTGCATTGGTATCAGCTATAACTCCATACCATGTAGCACCACCATCTCTCATAGAAGGATAACGACCTACCCTCATAGTACAAGCATCTATAATTGATTTGGGTATTTCTCTGGCTTCATTAACCCAAACACCAGTAAGCTCAAGAGATAATAATTTTTTTACGTCTTCTGGTCTATCAAGAGCTAAAAATATAACTTCTAAATCTAAATCACCTTTTATTATTTTATGAGTATAAGGTACTGACCAAGCAAAGTTTCCCCAAGTATCTTCAGGAAACCAATCTAACCAAGTTTTAATTGTAGTTGTTTTTAATTGTGGGTTAGTATTTCTTATAACTGCCCATCTTGATTTACGAACTCCTTGTTCATTTTTATTTTGTAATAAAGCTCGTCTAAATATTTCTATACAACAAGATACAGATTTACCAGAACCTACTGGGCCCCTTAAACCTCTAAAGAAGTCATCAGACTTCATAAAAGTTTTTAATATTTGTCCTTCTGGTTTATATTGAAAATTAATCGACATTTGTACCTACATTTGCTTTTAGAAGTTTATAAATTGTTTCTTCTCCAAAAGCTTCTACTAATTTATCAGCTTCATAATTAGTAATCATATGTGTAGGATAATGTTTAAGATGTGTTTTTTTAACTATTGCTCTTAATCTATTTCTATCTTTTAATGATAAACTATTTAAAAAACTCATAAAAAATTAATACTGCTTAACTCATCTTGTTCAATAACACGTTCTCTAACAATATCTAGTATTTGTTTTTCTGTGCCATATTTGTTTTCAAAATTTTTTTTATCTAAATGTATACCAGTATTACCTTGATGATGTTCATAGCATAATGGAATTACTTCAAAGTGTGAGCTTCTCATACCCATACCAACATTACCTGTACCATTGTTTCTAATATGATGTAAAGTTGCTTGACCTTGACAGACAAAGCAACCCAATTGGGCAACTTTGTCCATCCAAATTTTTTCTTCTTTAGTAGCCATACTTCTTAGAAGTTGTTGATGTCTTCTTCGTTGATGGTTTCGGTTTTGATTTTGGTTTCTTGTTTATAGGTTTCTTCATTGATCTCCTCATATGTTGCTCTGCATCCGTCAGGTATTGCAGCAGATGCTTTCTGCATTGCTATAATATCATTATTAGCTTCAAAGTAAATTTCTTTTTTCATTGTGTCGTTTAACCATATTCGAACTACATATTTCATATTACCTCTTATTGTTGTGTAAAGATGAGGTCTATCAAATAGTAATTTGATTAAAAACGCACTACTTCTTTTTTGCTGTCTTTGCTGATTGCTTAAATGCTTTTGATGTTGGTGCACCTTTTGATCCTGGTTTTCTCATTCTTTCACCAGAACCAGATTTTATTCTTTCTCTTTTTGCATGTATGTTTGCATACAAACCTTTTTTAGTCATTTCTTTCTCCTAAGCTTTTTTATTTTTATTTGCAAAATTTCTAGCAGCAGCTACCGAGCCAAAGCCCCAAGCTTTTAATGCTAAGGCTTTTCTTGTAGGTTTGCCTTTGCTATCTTTCATTGCGCCTTTCATTCCTGCAAATCTAGCAGCAAATGAAACCCTTCTTGGATTAGTTCCAGATTTAACTGGAGGTTTTAGATTAGCACCTTCAGTTCTTTTAAAATATGCTCTACCTCTAGCATTTAATCCACCTTTTGCATTTTGATATACTTTTGCTACCATAAATAAAATTTACCTTTTGTTAAAAAAAAATAAAACGCACTTACTTTCCTTGCCTATTATATTTTTTATAACTTCTTTTCTTTGACTTGTTCATAGAACTTTTCTTTGCCTTTCGACTAGATATACTAGTCCTTTTGTACTTCGCCCTTGTTACATGGGCAATCTTATTGATATCGAATTTAGCTTTAGCCATTGTCTTTCTATACCTTAGTGTGTGCTTAAAATCAACTCTGTTGTGTGTGGAACTCCACTAGTCATCTAGACGATGGCGTTTTTGCCCCCACCCCCTCGTTCCGAGTGGGGCAAAGTCGGTACTCTGTACCGTCACTTTTTAAGTAAGGTCGATGTTAATCTTAATGTCCCCTTGGATATTATGTGCTACCTTGTCTGGAGCTCTCAGTCCTACTCTGTCGAGTATGTCCCTCGAGGCTTCGAGTTGAACATACTCTGACCTAGCTCCTGAAGACAGGTCGATAAGTTTCCTACTCGCTGACACTGCGCCTAGTCCAAGAGTTCTAGCTATTGCTTGTTGCATATAAGCTTGTACTTTTGGAAGTCGTAGTGTGCGAGAAGCACTTACTCTCCCTGCTTCTTCGCTTCCTTTACTTGAATATCCTGCAGTTTTAGCTGCATCCTTGATACTACATCCAGTTGTTACGATGGTATCTACTAGCTTCTTCTGTTTCTCTGTTAGTTCGCTCATATAACGCTTTCTTTATTCTACCCCTAACTGTTCGTAAGGGTTATCATTGTCCTTGTCAAGCATTATATTACCTCTCTTGTGTTCTGTGCTACGCACATGTCTATATGTAGTATATGCGACAAACGGGCTCTAGTTCGCTTTGCTCACCTCAACCACCTTCGGTGTTTTCGCCCAAAGGGTAACGATCCCTGTCGTATTCGCTCACTCCGTTCGCTTAAATAGGAGTATCGACAAGCGATACCCTTTAATCCCATACGCGATTTTCTCTTTACGCAGCTCCGAAGGTCGCTGCTATATTCGCTAAGGGTTCGCCTGGCTGTTGGTGAACCAACACCTAGGCATCACCCTGCGCTATTGGCTTCGCCTGAGAAACCCCTG
>Ga0208019_1001117_pt1 | contig 14405 bp, 11 predicted proteins | sample CB_VirMetaG_5_FD_184540 | JGI IMG/M metagenome (GOLD analysis project Ga0208019, IMG submission 184540) | Freshwater to marine saline gradient viral communities from Chesapeake Bay - CB_1508_1D Viral MetaG (SPAdes) (version 4) | ecosystem: Environmental > Aquatic > Marine > Coastal | place: USA...
TGATGAGATTTTTGATGTAGTTGGTGATTGGATTGAACCTGCTATAGCAGAAGCAATTGGTCAGAATCTTGATAATGAAATGTTCAATGGTTCAGAATTTACAACTTCCGTATCAGCAGTATCTAACGGAGTAACAGCCTCTGGTGTTGCTAATATTGCTGCTGCTATTACTTATAGCAACCTTGTAAGTATTGCTTACAGTGTAGAACTTGAAAGAGGAGTTAATCCTGAATGGTTTATGCCTCGTGGCGCAATGAAAGCAATTGTAGCCCTTACCGCTTCTGGTACAGGTGCTCCTATCTTTAATCCAGTACCTGTTTCTGGTGCTCCTGCTGGAACACTTTTAGGGTACCCGATTAACATCGTATCTCAGATTGATGATACACCTGACGCAGGTGCTATTAGAATGGCTTTTGGTGACCCAAGAGAATACATCATAGCACTTAACGGAAACATGGTATTCCAGGCTAATCCTTATGTTCTAATGAAAGAAGCACAAACTCAGTTCATTGGATACATGCGTTCTGACGGAAATTATACCAATTCTGGTGCTTGGGCAGTAATGAAGAGAGTAGATAGTTAAGATTAAGTAACTAATATATGGTAGGGGAGGTTTAGGCCTCCTCTACTTGAAAAGGAGAATAACTAATGGCATTAGACCAATACGCATTGACGACAAGAGAAGTAGTTCATAGTCATCGAATCGCTAATGGTGAGAGATTAAATACTACGCCAGAGACGAACAATTTGATTGATAATTTAATCAATGCGGTCTCTGCTAGGTTTGAATCCTACTGCGATAGAAAATTCAAAAGTCGTGATTACACAGAGTATCAAGACGGTAAAGGTTTGGATGTTCTGTACCCTAAACAGTATCCTATAACATCAGTTTCTGGCATCTATGATGATAGTAATTGGGAATGGGGTGCTGCTACTTTAGTAAGTGGGACAGAGTACAGAATAAAGAACGATAATTGCGTCGTATTCAAATCATCAGCATCTGCCTTAGGAGACTATTCGCAGAATGTTAAAATCGTTTATACTGGTGGTTATTCGACTATACCATATGATTTAGAAAATGCTTGTGTAAATGAAGTTCTTCGTGCCCTAGGTAAGATTGAAAACCTAGAACTTGAAGAGAAGAGAAGTAATGAATACTTATTAAAGTACATTACTAATAGTTTCTTAAAGGAAACACGAATGACACTTGACCGTTATAGAAGAAAGGTTGCTTGGTAATGGCACTTAAAATAGACATAAAACCTACATCTGACCTAGGTGATTTACCAGCAAAGATTAAGCAAGCACTTTATAAGGGCATTGCTGAAGCAACTATTTTAGTTGAATCAGAAGCCAAGAAGAACTTTGGTGGTCAAGGACAACTTAAAGTTAGAAGTGGAAGACTTCGTTCTTCTATTAAGGCGGAGAGTAATAAAGCAGAAGGTTCAGTATCTACAAATGTAATTTACGGTGCTGTTCATGAGGTTGGTGCTACTATAAGACAGAAGAAGGCACCTTATCTTGTGTTTGAGGCAGGTGGAAGAACTAGAAGAGTTAGACAGGTAGTAATACCTGCCAGACCTTACTTATTCCCAGCCGTAGAAGATAATATAGATAGTATAACTAAACTAATTACTAACAGAATAATGGAGGCTATGGATGGCAACTAGAAACGATATATTAAATCAGATTAAAGAAGATTTGAAAAAGTACATAACTGTTGAAAATGACTATTCATTCACTCCACAATCTGTCAATAGAGGTGTTTATTCTTATAATGATTTTCAGGGTAAATATCCATCAATATGCTTTACTTTTACTGAAGAAGTTCCTTATGAAGATGATGTATATGTCAAGACCTACGATGATACTGACATAAAAGCCATGACCATTGTATTTTATGGGTATGCTAGGTCTGATGACGCATTCAATAGCGAAAAGATTTATGACATGGTCGAGGATGTTGAAACATTTATACAGAGCGATAGTTTTACATATTACGAAGATATAACAATAAATAATTTAGAGGTAAAAGAAGCTGGACCTAGTGATAGGTCTCTGGCTTTCTTCATCAACACGACATTAGTCGTCAATGATGACATACCGTAAAAAATATAAATAACAAGGAGACATATTATGGCAACAAGCGCAACTGCTAAAACCGAATTTGAATCTGGTCAGTCTGCTAATTCTTACACGCTAATGACTGATTCAGGAGACCACAAAGTACATACCGTAGCAGGTGGTACTGTTTATTCAGCAAAATCAGGTTACGAGGCTTCTGTTAGACCTAACGGAATCGTAACTGGAAGAAATTTGCTTTCAACACACGCATCCGTTGATACTGTAACTGTTGCTGCTTTTACAGCATACTCAATGGGTGTTGAACAAGATGTTAATGCTACTACTGCTTCAGGTGTTAGACCTGCCAGCGGTAAATATAACATCAACTCTGTAACTATGACTTCATCTGGAACCGTTACTGTTGTAACTGGTACTGATGGCGACGCCTTCTCTGCTACTAGAGGAGTCGCAGGTGGCCCTCCGTACATTCCTGTTGATGATGTAGAACTAGGACAGATTAAATGGAGTGATGACACTTCTGCTGTCGTAGCAAGCACTGAAATCTTCCAGTCAGTTGGAACTCATACCGAAAGATTTGACTTCCCTGTTTGGAATGTAAATAACATTGGTGAGGGTGATGCTGCTACAGTGTCAGCCAAGAAGAATGCTTATATTGAGTTTTCTTCTGCTCTATCAGCAATCCATACTGGCGATGCTTACAAAAGAGTTTATATTTCTTGGTACAGCCCGATTTATGCTGAACTATCAAGAACGCTCGACTTTGTTCCTGCTGAAAACTCTCATAGTGTAACATCTACACAGTATTACAATGGTACTATTGGTTCTACTTCTACTACATTGGGTCAGGGTAGTTTTACTGCTCTTATGACAGACAATGTTACTGACGCATTGGTTGGTGAGAAGAACCAGATTCTAACCATCAGGTTCTATCCTGATAGAAATAAAACTGCTTACATCTTGACCCAGGGAACAATTGGTCTATCAAGGACCTTCCCAGTTGCTGGTCAGAACCAGGCAGATGTTACAATTTCCGCAGATACGCAGTCTGCTGAATTCTCAAGTTAAGATTAGAATTATAAAATAGGGGGAAGATATGGCTACAAAAAAGAAAGTTGATAAAAAAGAAGAAGTTAAAGTTGAAGAACCTAAAGGGTTTGACATTAATAAGTTTGAAACTACATCCTTCAAGGAGAGAACTGCCGAGGTAGAAGTTCCAGACCTTGCGCAGTTCTTTCCTGAAGGTGAAAAACCTATTTGGATAGTTAAAGGACTAACTGCTAATGAACTGGCTTTAACTAATGAAGCAGTGGCTGCTAATAAGAATATTGAAGGTATTGTAGCAGCAATCACAAGTGAGTTGAAATCTGATAAGATGAAAGCAGTAACTGATATACTAGGTATATCAGCAGGTGATAGAGTACCACAAGATTCTGTAAAAAGATTTTCTATGTTGGTATATGGTTCAGTAAAGCCAAAATGTCCCCAGAATATTGCTGTTAAACTTGCTGATGCTCATCCTATAACTTTTATCACATTAACAAATAAAATCGCTCAACTTACTGGAGAAGGTAAGTTGGGGGAATAGAAACCTTGTGGGCGCTCCCACGGGTCCAAATGGCATTGACGCTCTGTGAGAGGAACGGAATGTTCCTCTTTCAGGCGGTGCCTGACCTAATACCACAAGGGTATTTTACAAGAACAGAGTGGGGATTGTGGAATAAATATTATATAGAGAGAAAACAAAATCAAAAGCATAAATAAGGAGACACAATGGCTGACCTTAAAAAAACAGTTGAGATAATCTTCCAAGGGCAAGATGATGTCTCTGATGATGTTCAGAACATAAAAAAAGTAATAGATAGTCTAGATGATGATATTTCTATAGGTTTAGATATTGATGATGATGGTGGATTATCTGGCTTAACTCCTAAAATATCAGCTATAAAAGTAGCATTTAATGAAGCTGGCATTTCATCTAAAGATTTTAGTAATGCCTTAAATAATATATCATCAATTACAGGCGGTCTTGCTACATCTTTTACTACTCTTATTGGAGGAATAGCATTAACAGAAGCAGCATTCGCTGGGTTAGTTGTAGGTGGTATAGGATATGTAATAAATGAGGCAGGTGTATTTTCTGCTGCTATGAGTGATATTTACTCATTATTAGATATTTCTCCAGAAAAATTTGATAAGTATAAGAAAGCAGTACTTGATTATTCTACTACTTCAACCCAAAGTTTAGATGTTATTCAATTGGCATTATATAATGCTATATCTTCTGGAGTAGATTATACAAACTCATTAGATTTTATAGCAAAGGCTGAGAAATTAGCAGTTGGTGGTAAGACTGATTTGAACTCAGCAGTTCAATTGTTGTCTGGAACCTTAAACGCATATGAAGCAGCAACATCAGAAGCAAGTGATTACTCAGATATATTTTTCAAGATAGTTAAGAATGGTGTTACTACAATACCGGAGCTTGCTACTTCATTAGCAGATGTTACAAGTATAGCAGCCGCTGGTGGAATTCCTTTTGAAACACTAGGCGCAGCAATAGCAGCTTTAACTGCTACAGGTACTCCGACTGCTCAAGCTATTACTAAGATAAAAGCTGCCATCGAAGGAATAATTAATCCAACTGATGGAGCTAAAGCAGCAGCTGCTGCCTTAGGTATAGAGTTCTCTGGAGCGGCGTTGGAAAGTAAGGGCTTTGAAGGAATATTAAATGAGATAAAAGTTGCTACTGGTGGAAATATTGATACTATGACCAAGTTATTTACCAGTACAGAAGCTCTTGGAGCTGTGCTTTCTTTAACTGGTGGTGGAGCAAAAACATTTAATGATACATTAGATGAGATGAGTAATAGAGCAGGTGCTACTGAAGCAGCATTTAACAAGATGAAAGATAATTTAAATCTTGTTTTCCAAACTCTTATTAATAATTTTAAATCTATATTTATTGGAATAGGACTTGAATTAGAAGATGAAGGTATTGCTATAATAAAAGCATTTACTAATTTATTTGAGAACTTAGGTGATGCTGTTAAATCAGAAGAATTTAAGGCTGGTATTGATTTTATTGAAGCGAAATTACAAGGATTAGCAGATACTATAAATAAAATTGCCCCTAATATTGGAGAAGCACTTACTGGTGTAGATTTAAAACCTTTATTAGAAGCGGTTGATGAAGTAATAACAGCGTTAGGTTTTAAAAATATTGATTTTACAAGTGTAGAAGGATTAACTAAAGTATTCCAGACTGTAATAGACGCAATGACATCTTTTCAAAAAATTGTTGTTGAAATTATAGATATAGTAAAAGAAGTCGGGTCTGCTTTTGATAATCTATCTAGTGATGATGTTTCATATTTTATTAATAGTGCAACAGACGCAGTAATTAAACTAATAGAAAACTGGAAAATATTTTTAACATTAGGAATTGTCTCATTTTTTACTAGTACAGCAAGCACAATATTAGCATTCTTGACATCAATCACCACATTATCACTTAATTTGGCATCATTAGGTTCAGTAGGCACTCGTTTAGGAACTACATTCGGTTTATTGGCAGGTGCTTTTGGTCCTGTAACATTGGCTATTGGAGTTGCTGCTACTGCTTTTTGGGCTCTTTATGATAGTATAAATAATGCTGACGGAATTGTTAATACATTTTTAGGAGAAATACAATCAGGATTTGAAACAGTTTTCGGTAAAATAGATGGTATATTAACTTCATTCTTTAGTGCTGATGCTTGGTCAAAATTATGGGATTCATTTAAATTAGGAGCAGATGATACTACTAAATCGGTAGATACTACTGCTGAATCAATTAAAGAACTTGAAAATGCTTTAACTTATTTACCTGAATTTAAGGAGGTAGAAATTGAAGCACAAACTGATGCTGAAAAATTATATGAATTAGAACAAGCACTTACATATCTACCTACTAATATAGAAACTGAAATAAGCGTTAATACAGATAAAGCACAAGAAGAAACCAAAAAATTAACTGAAACTTTAACCTATTGGGTAGAAGGTGAAAAATTTGAAATTGAAGTTCCAGTAACAGCAGATACATCTGAAGCAATGAAGAAGATTGATGAAGTAACAACACCTAAAATGTTAGAAATACAATTACAAGGTGATATAGATAAAGAACTTGCTTTAATAGAAACAACTGCTAAAACAGCACAAGAGGCTTTTAAATACAAGGCAGAAGTAGATATTGCTCAAATAGAAGCAGCAGCCAAACGAGTTGAATCTACATTCGATTCAATCAATACTACAATAGGAAGTACTGGTGATTTAATTAGTTCTGCCCTAGATAGTTTAAGTGGTGATACATTTGAAGAGCGTTGGGCAGCAAGAGATGTTTTAAGAGAAGAACAAGAAGCCCGCGAAAAAGCGTTAAAACTTCAAGAAGAAATGATAAGATCAGAAATCAGATTGAACGAGGAAAGAGCAAAAGCACTTCAAAATGGTGATGCTCTAATAACAATAAGTTCTGACGGTTTAGAACCAGCACTTGAATTAGTTATGTGGCAAATATTAGAAAAAATACAAGTAAGAGCATCTGAATCAGGTTCAGAGTTCCTACTTGGAATATAAGAGGTGGCTATGATAAGTATATCAACAGTTACACAAAACTCTGATGGTAATGTAATACTTAAATATAGAAATGATTTAAGAAACAATGTTGCTCGATTAAGTAGATACACTACATTAGATGGTGGTTCTTACCAAATCCATTCAGGCTTTTCTGATGGAGATAGAACCCTAGATATAAGTGATGCTCGTATAAGTAAAGATGATTCAGAAAAATTATGGACTATCTTCCGTAATGAAACCTCTGTATTAGTAAGTCTAGAAGATGGGATTTTTTTGGCGGGCATTAAAGTTTTAAGATTAAATAATGGTTTAGTAGATTCAACCATTTACATAAAAAGTAAGGAGAATACATAATGGCTCTTACAGCAGAAGTAACTAACCATTTCAAATATTTATTAGCAACTGGCGGAGTTGATTTCAGTTCAGATGAATTTAAGATTATTCTCATGAATGATACTTATACATTTGATAAAGATAATGATACTACACTCTCTGGTGTAACTGCCGATCAACTTGCTACTGCGAATGGTTATACACAAGATAGTTATGTCTTACAAGGCGTATCAGTAAGCGAAGATGATAGTAATGATAGAGCAAGAATAACATGGGAAGACCCTTCTTGGACTGCTACATCAGGTAATATTGGGCCAACTGGTTCATCTATTGTCTATAATAATACAGTTTCAGGTACGGCAGTACTAGGCTGTATAACATTCGATAAAAGTTATACTATCAGCTCTACATTCGTAGTAGAAGATATTGCTTTTAATTTAAATTAAAGGAGAACAACAATGGCTGAAAAAGGCATTTTAGTAACCGACGCAGCAACAGGTGAAAGTGTAGCATTAAGGGACGCCGTATTAAATGACAATGACGGCAACCCAAGGGTTATACAATTAACAGATAGGGTCGGTAGAAGAACATCTTTTGATGTTACTTCAGCAACAAGAACAGTAACAGTAACTTCTGGTACAAGAGGAGATACATTTGATTTATCAAGCCTTGATTCAGAGGTTGCTTCTACCGCACTAACAATGGGAGATTCTGATTCAGTGGCTGTAGCAGTACAATTCACAGAAGCAGATGATGATAGTAAGATTATCGTAACCCCTATTATATATGATGATAATGATACAATTATATCTTTATTAGAACCTAAAAGTTTCAATATGATACATGATGCTACTTCAAGTGGTACATTTAGTACTTCTAGTGCTGCTGTATGGACATTATCTGGAGCAACTAATGCTGCTGAATATTCAACAATTACAGGTATAGGTACTATGAGTGGTCTTATGATGAAGCCCGATGGAACTAAACTTATCTGGTCTGATTCTGGATTTGGTAAATTAAAACAAGGTACATTAAGTACTCCTTATTTAATTTCATCTTATGGTTCAGAGACTGAAATCACTGAGAGTAATTACTACTTTCAATTTAATATAAATCCTGATGGTGATAAGATGCTTGCGTTAGATTCAGGCGGAACTGATACAATTATACTTTACAATCTATCTAGTGCTTGGGATGTAACTACAGCAGTTGAATCAGCAACTACTGGAACATTACAAGCATCAACACCTACTGGTTTTAGTGTATCACAAGATGGACTTCATCTTTATGTACAGGAAGGATACTACATAGATTACTATACTATGAGTTCTGCTTGGGACCCTTCAACTATTTCTTTTGTTGCTAGGACAAACACCTACTCGTCTTGGACTACTCAAACTTTCAATTATGGTAAAATTAATAATGATGGTAGTAAATATTTCATGATGGATAAAACCAATGGTGTTATTAAACAGTTAAACTTTTCAACACCTTACGACCCTTCAACTTACACAGTAGATGGAACTCAAATAAACTTTACCTCAGCTGTAGAAGGTAATCCTAAAATGATGGAAGTTGCTGGTGATGGTGAAACTATTTACTTTTATGGTGCTGACGCAAAGACTATTCATAAATATGATGTTACACCGACTGCTGGTACATCGTATATGGTTACTCCTTTACAGACTTGGAACTCGCTTGGTTCAAAGAAAATAGGTTTTCATATTTATCATGATTCAACTAACGCAGTAGCAACAACAGTTAATGTATTTGCTTCATTACTTACTTCTTCTGATGAAGGATATAAAGTACTTGAAAAATCAACATCTGGAGATGCTGGTAGTTTTGCTGTTAATATGAGATATGGAATTGGTTCGTAGTAAAATAAACTGGAGGCAATATAAATGATAATTCTTTTTGCTAAAAACAATGAGCCAGAAATTGTCACCTCTAGTGGGTTCAATTCTTCTGTTGAACTAACAGCAAGTGGCGTTCTATCAGATATAACATTAACAGCGCCTCCGTTTGAAGTTAATGCCGAGTTTGCTGTAGATGAAATAAATAATATAAATGTTGAAGGTGCTGCTGTTCTTTACTTCTTCACCCTAACTGGAAGAACTGATGGTACTACTGATGTAGAAATACCTATGACATCCTTCCAGACCAGAATGAGAAACACTGACCCAACATATCTTCAAGTTGTTATACCTAGTGTTGATTTCGCACAAGAGATTGCTGACAGACCTAATGGTACAATGAAGATAGACATGGCTTACAAAAGAGGTGGAGAATATCTTTTGAGAAAAACAATAGTGTCTGCTTATTTGGAGGATGTGATGCTATATGAAGGCGATGAATCTACAAGGATAGTCTTGGTAGGTCATAAGTCTGAAACTCACCCAAGTAAAGAATTAACGCTTATAGCACCAAATTATCGCTTCATCAATAATGGATTGATAAGATATAGGCTTGGACAACCTAACATAGATTTACGACCTGGAGATACTGTAACTATAAATGATGACACATTCACTGCTAATGTTATTACTTATTACATTAGTGTAGAAAGAACTACTATGGAGGTGGCCGAGTTTGGGTAAAGGTCTAATAAAATCAGGTGGTACTGACGGACAATACCAGGTCGAAATAAAATATAATACTGTTAGGTATGATGATATTATAGAATACTTTACTTCACAACTTGTAAAAATACAAGCAGAATTAAGTGAAATACTTCTTACAAAAGGTGCTGATTCTACTGAATATAAAACAATGTTGTTAAGAAAAACTGCTATGGAAAAAAGAAAGCAGTACCTAGAAGAAAACACACCTAAAGATTATACAGTATCTGCTTGGTGTGCTGACTTAACTGAAGACTTATCTGGAACAGTTGCTACAATAGAAGTTCCAGGCGAAGTTAATAATGTACAAATTGCTCCTGGATTTGATAATGGTGCTTCTTATAATGCTTCTACTTATGGGCAACTAATGCCTATTATATCTCAAACACCTGAAGGGTTATTTTATAATTTGGCAATGCTTCCTGGATGGGGCAAATGGAAACCTCTTTATAGGTATGGAACTATTACAGGTAAGCCGACAACTGATACAGCAAATGTAACATTAGATGAAACTAAATCAACTCAACCAAGTGGTGTATCTGGTAATTATCCTAAAATAGACCTTAATCAGACATCTACTTTGAGTAATGTATCTATAGATTATATGGATTGTGATGGTAAGCCTTTTGAAAATGGCGATGAGGTTTTAGTTAAGTTCGAAGGTCAGGATTGGGCAAACCCTAAAATAATAGGGTTTAAGGACCATCCTAAAGATTGTATGGGTGAGATTATAGTTATAGTTAATTACGATGAAAGTTTTAATTACTGGGTACTTTGTTGGGACCCAGAACTTGATGATTTTGCTGCTTTAGAAAAACCTGGCGGCGGGCCAGTAACTTACCCTGCTCCTATTGCTGATGTAGGTGCTACTATAAGTGGTATGGGAAAAGTATCACAAGTACTTTTTGGTATAACAGAAATTAACCCAGATATAGAATTCATATTTCCAGGCCCAGGTTCAGGTACTCAAACATTTGACAAGTATGATTGGAATGGTGATTATGTAACATTCACAAATGAACAAGATAGGACTCAAACTTTCAATATTTATGGTGTTCAATGTAATGTAAGTAATCCTAAATATGTTGAAACATATGATTATCATACAAATAGTATGGATTATATGGGACCTTCAGTTCAAGTAATAACATTAACAAGTGGTCAAGAATTTGGTATTATTGCTCAAGGTGATTATGTTAGAGATTCATATATTTATGAAAGGTCGTTATGTTTTCAAAACTTTCAAACTATAATATCTTATTGTAAATTAGAAGAAACAGTAGATTTAACGACAACGAGATTAATTCATTCACCACTAGGTGAATTTACTACAGGTAGCGGTTTTCAGGGTTATTCTTGTACTTCCTCTACATCAAGTGTAACTACTTGTACTTCTAATGGTGAATTCAATGAGCAATACTACACAAGCGATATAGATTTATTAGTTGATGGTGTATGGTCAGACCACACAATAGTTGAATTATTTGGAGCATTTGTTGAAACAAGTACTAGAGAATTAACTTGTCCTAGTACATCATCTGGTACTGGTGCTTCATATAAATGGGAATTACAGGCCTCATTCAAATGGTTTGAAGATACTGGTTCAACAGAAGGTTATAATATATTTGATATGGAAATAAGTAATGATTTTCAAGATGCTGTTATAGATTTATTTGATACAGCACCTTATTATTTACAGATTGAAATAAGAAAATAAAGGAGATTACAATGACTATAGCAGCAACTTATGTCGATTACAAGACATTTACAGTAGAGGACAACCAAACTGGTGAGTTCCATGCTGGTAGAAGAGTCAAATTAGTAGGAAGTACTGATTGGTTTGGTACTATTGAATCATCTGCCTATACTACATTAACTACTGTTATACTAACAGAAGGTAGTGATAATATAGATGCTTCTCTTACTGAAGCCTACTACGGTATAGTTAGTTCTACTGAAGGAACTTCCTCAATGCCAATACATACGCATGATGGAGATGAGGGCTCGGGCGGGCAGTTAAACCACACATCTCTTTCAAATATAGGGACAAATACCCACGCCCAAATAGACACATATATAACTAATAGTGGAGATAGTCTATCAACAATATCTGGAACAGTAGATTCAAATACAGCAAGTATAGCAGTAGTATCTGGAACAGCAGATTTAAATACTACTAACATTGCTAATGTAAGTGGTACTGTAGATACTAATACAAGTGCTATAGCATTGAATACTACACATAGAACTACTACAAGCGGTAATCCTCATAGTGTTACTGCTGATGATGTTAATTGTCTATCAAAAGATAATTTAGAAACATGGACTCCTGTTGATGACTACAATCCAGCAACTAAAAAGTATGTAGATGATAATGTTGTACAAGGAGGAGTAACTACTTCTGGTTCGCCAGTAAGTCTAGATTACGCAAGATTTACCGACAGCGACACAATAACTGGAAGGTCTTACGCTGAAGTTAAACAAGATTTAAGTCTAGACAATGTTCCTAATACAGATTTTACTAATGATGTTGCTAATAATACAGCATCAATAACAGTAGTTTCAGGTATTGCTGATTCAAATACAGCATCCATAGCAGTAATAAGTGGTACTGTAGATACAAATACTTCTAATATTAGTAATAATACTGCTTCCATCGCAGTAGTATCTGGCACAGCAGACCAGAACGCTATTGATATAGCGAATGTTTCTGGTACAGTTGATACAAATGTTAGTGCTATTGCTCTTAATACTACACATAGAACTACTACTTCTGGTAATCCACATCAAACTACATTAGAAGATGTTAGGTCTGCTCTTAATACATTATCTGGTGATATAGATTTCAATAACTTTGGAGTAACTAATGCTTCAGGTATTAACTTCAAGGATGGAGAAACTTTATCATGGAATTCTGATGACTATACTTTAGATTTACCTACTGGTATAGGTCCAGTACTTCAAATTGGTCAAGAAATATATGTTATAGTTTATAATGCTACGGCTAGTCAGATAGACAACTTCACTGCTGTACATACAATAAGTGCTGCCACTAATGGAAGACCTCATATAGTAGAAGCAAATGCTTCAATATATTCAGGATTAGGTAGGTCTGTCTTAATAACTACTATGGATATACCAGCAACCTCTTATGGTATAGTAACCTTCTTCGGAAAGGTTAGAGGAGTAAATACAAATAGTTGGAATGTTGGAGATCCTCTTTATGTAGGAACAACTGATGGAGAAATTACTTCATCAAGGCCTAACTTCCCTAACTACGCAATAAATATAGGTGGAGTTTCAGTAAAAGATGCTGTAAATGGTGAAGTGAATGTTAATGTTAAAGGTGATACAGTTGATACATTTCAGAACTTTTATAATGGTATTTTTAGAGAAAGTTTTGATTTTAGAACAAGTTCATCTGGAACAACAGTAACTGGTACATTAGAACCTTCTGATGGAAACGGTGATTTAACTATGATTTTTAATGATGGTTTTAGTATTTTAGATACTAGTCCAGCAGCAGAAGTTTTACTAACACCTGGAACATCATCTAATCCTCAAACCAATTATGTTTATGTACCTTCTTCAACTAAAACATTAACATCTAGTACTACTGATTGGCCTAGTGAGGAACATATAAGAGTTGCTGAAGTTGTATTACTTGACGCAGCAAGAACTGCTTCTGATGGAGCATTAAGAAATCAAAATTGGAATGACCATTTATGTAATACTAATACTTATCAAGGTCATTTATCACATATAGCGGCAGCAATTAGACAGAAGATTGGTGCTACTTGGAAAACAGGTGTAGAAGGGACTTGTACAATATCTGGAGCAAGTACTCCAGATGATGTCTGGATTTCAACTACTCAAGGATATGTCATGCAGATGCATCCCCAATTATTTCCAGCATTTAACACATTAACAGGAGATGATGTACATATAGTAAATCATCCTACTACTCCTTATACTACTACATCTAATTTGAATACTGTATTAATAGATGCTAATGGAGATAGTTTAAATAGCACATCATTTAGTTTTGTTCTTTGGGGAGTGGCTAATAAGACTGGTGAAGAATCTCATCTCATGATGAACCTTCCTAATGGAACTTATGCTTTTGCTTCTCCTACTAATGCTATAATTGATGCTAATAGTTATTCAGTTTATGATATTCCAGCACAATTTTTTGGTGTTGGTTTTCTAATAGCAAGATTTACTTTTACATACAAGAATGATGTTTGGACACTAGAAGCAACAGAAGATTTGCGCGGGAAAATTCCTAACTCAACTGCTGGTGGAGGAGGAGGAGGAACTGGAGCATCTACTTTCCTTGCTCTAACTGATACACCTAGCGCATTCACTGGTGAAGCAAATAAAGTAGTAAGTGTTAATGCTGGTGAGACAGGATTAGAATTCACTACTGCTGGTTCAGTAAGTTCAGTATTTGGTAGAACTGGTGCTGTAGTAGCAACTTCTGGTGATTATGAGGCTTCTGAAGTAACTAATGCTTTTGATAAGACAGTAGATGATGCTGATGATATAGATGATAGTACTTCTGCTAATAAGTTTGCTTCTGCTGCTCAATTAACTGCTATATCAAATAACACTGCTTCAATAGCAGTTATAAGTGGTACAGTAGATAGTAATGTAACAGCAATAGGACTAAATACTACACATAGAACTACAACAAGTGGGAACCCACATCAGGTTGATGAGGGTGATATTCTTCCAGATCAGTCAGGTAATAGT
>Ga0208019_1001120_pt1 | contig 14381 bp, 15 predicted proteins | sample CB_VirMetaG_5_FD_184540 | JGI IMG/M metagenome (GOLD analysis project Ga0208019, IMG submission 184540) | Freshwater to marine saline gradient viral communities from Chesapeake Bay - CB_1508_1D Viral MetaG (SPAdes) (version 4) | ecosystem: Environmental > Aquatic > Marine > Coastal | place: USA...
TTCCTGAGTAAACTCATCTAACAGTTTGATCAGTTGCAGTTTCTTCTCAGTGTTGGTGGTTTTGGTTTCATAATATGATTCGTTCATCACTCACTCTCCTCCAATAACTGAATAGCTTCCTCGCCTTTCCCTTCACGGATTAAGCGGATCGCTTTTTCTTTATTAGTTTCAACATACTGCCACTTGCGCCCGTTAATTGTGCCCCAGACATTGCCCCCGACATTGTCATAGACACTGCCCCAGACATCGCCCAAGACATGGCCACCGACATTGCCAACATTGCCCCGAACGTTACCCTCGACATTGCCACCGACATTGCCATGAACGCTGCCATGCACGTTACCGAATATACTGCCAACATTGCCTTGAATGTAACTACTTACATTACCACCAATGCCCCCTGAGACGTTGCCCCAGATGCTACAATTAACGTCTTGAACAACAAATTCACCGCTACTGTCGGTACGCTTAAAAGTTACCATCTTTAATACTTCTTTCATTGTTGGCTCTTTCATACTTCCTCCCAATCATTTGCGGCCAAGAACCGTGAACCGTGAGTAGTGGTCGCAGGTCTTTATTGCCAGTTTTTGGTTTTTGTTGCACCACCATTGCTGATTTTTGTGCGGTGTTGAGTGGTTACAGGTTTTGCAGTTTTTTGGTATTTCTGAGTCTGTGATCCAGCAGGCGTCGAAGCGGTCGCAGTATTTGCAGCTAAAGCTATCGGGCCAGTCGGCTACGCGTGTTTTGTAGCCGTTTTTGATAATCATCCGGGCTTTTTCCAGCAGCATTCTTCCAATGTCTGCTTGGTACGGCACCATCTCGACATGATAAGTCGAGGTGTTTTTGTTGTATGACACCATCATGGCTTCTTCGATTGAGCCGAGCGCCATCATGATTTGCATTTGGCTGTAGTACATTGGGTGGCTATTTTTGATGCCGCGTGCTTTAAAGAGGTTCCACTTTTTGTCATTCATGGTTTTGATTTCGAGCAGGATTGCGGGTCCTTTTTTGTCCCGCAGTATTCCGTCGGCGTGTGCTCGGAGGTGGCCACCCATGGCCAGCCACTCCCATTGCTCCCCGGTCTCCGGGTCTATTTCTCTGACAGCGTAGCCTGCCGCTTTGAGGTCGTTAACGATTTCTTCTTCGAGCACGTGCCCTAAACGAAATATTCGCAACGCGTTAGGCGGTGGCGTTTTGCCGGGAATGCCTCTCAGGGCCATTTGCAAATAGGCGGAGCATTCATGACCTATGTTACTGGCGCCTACATAGGATCGCTCTGGCCCGCGGTCCGTGGCGATCACAGCGTCGTCTAGTCGTTGTAGTGCGTCAATTGCGGTTGTCATGTTCTGTCCTTTTTTCCAATGCTTCCCGACAGGGGTTACAAATGTTTTCACCTCTTACATATGGGTGAGGTGGTTGGTAAAGGGTGTTTCTGCGGAACAGGGTTCCGCATTCAAAGCACGTAATTAAGGGCTGCTCAGTTGAGCTCATGTTTTAGTTCCCTAAATTTTTTGAGGTCTCTGACCGCGTCCCACGCGATGTGTTCGGGTTCGGCGCGGTCGTTGAATTTTTTTGACCGTAGCATGGCGACGAGGTAGCAGAGTTGCCAGAAGGTGGTATCGTCCATGCCGGTCACTTCTTCGGTAAAGTCCATTTCAACAAACTCGTCGTCGTGTTTATCGTAAGCCATAGGGCCTCCAGTAGGGTAATACAGCGATGCGGTCGTGTTCTTTTTGCCACACAACCTTTTTTTTCCGGATGCCGAGATTTTTTCTAAGCTCTTGAATTATTTCTAGTTTTACTTCGCGCAGTTGGTAACCGTCAAGCCGTGTTCCCCAAAAGCTTAGGTGGTAAGGCTGCGGCACGTCATCGGTTTTTTCGATGAAATACGTAATTTCTCCGTATTTTTCCGAATTAAAGTATTGGGTTTCTTGGTCGTTTATCATCATGATTTCTCCTCTTTCGCAGGTGGTTTAGCCCTGAGACCTAAATATCGCATACCTTAGTATACGTGGTCAACCTTTTTTTAAGCAAAAAAAAGCCCGCTCGGGAGGAACGGGCAAAAAAGGATAACATCATGAAATTCAAGGGGAGGAACCCTTAGATTTAATACTGAACCGTTTCTTCGCTGGAGTCAACGTCTTCGTTCAAAAAAGCGTAAAAGATATGGTCGCGCCACAAGCCCTTGATTTTCAAGCACTTTCTTAATAAACCCTCTGAAACAAACTGATTCTTCTCTAAAATCTTTTGGCTAGGCATGTTTTCTGGGCAGACTAAAGCCTCTATGCGGCGGTACTGCCCGGCTTGAACAAACATATGAACAAACTTCTGCATTGCTTCAGAGCCTATGCCCAGCCCTTGAAAAGGTTCGCCAACCCAATACGATATGCGAAAAGTTTTTTCTGTCCCGCCACGAGGCAATTGGACGCAGATAGAGCCTACGAACAGTCGCTGTCCAAACGGGTTTTTAACGCTCACCGCATAGTCCCACTTGGGATATGTTGTGTTTGAAGAAATGCGCTGCTCAAAAGACTGCGGGCTTAACTCGTCGCCGTCCCAAAGTGGCTCATATTCTTCTAGGGTTTCTCGGGACATCAGCTTTAAGGCCGCCCACTCGTCGTAATGCTTTCGGGACAAAGGCTCTATTTGAAGAGCAGACCATTCTTTGCCCGGATACTGGTCCAGCAAAAAATCTTGGTAAGCACCGTAAACATCGTAAGGGCAGCCAAAGTATGATTTACTTGACGACTTTTGCTTCGTTTGCTCTCTGCGCATCACGTTTAGCCTGTAGTAATGAATTCCATGCTTCAACAACGTCCATAGTAGTCACATCTACTTTGTTTTTGCTGTCCAATTGTCGCTGGGCCTTTTCCAAAGCCTCCTGCAACCGTTGTTCTATTAAGGTTTTCATCCTTTCTCCAACTCAATAGCTTTTTGTCGTTCTTGTTCACGCATCTCTAGGACCTTCTCCGCGATATATTCTTGGTCATTAGGAGACAGGTGGTCCAGTTTCCAATTCTCAAAGATGTATCGAAGTTGTCCGCTGATGGTTCTAGCTTCTACGTGTGCGATGACGATGATTTCTTCATACACGTCTCTCGGCACTAATATTGACTTCCATTTCGTTGTGTCCATAAGACCTCCTTGGTTTTGTAAGATTATATAGGACAGAGCTAATATTTCAAGCATCTATCTCTTTGATTTCGCCCCAGTTTGGCCCCATCTCAATATCACACTTACTTGGCACAGATAAAAGCACCGCATTAGTCATTACATCTGAAATAATTTTGGCTTCTTCCACGGTATCTACAGAGAAAACCAACTCGTCGTGAACCTGAAGCATGGGCGTTATGCCCCGGGTATACAGGTCTAACATGGCCTGCTTTGTCATATCCGCAGCGGACGCTTGAATCAAACGGTTGAGTGCCTTATAGGTGTAGGCTCTTCTCAGTGGAACCGTTGGCCCGTGGGCCGCGATTGCATCTTCTTTTTTCATGGCCTTATGCATGTCGTAGCTGACGGGTTCCCAGAGGTCGAAGCGACAGGCTCTGCCTTTTAGTGAGCGTAGTCTTCCGCTAGATCGTGGGTTTTCTAGGTGTCGCTGCACGGCTTGCATGAGTCCTCTGACGAAGGGCACTCGGTCGTGGTATTGCTTTGTTAGTGCCTTTGCTTCGTCTACTGATATATTTAATTGATCGCTAAGCTTGTTAACCCCCATTCCGTAGATCATACCGAGGTTGATAACCTTGGCTTGTTTACGGGGTATCTCTGCCATTTCCGATACCATGTTGTGGAAGTCCATGTCGGGGTTATTGTTGTAGGCGTTGACAAACTCTTCCACGCCTATAAAAGGTTGGTTACGGCTGTCCCCGTAGGCTTTTGCGTAATGCACCAAGATCCGTGGTTCTTGTTGCGAGAAGTCTATGGACGTCCATTGCTTTCCTTCTTCGGGCAGGAACAGTCCTCTGATCATGGGCCCGAATATTGGATCGCGAGCCGGTATTTGTTGCAGGTTGGGGTTGTTCATCGAGATACGGCCAGAGACAGTACCGCCATCGTCTGATCGAATCTGGTTGATGTGGCTGTGAATGCGACCTTCTTTGGTGACGTGCTTCAATATTGAATCGATAAACGTGCCGCTGGTTTTGTTGATGTTTCGGGCGTGTGCTATGAGCCGTGGCAGTTCGTGATCGTGCGAGGTGATGAAGTCTTTTGTAAAACTTGGGGCACCTTTTTCTGTTCTGGGGAAGGGCAGCTTTAGTTTGTCGAAGGATTTAGCAATAGATTCCGCGGCCCATATCTCCACCTCAAAACCCGCTAAGTCTTTGATTTTCTTAAAGGTTTCTTTCTCTTCTCGCTTAAGCTGCTGTTTGGTTCGTTCTGCTTTATCGACGTCCACACGTACGCCGTTCCACGTCATGTCTACAAGGCAGGGCAACAACGCAGTTTCAAGCTCCCAGACCGTCATTAAATCTTCTTTGAGCAGCAACGTTTTAAAGTGGTTCCAGAGATCCAAAGTGATTTCTGCGTCTGTTTCAGCATAGGGCCCGACATACATTGCCGGCAGCTTCCACATTTCCCCCTTGGGATCTACGCCAAAATCCTGAGCAGCTTCCACTAAGGTTTTTTCACTTTTTGTTTTACCCAAGTATTCGTAACACAAGGCGTTGAGGCTGTAGCTGAAGCGGTTTTCGTCAAGCAAGCTTGCGGTCACCATGGTGTCGATGATCCGACCGTTGACCGTGAAGCCCATGCGCTTTATCCAACCAAGGTCATATTGAGCGTTGTGCATAATTTTGTCAGCGGGGCATTCGAATACTTTCTTGAGCCACTTGTTGACAATCCTCTCATCAAGGTTGCCTCCACCCATGTGTCTGATCGGGATGTAGCATTTCCAACCGTCTACGGCCACCGCGTAACCAACTACGTGACCATCCCCACGAGCCCATCCCGGGCCGTGTACTTTCAAGTTAGGGTCTTTGGTCTCAACGTCGATGGCAATTTGGGATGCTCCGGTAATGTCCGGCAAATCCGCGGGGGGAACCCACTCTGATTTGGGCGGGAACATCGCCATCTGAAGTTTTCCGTTCATGACACTTTCCTTTCTCTACCAATGGTTTTTTCAAAAAGCTTACAGACACGGCAGTACCAGCCTACCCGGACATTCTCTTCCGCGTTAATGACCTCTTCGGCCTTATGTTGGCATTTAGAGCAAAGCACGTGCCGTAAGTTTTTTTGATCCTGTGAAGCTTCCCATCTTTCTCGCTGTTCTTTATTCATAAGTCATATGCTCTCGAGTAGTCATCGGGTTCAAAAATAAAGAGATTTTGTTTTGCACGCGTTACCCCCACGTAAAACACGCGATGCAAGTCATCGCTCATACCTTCCATTGCCGAGTTAGAGAGGTCCGTGAGCAGCGCTACGTTATCCGCTTCTCCGCCTTTTGTGCCGTGGATCGTGGACAGTTTAATACGGGGCGTGGCGTTAAACTTTTCGCCACGTCGGAGTAGTGCCGTGATATAGGCCCTGTCCATGTCTCCTATTTTATCCATTGCCTCACTCCAGATCATATCTTTTGTGGCCAACAGGCCGTGATACTTCTGCAAGGATTCGAGGGTAAACAACTCATCTTCCGCGGCTTTAATCGTTTTTTTTCCTCGGGCGATTCGAAGGCCGTTCCCGGACATTAAAGAATAGATTGCCTGCGCGGTGTGTAGCGTAATGGCATGACCTTTACGCATTCTTTCCCAGCCGTTCACGGCTTCGGTCAGTTTATCAGAAATGGATCGGTGTCCGTTGCGTTCGTACAGGTAGCCCATTGACCGCAAATCCTGTGTGATCGGGCTGAGCATGTAGTTTGCTTGAGCCATAATGAGCCACGAGCCGTGGGCCATGTCGAGTTGATTAACGGTAGACACCCGGGACACGGACCCGCGTTCTGCTCTGGGGTTGTACTTTTTTGGGTATCGTTTAAGAATTCTTGCTGTGATGCGCTCTGCTAGCTCGTGTACTTCTAAGGGAATTCGATAGGACGTTTCAAGCACTTCGGCGCCGCAGTCTAGGTCAATAAAGTAGTCAGGGTCTGCCCCGGCCCACCGGTAGATAGCTTGGTCGTCATCGCCTGCGCAGTACATCTTGTTGGATTTTCTATCGATAGCGTGAGCGATGTCCCACTGTAGGGGGCTTAGATCTTGTGCTTCGTCTAGAAAAGCTATCTCGAAGGTGGGGCATATAGCGTCTGCTTTTTGCACGAACAATTCGAGCATGTCCGTGTAGTCCATCAGCATGTTGGCTTGCTTATAGGAATTGTAATTCCGATTCACAAAATCTACTTCTTCCCACGCATGGGCGATGTTGCTGTTGTTGTATTCTTGCCGCAGACTGGTTTTTTTCAGTCGGGCGAGGTGTATGACACTGAGGATTGGGTGGTCTGCCATTTTAGAAATGTCCACCTCATCCGGGTCTGATCCGACACGGATACTGAGTTGCATCCCTATATGCCTAGACAACTCGTTCATGTTTTCTTTGCCCAGCACGTCTTTGGTCCTGACACCCAAAAGTCGGTATGCCAAGGAGTGCAGGGTCCTGAAATACATTAAGTCGTCGGGGTCCAAGCCAAATCGTTTCGCGGCCCGCTCTTTCGCCTCTGTTGCGGCTTTTCGGGTGAATGCCAGAAACGCAATCTTTTGTGGCGGGACGCCCTCCCCAAGAGCGCGCTCCACCATGTCTAGCAAACGCGTCGTTTTTCCTGTGCCGGGAGGGCCAAATATTCGAAACATTAAAACGGCGCCTCGTTATCCTGCCCGAAGTCACGCGCTTTTATTTCGATGTGATGTGTGCCAAATGCCGGTATTACCCAGACTCGGACGGCCTTACCTTTGATCTTGATTGAGGTAGAGTCCCCGTTGATATCGCGCAATCGCTGGGCAATCTTGTGGCTTTTGTATTCAAAGAACTTGTTCTTTCGGAGGTAAGACTCAAAGTCTTTAAGCCGGAAGTATGTCCTTTCTTCGTCATCATCGGTGTAAGGCTTGCGCAAGAGTATCTCCTCGCGGTTTTCTGCTTGCTGCATCACCGTGCAGAATTCTTCAAGATATTCATAAAACTGACCCTGCACGGAAGCGTCTTGCGAAACAGGTATGATAGCACCGTCCTGCTCAGACATCTCTTGTAACAGGTGGTTAATGCGTGACTCCCAAGACTGCTTTGCAGCACTTGTGGGCATGAAGTTGAGCTGCTCCACACAAGCCTTTTGAAAGGCCGCTTGGTTCATCAGAGCTTCCGTTTCTAATTCAATCGGAACTCCGTTGACGTCGAGAAACCAAATGGGCGGGGTGCTGTCGTACTTTCTTAGGTTTGACACCGATGCCCCGCTGACCGCGGCCTGTATGCCGTGCTTCCTTGTCCTACAAACCTCTGCGTTACAGTAAGCGTTTATGGGCGCGTCCTTACACTTGTAGGCGTAATCCTTTTTCTGCACTTGAGAGACTACTGTGTTGAGCTCGTTCAAAGGTATTGGTGGCTCTACATACCGCATGTTGTAGTTGAGTATTTCGTCTTGCCACGTGTCCGGGTACGCTTTACGAAGGTAGACGCCAATATTAAACAACCCGTTGTTTCGGCCACCCTCGCTTATTTTTTGAGCGCAAAGGGTTTGCAAACAGGGTGGGCCGTCCGTAATAGGCGTGTTCGGGTCTTCTTCTATTTTAAGCGCGTCCACCTGCTCGGGCGTTTGAACGTATTGATCGTACAACGCAAAAAATTCTTGCAAGGTAGCACTCATGCCATCGTCTTTGATGGCATATCGAAGGCCGTCTTCCGCGTCGTAGTAAGGCATGTTTAAAAAGTTGCCCACATCTCCACGGTCTAAAAACAGCTTGACCTGTTTAGGAAATATCTCGCTCCCGCCGTAACCTAACGCGGCAGCTATTTGATTAAGGGTTTCCTGCATGACCTTCGCAGGTATCCAGTCACTGGAAAATAAAAAGCAGTGAGCTCCTCCCGACTTTGAACGGCAAACGACTAAGGGCAGTGACATGCGTCGTATTTTTTCGATCAGCTCCGTGTGGTCCAAAGGATACTGATCCACATCAATACAACCCCACTTGCAATTGCTCTCCCGATTGATAGGGATGATGCCGATAGCAGCACCCTTGCCAGAGAGGTGCCCTTCCCACGTTTCAATGGTCCGTGGTTCGCGGACTACGGCTGCTCTGCCTGTGTTTTTCCCGTTTGCTTTCTTCGAGTCGATTTTATATGTGCCGTATGCTTCTTCTAGGCCGTCAAAAATGCCGGCAAACTTTTTTACGTCAGACATATATTATTCCAATAGCAAAGGCGGCACGGGGGTGCCGCCTATGGGTTTTAAAACGGTGTTGATCCGTTATCTTCTGGGGCGCCTTCACCTTCTTGCGAGTGTTTGACCTCGACTTCTCCGCGAGTAATGCTTTCAGCAAACTGCTTCGCTTGTCGATAAACCGCCATGTCGTCAACGACGCCATCGAGGCTAATTTCCCAGCCATGCCAAGAGCCTTTAGAGTTTTCTTCGCTGAGAGTCTTAAGCATGTATACGTGGCTAAACCGCGGTGGTGTAAAGGGTCCGTTTTTCCCCATCATCGTTCTTCCAGCCACCATGCTATTCCACTTTCGCGATTTCTTCAACTGAGTTGATTTCATTGCGACAAGTGCGGTGCTCGAAGATCCGTCCGGGGACAAGATGATAACAAAGTGTTGATGGGTTTCTTCGATATAACTTCCGTTGCCCCCAACCACATATTCTTTGTTGTCTTCTTTGCTTCTTTCAGTGCGAGGTCGTTCCTCATCCGGTGAGAAAATGTTCAGAGGAGCGCCACTGCCGCTACCACGAGGAGCCCACTCAATAAACCGGCGCTGATAAGCACACGGAATAACTCGTATTCCCTCTTTTCCTTTAAAGACCTCGCCCGTGACCGTATTGTAGATATCTCCAGCTCGAGCATCTTCAAGGTCATCCAGAGTCGGATCCTGACGAGATAAAACTTTAAGGAAAGGTAACGCCAAGTCTTCTTGCCCGATGTTTTCGAGGCCTGCGCCTGCATCTTGCTCGAAGAGGGTGGGGTCGAATGTGACGATGTCATTGGTTTTCTCCTTCGTGGAGACGTCTTTTGCTGCTGCCATGATTACTTGCTCCTTTTAATGGTTGCTCGCTGCCCGACATAAGCGCCGAACAGGTCCATGGGGAACTCGTCCCCGGTTTCAACGCGCTCACGCACAAACGCTTTCAAAGTCTGTGGATGAACGTCGGTTTTTTGATCTGGGTTGAAACCGCTTTTCAACGCAAAGTCAAAAAAATCTGAAGCGTTGTTGTCCTCGCCACGACCAAACTGACACGAAACAATATTCTTGATGATATCGTCGTACCCTTGAGAACGTAGCCATTCGAACGCTGCTTGCTTGTTTTCCGCTTTGATGTGTGCTCCGTACGTTGGCTTGACTTCTACCTTACTACCGTCTTCCAACGTAAAAGAGTTAACCCCCACCTCTTGGAGCAAGGCGGGCAGGTCTTCATCGCTAAGCTTGAGCAGTTGACGCTTCACTTCCTTCAACTGTTCTTCTAGGATCCTGACCTGATCTTCTTTGTCTCGAACGAGACGCGCTACTTGTGCAATCGATTTCAAGCCGTTATCTTCTACGGTTTCCACCGCAGAAGCATTTGCTTCGAAATCTTCTTCCATTTCGCGTAGGATGTCTTTCATCGTTTTTCTCCTTTCGTGGTTAAAGAGCTTGTTGGGCCCTTGCGAAAAGGAATATTCTCGCATAAACTCCTAGATGTCAACTATTTTTTATCACAGGTAACCCTATGTACGAGTTCAAGACAAAACCCTATAAGCATCAAGAAGATACGTTCAATGTCTCGCGGTCCGCGGAGTATTACGCGCTGTTGATGGAGATGGGGACGGGAAAAACTAAAGTCGCGATTGACACCATGTGCGACCTTTTTGAGCGCGGGGAGATCGATACGGCTCTGATCTTAGCCCCAAAGGGCGTGTTTGATAACTGGGTAAAGAACGAGATACCCATTCATACCCCAGACCGAATAGATTACAAAATGGTAAGGTGGCAGCCCAACATTACTAAGAAGTTTCAAGAAGAGATTGAATCCTTGGCTTATCGAGACAAGGAAGACAAATCTTTACACATTCTTGTCATGAACATCGAAGCGTTGTCCACCCCAAAAGGTGCCGGGACCGCAGAGAAGTTTTTGAAGATCAATCCGGACAGCATTGCAATAGTTGACGAAAGCACCACGATAAAAAACTCAAAGGCACAGCGCACAAAAGCGGTCATTAAGGCCGGCAAGAACGCCAAATACCGACGCATCTTGACGGGCTCGCCTATTACAAAGTCGCCCATGGATTTGTTCAGCCAGTGCCACTTTTTGCATGAAGACGCGCTGGGCTTTAGTAGCTTCTTCGCTTTTCAAAACAGGTACGCGGTAATCCAAAAACGCAACATGGGGCATCGAAGCTTTCAAGAAATCACCGGCTATCGCCGATTGGATGAGCTGGGCGAAAAGCTCAATCGCTTTGCCACACGAATTACAAAAGACGAGTGCTTGGACTTGCCCGAAAAAATTTACATGAAACGAAACGTCCCTCTTAGCAAGGACCAGATTACGGCTTATGTACAAATGCAGAAGCTGGCTCTGGCTCGATTGGACAGCGGAGAGCTCGCCACCACACAATCTGTTCTCACACAAATCATGCGATTACAGCAAATTTGTTGTGGGCATCTACAGCCGGATACCGGTCCTATCGTAGAAATAAAGAACAACCGCCTCAGCGAGTTGATGGACATCCTCGACGAGGTGAGCGGCAAAGTAATTATCTGGGCTACGTGGACTTACGACATCCACCAGATCGAAGCTGCAATCAAAAAGAAGTTTGGCCCGCGGTCCGTGGCTACTTATTATGGCGGCACGGAGCAGGACCGGCGACAGGAGATTGTCACAGAGTTTCAGGACGAGCAGTCGGACTTGCGGTTCTTTATTGGTCAGCCTAAGACAGGTGGGTACGGTATTACGCTTACCGCAGCAACAACCATGGTTTATTACAGCAACAGTTATGATCTAGAAATTAGATTGCAGTCGGAGGACCGGGCGCACCGTATTGGCCAAAAGGCCAACGTGACATACATCGACCTTGTGTCTCCAGACACGATAGACGAAAAAATCCTTGCGGCCTTACGAGACAAGATCGATATTGCGGGGCAAGTGCTAGGTGAGGATTTTAAGCAGTGGTTACTATGATGCGCGCGTGTTTTTCTTCGCGGTTTTCTTCGCTTTAGCAAATGCTTTGTCCGTGGGAGCGCCTTTGCTCCCCGGCTTTCTCATTTTCTCGTCACTGCCTTTTGCTATACGCTTTCTTTTTGCGTGAATATTTGCGTAAAGTCCTTTTCCTGCTGTCATGTTAAGCTCCCTATTCCCCCACGAATCATTTCGGATGTTGCTTCATACGGGAACATTGCAGCATACTGTTGCCGTTGTTGCAAGTTAGGTGCTCCCTGCGGGGGTGACATCGGGGGCGACATCGGGGGTGACATTGGGGGTGACATCGGGGGTGACATCGGGGGTGCCGCAGAAACAGAAGCTTGTGGCTGAGGGACCGAAACAGGAGCGGGGGTCGTGGCTTCTTCTTGCACGGGTTCTTGCTGATTTTGAAACTCCGGCGGGGAAACCCCTTGAAGCATTTGTTCCTGCTCTTCTTCGCTCAGCCAACGTATTCCAATGCCGTTAAGATAAGCATTAAACTTACCTAATAGTTCTAGTTTTTTCTTAGGCGTTGGTGCTTTTTCAAGAAGAAGCGCAAGTAACTCGGGATCTCTTAACGCCTCGGTATATATGTCTTTAAGTTGCATGTTAGGCATTTTGGTTAACCATTCTCGGCCCAAGTTTGCAAACGCCGCCGCTTCAATAATACCCTGTTGTCTTCCGGGAATCATTCCGCTGACGAAGGTTCCTACCCGAGTTCCCAATAAGGCAGCAAGAGTATCTACAACTTTAGCGGGAGCGTCCATTAAAGAACCCGCGGAAGCACCCACGGCATCTGTTAAAGATTTGTTGGCCAATTCGGCTTGAGTTAAAGCCACACGCAGTTTCCCAACCGTTTCTTCAGGAATCACCCCCTGCTCTCGCATTATTTGCATAATGGAAAGTTGGCCTTTGCCCAAAGGCTCGTACAAATATGCCCTGAATTTGCCAATGTCTAAATTCTCCGCCCCTGCGCCGCCACCGCCATATAGGTAGGCACTTTCTAAAACGGTGTCTAATAAGCCGTCCAGTACTTCGGGGTTTTGATCTCTTCTGGAAAACCGAATAAGCTTTTTAAATTCTTGAACGGCCGCTTCTTTACGGGAACCGGGGGAGCCCAACATTGTTTGAAGCGTTTTCGCGGGATTGTCAGGAGAATTCAAAAACTTAGCAAAAGCCGTTTGCTTTTTTATAGCCTTCTGAGCATGACTATTGGCATCCATAACGTCATCTAACAACCTCTGGGCGGTCTGCGCGTTACTTAAATCCTCAAGTAACGAAGGAAACATGTTCAAAGCAACTTCGTTATCTCTTATGAACCCTGCCAAGGCTTCAGGTATTACCTGCTTAGTGTCTGGGTTAACCACCACACGAGCCGCGTACCGCAACATGTCCTCGGCAGCTCCTGTCATAGTGCCCAAATTTGCAGCAAAAGACGTCGGAGCCTCGCCTCCAATTTCTTGGGCAGCTTTTGAGGACATAAACTCTGCGGCTTCAGTAAGTTGCTGAATCCGTAATGCCACGGCATCATTTCCGTCAGAAAACAATTTTGCCGCCAATGTTTCTGGCAAAATACGAGATACCTGATCGGCATCTTTAGCTAACACATCTCCTGCAAAAGCTCGTCGAAAGACATCGTTCAATGCCCGTGAATACTGGTACGCTTGAAACAGAGGCTCGACTAAGGGGTCTGCTCCTTCGGCCATTTCTCGCATTACAACCGTCTCAAGATCCCCTAGTGCCGCCTCGTTCATACGACCATAAAAATTAGCGGCTTGAAAATCTTGGCGGCCCGCGGCCTGTGCCCCAAGAAGTCGCATGGTTGATCGAAAATCCATCAACTGCCCAAGCGTGGTAGACGTTCCTTCTTCCATTGCCGAAGCCGCAAGTTGAGGAGCCCCTTGAGCTTTTAATGTGTTTAATTCCGTTTGAAAATTAGACGTGTCTAAAATCCCATTTATAACTTTAAGGATTTCCTTGCGAGCCTCTTTGGACAAGTTTTGAAATTGAGCGGCGTTGTTCGCATCTAAATACCTAAAAGATTCTTTAGGAGAAGTTCGCAAAGATATCTCATCTCTAAGTTGAATTAATCTTTCTCTAGGAATGGCTTCCGGATTTTCCATTAAGTCGCTAAGTTTAAATTTCCCATCGGGAGAAAGACGTCTTTGAATAAAAAACTTGTCGTCAGAGGACAATCGACCTAGCGATTCCGTCATTTTTGTTCGGACTTTTCCTAAGGACTCGCTTAAATTTCCCAACGCTAAAGAATAAGCGTCTTGCGCTTCAGTAGCACTCTCAACTTGCGGGAAAAGTCTTCCCACACGAGACCGTATTTCTTTTGGAATTAAATCCGGATGTTCTATTTCTAATTCTCGAAAGGCGGAAAGAATAGAACTGTCATCTACTATGTCAACGGGAGCCATTCGATCAACCCGACCATACAGCTCTCTTTCTAGTTGCCGTGCATCTTCTAAAGACCTACGTGCAACGGTTTCAACAGCCCGCCCCGCTTCTTGCCCCGCCTGTTGCGATACCGGAATTCCTTCCGCCGCTTTTAAAGCAGTAGCATTAGCCGCATTTAACCGCGCAGTAAGAAGCTCTTCAAAATATTTCTGGCGCATTTGGGATGCGGCAGCTAAAGATCCGGGATCGCCTTGGTCTTTTAACACGTTTATGATGTTTTTGATAACATTAAGATTTTCTTGAGTCTGTTGTTTAAGCTCAGCACCCATTCCGGGATACCCTTGAACCACACGGTTTTCCATTTCTCTAAGTGCTGGACTATCAAACATTAGAGCGGGGCGCGTTTCTCCCGGATCAATACCTAATTCTTTAGCCAAGGAAGCAAATTGAGGCTCTTTTCGCAAAGCTTCAATAAACGCATCCACATCCTCCCCATGTTTTTCAGCAATCTCTCTTAGCTTCATTGCAGCAATGTCTTGCCGGCCCGCTCGAGTTAAAGGTTGTACAAGATTGCTTGTCGCTGTTTTAATGGCAGGGACAAAATTAATAAGCACTTTTTTAGGCGCAAAAAAACCGCCGAGAGTTTCATATAAAAGACGGGTTCCAATTGCTCCGGGATCCGTTGCTTCTG
>Ga0208019_1001122_pt1 | contig 14339 bp, 11 predicted proteins | sample CB_VirMetaG_5_FD_184540 | JGI IMG/M metagenome (GOLD analysis project Ga0208019, IMG submission 184540) | Freshwater to marine saline gradient viral communities from Chesapeake Bay - CB_1508_1D Viral MetaG (SPAdes) (version 4) | ecosystem: Environmental > Aquatic > Marine > Coastal | place: USA...
ATAAAGACCAATCATCAATTTATTTAACTTCAACCCAAAAATTACCATTAGAATTAGCAAATAATAAGTTTGATTCTCATAGTAACCCACCTGAGGAAACAAACCAATATAAATTACCTCAAATTGCATTAAACTCAGATAGGATAGTACTAAATTCTAAAAAAGATCATACTATACTAAGCTCAGTAAAATCAGTTTCATTAACATCCCCATCTATTAATTTAGATTCCAATAATATCTTTATGGATGCTAAAACTATAAAATTAGGAAATAAAAATGCAACTGAAAGTATTGTTAAAGGGGATACATTATATAGGAATTTGAAATTAATGGTTGATACTTTAATAATATTAGTAAACGTTTTAGAAGTTCAACAAGTCTGGCCTGGCGGAGTAGCAGCTCCTGATGGTGCAACTTCATTAACAGCAGCCTCAACAAGGGACGTATTAAATAGTATTTCAAAAGATTTAAAAAATATTTTATCTACAGTTTGTAAAACAGCTTAATGGCAGAAGAATTAAAATATAAGATAACAGGAACTGTATTTGATAGAGAAAATAATTTAGATCCTCTATCTGAGGCTCAAATATTTCATCCTAATGGAACTGAATTAACTAATAATAAAGGGAAATTTAAAATTGAAGGTAATTATGTTAGTGGAAGTATATTTGAAGTAACAGTGTTAAAGGAAGGATATGCTCCTCAAACTATTACTCCATTTTCACAAAATAAAACCCTAAAAACAAATATTGGTCCTATTGTTTTAAATACTATAAAAGAAGCTTTAAAAGAAGCAACCCAAGAAGAATTAAAACTTCCTCAAGCTCAAGTTAATTTATTAATTGCATCCAAATCTAATTTTGAAACAGCTCAACAAAAAGCTTTAAATAATATAGTTACCCAAATAAAAACTATTTTGATGCCATTAATTTTAACTCAAATAGCAAAATTTGGGATAACTAATTTAGCAGGAAAAAGTTTAGATAAATTAAAAGAATTACCCAATACTTGCCCTACCCCAGAAGAATTAAAAATAATAATTGATAAAAAAAATAGATTAGTAAAACAACTAAATAATATATACGAGTTTTTAAAATCAATTAAAATAGGAGTAGGAATATTAGATAAAACTATAACAGCCGCTCAAATAGTAATTACAACTTTAAAAAATATCCCTGCCCCCGCACCATCAAATACTTCCTCTATTCTAATAGACATTGAAAATAAATTAAAAAAATATAAAATAATATCAGCTTCTACATTAATAGCATTAACTATTTTAACTGAAATTTTGCAACGTATATTAGGATATTTATCGTTATTAGATAATTTAGTAGAAAAATGTAATCCACCATCAACAACCCAAGAACAGCTTAGTATAGGATTAATACAATTAACTCAAGAAGTTTCCCAAGAAAGTCCTGTAGTAACTAATGTTAATGGATTTGAAATGGGAGTTGAGAGTGAAACTAATACACCTAATGAATTAAAAAGAAGAAGGGCTATAGCAAAAAATAAACAAGGGATTATAATGTTAAGAGGAGAATGGTCATTTAGCTCTAATGATCAAATTTTAATTGATGAACTCGTATTTTATATTGAACAAAATGATTTAAAAGCAGAATAAATTAATATTTATAATTATGAAATTAACAGAACTTAAAAAAGTATTAAAACAAGTAGTAAGAGAAGCAATCCAAGAAGAATTAAAAGATATAATTGTTGAAGCAATTAAATCTCCTAATGGACAACCTATTACAGAAAATAAAATACCAAATTATAGTGAAATAAATTCATCCCCAATGCCTGATTTAAGAAATAAATATTCAGCTATGATGGGGAATATGACAGAAATGAATTTTACCAGCGCTGATATCCAACCAAAATTCACCCCAACCCCAGGATCAGGAGGTGCAACAGGGGCTTTACCACCAGGAGATGTTGGTATGGATCAAATTATGGGATTATTAAATACTAAATAATGGCATTTAATCCGATTCAAATATACCCTATTGATTTTAATAATAGAGCTGCTGTAGGAGTTGATATTCCATTTTCCTCTCCTTCAGTATTTAGACCTAATTATACTACAAAAGACGCTATTAAAAATAATTTAATTAACTATTTTTTAACAAATAGAGGTGAAAGATTTTTAAATCCAACATTTGGAGGAGGATTAAGAGAATTTATTTTTGAACAAATTACAAGTGGAAACTTAGATTTTCTTGAGGAAAGAATTAGTAGTGATTTATCATCATTTTTCCCAAATGTTCAAGTAAACAATTTAGAAATAACAAGTCAAGAAGATAGAAATTCAATTAATATAATTTTAGATTATAATATTATAAGAACAAACATAGAAGATACTCTTGAAATAGAATTTATATAATGGCAACAAACAGAGACGTAAAATATTTAAATAGAGATTTTTCAAATTTTAGATCTAAATTGATTGAATTTGCAAAAACTTATTTTCCTAATTCATATAATGATTTTACTCCTGCTTCTCCAGGTATGATGTTTATTGAAATGTCTGCTTATGTTGGTGATGTAATGGCATTTTATCTTGATAATCAATTACAAGAAACATTTACCCAATTTGCAAGACAAGATAATAATTTATATGAATTAGCATATATGTTTGGTTACAAACCTAAAGTAACAGGAGTAGCCCAAACCACATTGGATTTATATCAACAATTACCCGCAAAATTAGTAGGAGGATCATATGTCCCTGATTATGATTATTCACTAACTATTGGCGAAAATACAACAATAACCTCACCAGTTACTAGAACAACATCATTTCTTATCCAGGATAAATGTGATTTTTCCAAATCAAGTTCTTTAGATCCTACAGAAATTTCAGTATATCAAGCAGCAGGAAGTATTCCACAATTTTTCCTACTTAAAAAACAAAGAAATGCCATTTCGGCTACAATAAATTCTCAAACATTTACTTTTGGTCAATTCCAACAATTTCCAACAATTGAAATAGAAGCTAAAAATCTAGCAGGAATTTTAGATATAAAAGATAGTGATGGAAATACTTGGTATGAAGTAGATTATTTAGCACAGGAAACAGTTTATGATAGTATTAAAAATACAAACATAAATGATCCAAACTCAACAGAAAATGATACTCCATATCTATTAAAATTAAAAAAAGTACAAAGAAGATTTGCTACTAGATTAACTTCTCCTACTACTTTACAGATACAATTTGGAGCAGGTAATCCAAACAATATAGATGAAGAAATTGTTCCTAATCCTAATAATGTAGGAATAGGATTACCTTTTGAAAAAGATAAACTTACTACTGCATACTCTCCAACCAATTTCTTATTTACAAACACTTATGGGATTGCTCCTACAAACACCACTCTAACAGTAAGATATTTAACTGGAGGTGGAGTAGAAGCAAATGTATCTTCTGATAGTATTTCAAGAATTGAAGATACATCAACTATTAAATTTAATAATAATAATTTAACCCCTTCAACAGCCAATTATATTTTTAATTCAGTAGCAGCAAATAACCCAGTAGCTGCAGAAGGTGGAGAAGATGGAGATACAACAGAAGAAATTAGACAAAATACTTTATCAGCAATTGCTGCCCAACAAAGATCAGTTACTTTAGATGATTATTTAGTTAGAGCATTAAGTATGCCTCCAAGATATGGTATGGTATCTAAAGTATATATAGAAAAACCTAAATTAACTGATGATCAAGTTTCAACTATAGAAACTTTAAATTTGTTTGTTTTAACTAAAGATTCAAACGGTAATTTAACTCAAGCAACAGACGTATTAAAACGTAATTTAAGAACATATCTTTCTCAATATAGAATGATTGGAGATAATATTGAAATTAGAGATGCTTTTGTTATTAATATAGGAATAGATTTTGAAATAATAGTATTACCAAACTATAACAATAATGAAGTTATTTTAAATTGTATTAAATCTCTTCAAGATTTCTTTAAAATAGATAAATGGCAATTAAACCAACCAATTTTATTAAGGGATTTATATGTTAGATTAGATAGAGTAGAAGGTGTTCAAACTGTAAAAAATGTTAAAATAACTAACAAAGCAGGAGTTTCAAAAGGATACTCTCAATACTCATATGATATAGATGGTGCTACTCAAAATCAAGTAATTTATCCATCATTAGATCCAAGTATTTTTGAAGTGAAATTCCCTAATCAAGATATAACAGGGCGCGTCTCCCCTCTTTAATTATATTTATAAAACGTAATGGCTGTATATAAAATTTTCCCATATAAAGACACAACCCTATATTCATTTTATCCTAATATGAATACAGGGATAGATGCTATTAATCAAATATCTAATTTGAATATAGCAGTTAATTCAAATCCTCAAGTTGCAAGATTTTTAATTGAATTTGTTCAAGATGAAATTGAAGATGTTATTGATAATATTATTGGAGATAAACAGTGGGATGTAAATTTAAAATCCTTTATAGCAACAGCCCAAGGGGTTAATGAATCTATTGACATAAATGTATTTCCTATAGCTCAATCATGGAATAACGGAACTGGGGGTTATTTAGATGTTCCTCAAACAACGGATGGAGCAACATGGTATTCACCTTATTTTCAAGGTTCAATAGCCTGGTCTCCTGGAGGAAATACAGGAGGAAATAAGTTTACAAGTTCTTTTAATCCTAATTTTGTTGGACAAGGTGGAGGAAATTGGTTTTATGAAGCTTCTGGAAGTATTGATTTAAAAAGAACTCAATCATTCGATACTAGAAGTGATAAAGATTTAAATATAAATGTAAAACCTATTGTAGAAAGATGGTATAGTGGATCTTTACCAAATTATGGTTTCATAACTAAATTTGAACTAAATGTAGAATGGAACGAGAATCTACAAATACAACCAGTAATGCAATTCTTTAGCAGTGATACTAATACAATATATCCTCCTGAATTAGAATTTAAATGGATAGATTATCAAACAGTATTAACAAGCTCTCTATCATCAAGTATTCTTAACTCAAGACCAATAATAGCATCATTAGCAGAAAACCCTGGTGTATTTAAACCTAATAGTATAAATAGATTTAGAATTAATGTAGCCCCTAAATATCAACCAGAAATATGGGTAACAAGTTCAGTATTTACAGATATTAATTTTTTACCTACTTCTTCATGTTATGCTATAAAAGATTTGGATACTAATGAATTTATTATTAACTTCGATGATACTTACACTCAAATTAGTTCTGATGAAAATGGGAATTATTTTGATATATATATGAATGGTTTAGAACCTGAGAGATATTATAAAGTTTTAATAAAAACTAAATTAGATAATTCTGTATTAGTTTTAGATGATAATTATTATTTTAAAGTTATAAACGGATAATGGCTATAAAGATTAATCTAAATAACGAAGTTTATAATAAAACAGAATATGAAAAAACAATAGATACTTCTTTTTCTCAACTTGGAGTTAAAACCCCTCAAGAACAATTAGAAGAACAAGTATCTGTTGATAAATTTTTTACTATATATGAAGAAATATTTTATGAAATTCCTCAAAAAGGTGAAACAAATTCTCATGAATTTTTAATAAAAGCAAGCTCAGAATACATCGGTGATGAACAACAAAATGAATTGATAGAATTATTAAGACAAGAAATAGCAGATTTAAGAGCTGAAAATTTAGAGCTTCAACAACAAATAATTGAACAAAATAGTTAATGGCTAATATATTTCAAATAAGTACTTCTCCGTATATTTCACAACAATACAATAATGAAGATTTAAATTTATTGTCTCCTCAAGATGTAGTAAATCAATTTACTCCTTCAAGTTATATCGAATTTGTAGTTTTTGATATATCTAGTAGATTGTTATCTTATAATAACAATTATACTTCATATACTGTATTAAACTCATTCACTAACGAAGATAATTTAATATCTCAATTTGATATAAACCCAGACCAGGATTTATCAAACTTAGGATACAATCAAGGGGAATACATTGCTTATTATAATTTCTTAGAGAAAAAAATAGGTGACCCGACTAATTTACTCTATATAAAAGAAATATCTTCTGATAGAACAGAGATAAGATTAGATAGTAATAAGGTTTCTCCTCAAGATTTAATTTCACAAGCTAATTCATTTATTTCTGAAAGAGAAAATAGTGAATATTTTGTTGACTTTTATCTTAATTTTGGAGATAATGAATTATATATAGCTAATAATGTTGTATTAACAGATGAAAACACAGATGATCCTACAGTTTTAATTAAATTGTATGAACCATTACCATCTACATTTAATGTTAAAAGTGAATTATGGGTTGTTAAGCAAATAGCATTATCTGAAGCATTTAATGTTGAATTCGAAATTGAACCTATAGTTTTTACGGACTCAACACCATTACAAGGGCCTAATTTTAATTTACCTATAAAGGACCAAATTAATAATTCAACTCCAAAATTATCATATAATGATATATTATCATCATCCCCATCATCATCAGCACAAAGACAACTAAATAATTTATTAGTTTCTAAGTCTTTAGAAATTAGTGTTGATTATGAAGATTTTAATGATTTTATTCATTTTAGTTCCGCTCAAACTCGATTAGAAAATTTTTATTATAAACTCCAGCTTATAGAGAGTTATACTAGTGATTTAAATTCATTACAATCAATAAGTGGTTCAGCTTCTAGTATACAAACATTAAATAATAATATTTCAAATGTTATTGAAAATTTTGATAACTATGAAAGATTTTTATACTATAATAGCGGATCACAATATTCATGGCCAAAATCAAATAATACTCCACCATATTCTTTATATTCTGTAACCTCATCAATAGCTCAATCATGGTATGGAAGTACTGATGAAAATAATGTTAATTATGGGGGAATAATATTATCTGCGTCTTTTTATGATAATGAAAATAAAGACCAATTATTAAAAGCAATCCCTGAATATCTAAGAGAAGATCCACAAAACCAAAATTATGAGTTATTCATTGATATGGTTGCTCAACATTATGATAATATTTGGTTATATACTAAGGATGTTTCTCAAAAATATAATGCTGATAATAGATTAAATTATGGTATTTCCAAAGATTTAGTATCTGATGCTATTAAGGATTTTGGATTAAAATTATACCAAAACAACTTTAGTTTAAATGATCTATTTACAGCATTTTTAGGAACTACAGCAAGTGGATCATTATTTCCATTCCCAGAAATTACTTCTCAATTTCCTACTCCTTCCGGATTTGAATATGTAAATACGTTTATATCTGCTTCTAATGATGTTATTCCGCTAGATGATGTGAATAAATTATTATATAAAAGAATTTACCATAATATACCGTTTTTATTAAAGACTAAAGGTACAATTAGGGGATTAAGAGCGTTAATTACTTCATATGGTATCCCTGATACAATTTTAAGAATATCTGAATTTGGAGGAAAAGATAAAGTTAATGAAAATGATTGGGATTATTACCATAAGAGATCTAGTTATTCTTTAGTAACTGAAGGAACAAATTTCATTAGCAGTTCTTGGAGTGTTAGCAATGATTTTACTTTTACATATCCAACTCCCGGAACAGTTGAATTTAGATTCAAAACCCAAGGGATTCCTACTTCCTCTTTATATGAATCTTTATGGCATACAATATCAGGAAGTACTATAACAAAAGTATTAGTTTTAGAATACACAGGTTCATCAATGACATCAGGTTCATATTCAGGATCAATAGCTGATTTATATAATGAATATGGAACTCTAAAATATATAGCCAACCCAGGAACAGGAAATGAAGTTTCTTGTAGTATTTATTTACCTTTTTATAATGGAGATTGGTGGTCAGTAATGGTAAGAGAAGATGGATTTGATACTAATGTTGATTTCTTAACAACAGAAGATTCCGATTTTATATTAACTGAAAATGGAAGTTATATAATTTCTGATTCATCAAATGTGCCTCAATCATTAGGTACAGCTAGTTTATTTGCAGGTAATAAAATTTATATAGGAGATGATGGAACTAAAATAGGATTTTTTGAATCATCTTCATTAATAGATCCTACAGTAAGTGGGAGTTGGTTAGAAGGAACAACATCATATTTTGCAAAACCTCAAACAACATATAGTAATTTTAATGGTGAACTTCAAGAAATAAGATATTACAATGTTGCTTTAGGAACATCACGATTCCAAGATTTTGTAATGAATCCTCAATCAATAGAAGGTAATTCTATAAATTCATCTCCTGAAGAATTAACATTTAGAGCTCCATTAGGAAATGAATTAGAAAAATTAACTTCAACCTCAGGTTCTTCATTACATCCAGATCAAACAATTGAATCTTTCATAACAGGAGGAAATGAATATTTCCTTAATTCAGTACCAACATATACAGAAGTTGAAGAATATTACTTCTTCGACCAATTCCCAGCGGGTATTAGAAATAGAATTACTGATAAGGTAAGAATAGAAAATAATGTTATTCCTGATGGCGATACATTATCTCCTTTTATTAGTGTTTTGCAACAAACGGAGGCAAGTGCTTCCTATACTGAAAATTTAAATTTATTAGAAGTAGCATTTTCTCCTCAAAATGAGATAAATGATGATATAATTTCCCAAATTGGATATTTTAATATAGGAGATTATATAGGAGATGCAAGACAAAGATATTCAAGTAGTTATTCTGATTTTAATGAATTAAGAGATAATTATTTTTCAAAATATACTAAACCATATAACTTAAGAGATTTTGTTAGGTTAATTAAATTCTTTGATAACTCATTATTTAAAATGATTAAAGATTTTGTTCCTGCAAGAACAAGTTTAGCATCTGGGATAGTAATTAAATCACATTTACTAGAAAGAAATAAAGTTCCCCAACCGTTTGTAAATAAAATTGAAGACCAAGAATTAACATCTTCAATAGGTCCATTAGTAAGAGTAAATGGAGGAACAGGAGGAGTATTTGAAAAATTTAATTCTCAAACCACTTCCCCATCAGGTTCACAAGGGTTAGGGCCTGATAATAGATATTTCTTAACACAAAGTTATGAAGAAGAGGTACCTACTTTAACAGGTTTTACAAATAAACTTGATTCCTCACAAGATGAGTTTTATAATGGTGAGTTCTTAGGTACTAAATTAGTTGTAACAACACAATCATTAAATATTGATTGTGATAAATTTAAAAAAGTGCAACCATTTGGTGCCGACTATAAAGTTAGATGGTATAATAGCAATGATTGGGAATTATCGAATTACATAAATCCACAAAATAAACCTTTACCAGGTCATATTTCTGTATGGTATAATGAAACTCCTGAGTATCCATTCTTACCACCTTCTAAATAATTAAATTAATTATATTTATAATAAATAAATATTAAATAATGGCTTTCGGAAACGTTGATATTGGAGTAAGATATATAAAAATTTCTAAAATTGATGAAAATGGGATTAATCAAACTAATTCATTGCAAGAATTACAAGAAATCACTATCCCATTTAATGATATAGGAAATAAAACCTACAAAATTACCAATATAATAGAATACCCTGATTATTTTTTATATGAAACAGAGGCTCAATCTGGAATAACATCCCAAACTTCTTCATTAACTTATAATTTAACAGGATCATTAACAACATCTTCAGTCCTTCCATCAGTTACACCAAGTCTTGCTACAATTCCTTTTTCTAATGTAACCCCATTATCCCAAGAATTGACCTATAATGATAATGAAGAAATTGAATTAAATACATACCCTCAAAAACCACTCCATTTAAGATTAACAGGTAGTGCCACTGTATCGAATTTACCATGTGATATAGGAATATACAAAAGATATAACAACTCAACTTCCCCCACCCTACTTGTAGGAAAAAAATTATTTGTAGGACCTAATAATATTGATTTATCATATGAATATACAAGTTCAACAGCATTAGATAGTTTTTTTATAGGAGTAAATCAACCCCAAACATTCCCTTTTGATTCTATATTACAACTTTCATCAACAAATTTTCTAATATCCTCATCCCAGGCAATATCTTCTTCAATTACAATGGTAATTGAACCTTATTTAGTTTCTAATTTTTCCAAAGCTTATGATTGCCAACCTTTATTAAATAATGCTGTAGAATTAAGATTTAATAAATATTTACAAGATGTTGATTATTCTTCAAACGCATTAGTTCCTGTTAATTTTGAATTATTATTTAGTGGATCAGCAACAAGAGCTAATGTCCCCGAATCTAATTATACTTCACTTGCTGTTACTAATCCAAGGTATAAAGGAGTTAAAAACCAAACAGAAAAAATAAATGAATGGACTGATTTTCCTTTAAATGAAGGAAATTTTGGTAAAGAACCTGCAATTGACTCTAAAATAGGATTAGTATCATACTGTACTACAGCAGGTGGATTACAACCAGATTATATGGATGCTGTTGAAGTAAGGATAAAATATATTATTAAAAATGCAGATAATGTTATTTCCCCAAATATTAGTGAAGGAGCTATAGGTGATGTACAATTTGCTTATCCTTCAAGAGGATTTGTTAAGTTAATTCCAACAGAAAATCCAACAGATCCAGGTAAAAAATTCGAAATAATTAGAGGAGGACAAAGAATATTGCCGGTATTTTACAACCAATCCCAATCCTTAGCTGATTTAGATTGGGTAGATACAGTTGAATTTACTAATATAGCAGGAGATACAGATGCTGTAGTTTTAAATAAAACAGCTACATTACAATCAACAGGTAATACAACATTAAGTGTCTTTACATTTACAACAATACCTTTTTCAACAATATTATCTCAAGGTGATGATATTACTAACCTTCCTGGTAGTCAAGAATTAGCAACAACTAACAAATATACAATTAGTCAAGAAGTAATAGATAACGTGAGTCAATTAGATTTTAATTGTACTATATTAGTTCAAGTAGATGGTAATACTGAGGTAGAATTAAACTTAATAAAAAATGGAGATACCTCAAATCCTGTAGCATCAACAACCAAAACCTTTCTAAATGCGGATGCTCCAATGTCATTAAATGTCTCATTAGGATTAACAGAATTAAATGCTGGGGATATTTATGAATATGTAGCCATAAAATCCTTTTTCTCTACTGATACAAAAGTATTAGCATCTTCGACATGGCAAATATCACAAGAACCATACCCTACTGCACCTGTATCAACAACTAACTTATTTTTTACATCAAGTTTAAACCCTAATGCAATATATTCAACAAGTTCACTCTTAATACAATATTATGGAAACCCATCCCTAAAACAAGAAGATATAGCAAATTCTGGATTTTTTGGCATTGAATTTCCTTTTAAATTTGAAACAGGGGATGAAGTGAGATTTGAAGGATTAGAAAGAAAAACATTTGCTGTAATCAATGCTGAGGTAGTTTCTGGTAGTTTTCCATTTGCAACATCTTCACTTAATATCACTTTAGATAAACAAATATCAGGCTCAGGAATTAATGTTAATAAATTTGTATTTAGAAGATTTATTGATGATGGAGGGGCTATTACAATTAGATTAGATGGAAAATCCCTCCCTACATCACCTTATTATGCATTTCCTGAATATATAACGGATGAATTATCTGTAGACTTAGATACACTTACATCTATCCTCGTAAATAAAGGTTTGATTACATAAAAAAAATACTTATATTATATATTTATAACAAATGGTATCAACAGGTATATATAAAATAACATCTCCATCTAATAAAATATATATTGGTCAATCATTAAATATAAATAAAAGATGGAGGGAAGATTATTTTACTATTAAATGTAAAAATCAACAAAAGTTATACTATTCATTAAAAAAATATGGCCCTGAAAATCATATTTTTGAAATAATAGAAGAGTGTTCTTCTGAAAAATTGGATGAAAGGGAAATATATTGGATTGATTTTTATGATTGTGTAAAAGAAGGATTAAATATTAGATATGGGGGTAAAGGGGGAAGATTAAATGAAGAGACAAAGAATAAAATTAGTAAAAGTAATACTGGAATAAGCAGGAATAAAGGAAGAATTCAAAGTAATAAAGAAAGAGAAAAAAGAAGTGGAAGAATTCAAGATGAAAAAGAGAAAAAAATGAGGAGTGATATTAGAAAAGGATATAAACCAACCTCTAATCATATAGAAAATATGAGATTAAGTATGCTAGGAAAAAATACTAAATCTATACAATGTATTAATACTGGTGATATTTATAACAGTATTAGAGAAGCAGCTAATATTTTAGGATTGAATGAAAGATCAATAAGTAATAATTTATGTGGGTTATCCAACACATTAAAAAATGGATTAAAATTTAAATATTGTTAAACCCTTTAAAACTAACGCCTTATCGGATACTTAAATAATAATATCGTAGTAGTAGACGCGATTCTAACTAAAAAAGGTAGAGAACTACTAGCTAAAAATGACGGTTCTTTTAGAATCACACAATTTGCATTAGCAGATGACGAAATCGATTATACTTTATATAATCCAACGCATCCATCAGGTTCAACTTACTATGGAGAAGCAATTGAAAATATGCCTCTTCTAGAAGCATTCCCTGATGAATCTCAAATTATGAAATACAAATTAGCAACCCTTCCAAGAGGAACAGCTAAATTACCTGTATTAGATTTAGGATATACAGCAATTACTTTAAAACAAGGAGCTGCATTAACCATTACTCCCCAAACATTAAATTATTTAGGAAACGCTTCAACAAATGAAACATCTGGATATTCAGCAACAATTGCTGATGTTAGATTAATGAGTACATTTAATGGAGTAGGTATCAATACTACTACAGCAACAAATCAAAATACAACTTCTACAACTACATTAGGAACAAATGTTTCATCTACAGTTATTGGTTCTCAAATTAATTTAAGAGCAACAACAGTAAATACTTTATTTGGTACTAATACTCAATTAAGAACAACTATTACATTTGTTGGATTAGACAGTGGAGCTAGATTAACAATACCTTTAACAATTACAAAAACGACATCATAAAATATAAAACATGGGATTTAAAAGATTTGAACCTGAAGATTTTGTAGTAAGTGCTGATTCTGTCCAATCAATACTATGGTCAACAAACACACCTGTATTATCAGAATTTTATACTTCATCAATTCAAGCAGCAGGTTCCTCAGGAAATTATTACTTAAATGTATATCAAACAGGATCAACATTATCAAATGCTGATATTCAATTTAATATAGCTTATGCTGATGTATTAGGAAGCGGAAGTGAATATTATAACAATGCAATCCCTAATAGAACACCATCTTCTACAATATACGGTCAATATAGAACAATGGTATTAGAAGATGAAAATGCATCATTTTCATTTGGTGATGGAACTAATATAATATCAGGAAGTCATTTCTGGGTCATTTCAATGGAAAGAGCCAGATATAAAGAAAAATTATTCCCAGGAACATTTAACTTAGTATTATCAGGATCATCAGGAACAATCTCCTTAACAGATAATTCAAATGATGTTTCAATTCAATCATTTTTAGGATCAGGAAGAGTATACCAAATAGTATCAGGTTCAAATGGTAGTGCATACTCAGGTTCAGGTTTCTCCGCTACTAAAGGATCATACGGATTATTTCTCCCAGATATTGCTACTTTGCTATTAAACCCTCAAGCATTAAATGAAACTATTGGATTAAACGTAGATAGAACAGCAAATTTATCAAATGGAACTAATCAAGCCGCATTATATGATGCAATCGCAGGAGGAGGATATTTCCAATTAAACTCAGAAGAAACAATAACTTCAGATTACATTTTTGTTAGAGCAAGAAATAGCGAATTTAATTACTCAGAAAATCCCTCATTTATTGGAGGTTCAACAGGAGAAGTAATTTATACTAATTTTATTAATAATCCTCAAACATATATAACAACAGTAGGATTATATAATGATGCTAATGAGTTATTAGCAGTAGCAAAACTTTCAAGACCATTACTTAAAGACTTCACTAAAGAGAGTTTGATACGCGTGAAACTCGACTTTTGATAACTAAATGAGTGTATATAAATCATTCATATCATCGGACATTACTATAGTCCCTTTTAAAGTAAATAAATCTTACGAATTTAGGGGAGGAAGCACTTTAACTCAAAATAATGTAGGAATTGATAGATTTATAGGACAAAACACCTCAGGAAGTTATTGGGTATCAGGTTCAGATAATACAGGATATATAAAACCTCAAAGTAAAGAATTAGT
>Ga0208019_1001123_pt1 | contig 14330 bp, 25 predicted proteins | sample CB_VirMetaG_5_FD_184540 | JGI IMG/M metagenome (GOLD analysis project Ga0208019, IMG submission 184540) | Freshwater to marine saline gradient viral communities from Chesapeake Bay - CB_1508_1D Viral MetaG (SPAdes) (version 4) | ecosystem: Environmental > Aquatic > Marine > Coastal | place: USA...
AAAGCCGTAAAGTGGAATAAAATACTAACGGGTGCGGCAACTGCGGTAGATAACCAATTTATGTTTCAAACCATCATGGTTGAAGCTTAACGAAAAGGGGACAAATCATGTCATCTCATTCTTGTACAATCACATCATTCCAAATTAACCTCGCTGGAGCATATGACGCCGACAGCAACTTCGTCGTATCTCAAAACGATATTCGTGCGCGATACGTATCCAACGCGGATAGCCGCTTCAGTGGCGGTGCTGGTCTTCAGCTTCCTAAGCTAGACGAAGAAGGCAACGTAGTTGTCGCAGCGGTTCAACTCACCGCTGAGCAAATCACAGCAATCCAGAACGTGCTCGAAGCTGCGATGACTGCGACGCAGTTCCATGGCTGCGACTTCGGTCCAGCGCCACAGCCACCAGCGGCTGAGTAAGTCTCAGATGGAAGCGATAGACCATGCCACGATGGCCGCTCTTGTCGGGGCGGTCGTTCTATTCATCAACAAAGCGTCATCGGCTCTTGACCAGTGGTCTGCTAAGAAGAATGGCGGCACGGTCTACGATAACGTCAAGCGTATGCAAGACCAGGCTGACCGGATTGAAGATGAAGTGAAGGACTTGCGGGATAAGATGCAGCGAACCCATCGGGACCTGTGCGAGTTCCGCGAGCAGTTCAACACATACACGGCGTATCGCAGGGGGCTTGATGATGCGCGCAAGGAGGGTACCAATGGTTAAGGGTAAGACTAACGGGAAGGCCAGTTCAGAGTATGTACTAGCACTGGTCGGCATGGTTGGCGGTATAGTCATTGCGAGCATCGAAGGCTTTCAAGGTGAATCGTCGTGGCTAACGCTTGCAGGCACGCTCCTGAGCGCCATTTGTGGGGCGAGCTATACTGCGAGTCGGGCTAAGGTAAAGGCGGCTCTAGCGGGCGCTGAGGCGGTTGCTGCGGTGGGAAAGCAGGAAGCCAACTCACCAAAGGATTGACGCGTGCGTTGGCAGCGGTTCCGCAAAGCACTGGCTTGGACTTCGGCGTTGGGCTCCTTAAGCGCGACGGTAAGCTTCGCGGTAGTTTGTCTGCTGCTGCAAAAATCAACGAGACCGTATCATTCGTCGCGAACGCACACGCAGCGTCGCCCCAAGACTGGGCCGCTATGGCCGGATTAAAGGTGAGGTGGTGAGATGTTGAAGGGTGGACCTAAAAAATCAACCAAACGTAAAACGGAACCCAAAGGCGATATGAAAGGGTTCACGGTCGGGGGCGGAGAACTGCGCCCCACCAAAGAAGGCGCTGGTATGTCGAAGGATGGCATCAAGAAATACCGTCGCAAGAATCCGGGCAGCAAGTTGCAGGGTGCAGTCACCGGCAAAGTAAAGAAGGGCAGTAAGGCTGCTAAGCGCCGCAAGTCCTACTGCGCTAGGTCTGCCGGTCAGATGAAGAAGTTCCCCAAGGCCGCGAAGAATCCAAACTCACGTCTGCGTCAGGCACGCAAAAGGTGGAAGTGCTGATGAAACTCACAGACCATTTCACTTGGGACGAGATGACCCGCACTAGCCATGAAGACTTGTTTTTGACCAACAAGAAGGAAGCCAAGAACTACGCTTGTGCTATCTACCTGACTGCCAACCTAATGGAGCGAGTGCGAGCCATCGTGGGCTCACCCATCCGTGTGACCAGTGGCTTCCGTGGCCCTACACTCAACGCCCGCGTTGGTGGCTCTGAGCGCAGCCAACACATGCGAGGCGAGGCCTGCGACTTCAAGCCGCACAATTGCACCATTGAAGAGGCGTTCGAGAAGCTTGCGACCGAGGTGCGCGAGAAGCGGCTAGACGTTGGTCAACTACTTCTGGAGCGCGGTTGGATTCATATTAGCCTGGGGCATCCAACTGCCCGGTCACCGGAGCGATGCAACGAGATTGGGCACCAGGAGCCAGATGGCCGGGTGGTGATTGATGAAAGGATTAAGTAATGCCACAGGGAAAAGGTACATACGGTAGCAAGGTAGGAAGACCACCCAAGAAGCGCAAAGGCGGCAAAAAGGGTGGCTGCAAAAGCGGGTCTAAGAAGCCAATGCAATCAAAACGGTAGAGCCATTTGATTGCGTGCTTTGTTTAGCTTCTTGAGGTTCACAGGAAACTGACAGACGCTAGTGCCGTCAAAGCTATCAGCACCACACGAGGATGCGTAGAGGATGCGCCTGACCGTATTCACTCGTGCAATGTGATAGTAGTATCGCCCCTTGCAGAACTCTCCCCACTGCGGCATCACCCGCAACTTCCACTCTGTAGAGCCGCCGAGAAAGATGCCCATTCCTGGCCTCATGATTGGCTCAATGTGCTTTGGCTCCATGCCGTCTTGAATGGCTAATAAAAGAGTCTCGCTATATGGTCGCACCTCATCATACCACGACATAGAGAACTCGAGAGAGCCTAGGCCACCGGCGACAATATCGGGAAGCACTACCCAATCCGGCACTATATCCTGCGTTGCACTCCATTTTAGTATCTTGCGAAACTTGTCCACATCAAAAGGCAGACCCCGGTTGAAGGCAGACCATGCCCCGTTATCGATGGCGTAAGGTAGGCCGGAGTTCTTATCGTGGCCAGTAGCCACCACAAGCATTCTCCAACCTGCTTTCTTGAGAGCCGCTATTGTTGAGAGTGTGCCCGTCGCTGAGCAGTAGGCGATCATAGGCCGTCGTAGATAGCCGTGGACCGTGGAGACTCGCCCACGATGACCGTAATCTTGCAGATGCGACCGTTGTTTAGCCGGGACCTGAAAAACTCCCACAGCCACTTTGAGAGTATCTCGGTGGTAGGATTCTCAAGACCTTCAATACCGTTTAGCACTTGATGGTCTAGCATCGCCTTCACATCTTCAAACGCCGCATCAATCTCTGCCGTGTCGATAATCCAACCCAGGTGCTCATCGATCACGCCATCGAGTTGCACAGTGACCCGGTAGCTATGACCGTGCATATTCTTGCACTTGTGGCCTTCTGGAACATTCGGCAGAAAGTGAGCTGCCTCAAAAAAGTTGTCTCTAGTGATTCGGTACATCTGCACTACTTCTTCTTTCCCATGAAAATCTCACGATACTCCAGCCGCCATAGATGCTCTTTCAAGTCAGCAAGGCGGTCTGGGTCCGTACATTGCTCTATCCATCGTTTGGCCAAGGTTATCTTGTGACGCAGTTCTTTCTTCTGCTCGCGTAGATACCAGCCCCTTGGCCGTTCATTTGTCTTCCCCATGTTTCCCCCTCCAGTGCCGAATGCGCTTTTCTAAATCTCGCGTATTCTTTCTGACCAGTATAATCTCAGAAATCACAAACGAGACAACCAGCGCGACGACACCCCCCACAAACATCCACACTTAATTATCCTCACACCATGCGTGCATCGGCACACCTGTCCTTCTGAAAATTTCGTTGGCCATATCCAGCGATGGCTTCTTCTTCCCCAAGATGTAACTATCGATAGATGTTGGGTTCCAGTCGAACATCCTCGCCATCTCACGCACGCTCATGTCTTGGCGCTGCATCCACATCCGCAACTGCACCCCGCCCTTGTTCGGCGGTCTTCTCTTGTATTCATTCTTCTTTGGCATTCTGCACTTCCCTTGCATTCATAGTGCTAAATTTGCACTGACCTAGTTTACCCGCCTCAAAGATTACAAGCATCGACGGAGACGGAGCCGTCAATCCTGGTTTATGTGTAGAAGGATCTATGAACTTGAGCCGCCCTTTGAGAAACACGATCTCTGAGGCTTTGAGCGCCCACTGATGAAAGGCCCGAGTATCAGTCCTAGCGAACATCAAGATCACTGAGCTATTGCCAAGCGTCGCCTCGCGGTGCGCTTTCTGTAGCCAGTCGCTCACCTTCGAGTAGGGTGGATTGCACCAAGTCCACGATTGCCACGGTAGAGCCAGACCATCGTCTTGCTCGCTGTACCACTCAGAGCACTTCGCAGACCAGTCTTGAGCGCACGCATCAAGCTTGAAGTCGAAGCGCCCAGCCAGCCGCTCAAAGAACTCTGGAGGTGTAGCCCAACAGTCTTGACCGCTAGAGTGGTGTGGTCCCGCCAATGTCATCCTGCACTCCTTAAGGACTAAACTCACCATCTTCATCTGGTAGATCACAGAGCCCCCATAGTTGGCATCCGCGTTCTGATGGATTCGATGGAACAAATAATTCAAACTGCTTCCCGCCCCAGCTGGTTCGAGACCAATCGACCACTTCATCAATTGGCCACATCTCTTTGTCCTGTTCTCTGCTTTGAAAGAACGTAGGACGCACGTTGTCTGGATTCCGAGCTTTGGCTGCATCGCCTATCTCTTTCTCCAGGTTTCTGATTTGGACAATTCTTTCACGCCCATGCTTATCTTCGGCTAAAGCTCGAATCTCCTTCTTCTTGCTCATGATGCAAGGAAAGCAGCCGACTCTTGATGCTGGCAATTCGTCACGTAGATAGAGAGAGCAAGGCTTTACATCGTGCCTCGCATGTATCGCCACAATATCCTCTATGAGCCAACTGATGAGAGGCCGCCACGTATCAACATCAAGCGGCCCACCTTCTTCAAACTCTTCCATCGTGCTTCGACGAAAAGACTCTTGTGCTCGAATGCCCACCGCATTGATGGGGCTTTCAAACTGAGAAAGAAACTTCCTGATTGGTTTAACCTTCAACTCTTGCGTGCAGAATCGAAACTGCCTCGAAGGAAACATCTTTTTCTTTCTGACGAGTTCAATCATGTCTGGTGTTTTCTCCGACCTTACCCGATGCAGTTTGCCGCATAACGGCTCAACTACTTCGTCGAGATATTGGTATAAGTCTGGATGCTCCCACCCGGTATCTGCAAACACATAATGTATATCATTGGTTTTACTTAACTCTTGCTCTTTAAAGAACAAGATCATGGACGTGGAGTCTTTGCCTCCACTGACTGAGCAAACGATTGGTCTGCCGCTCTCCTTAATCTTCTCTATCCACATCCTGCACTCCTTTAAGAAATTCAATGGCCTCCTCGTGGCCATGGGCAACTTTGCATTTCCAATTGCCCGTGTTGTGAAACTTGTTGAGCCATTCCTTCTGTGACTCTGACAATCTCCCCCCTTTGGTTTTCTTCATCTCGATGACGCACTGCACTGGTGCGATACAGATAAGGTCAGGCACCCCGGACTGGACGCCTTCAGCACGAAGATGCGCCCCGGCGATTTTGTCTCTCTTGCCCCCATTCGGTACAGCGAAATAGGTCCACCCATTTTTACGCATCCAATTGACTACCTGCATTTGTTCCCAATGCTCGCTTGGAATGTCGCTCTTCTTTCTCTCCTTCTTCTCTTTTGGTTTCTGGAAAGTTGGGTCATTGCGCTCGTGAAATTTTCTCATCGAGTTCATGATACGCTGCTTGTAGTCTTCACTCATTTGCTGCTAAACTCCTTCTACCGAAGTCTGCACTCTTCGGTTTTGGTTTGGTGGGGGCGGGTGTTACTTTGATTCGCATCAATGACTGATTCACCCGCCTCCATTTCGCCGCTCGCACTTCAAGATACTCGCATGAATCGCATTAACCTCTCTCTCATCCAGGGGAGGCTGACACAGCATCATGTTCGCCGCATGGAGCTTGATTAGGCTTGAAGACTCATCTTCACCGCTGGCGATGAGGATGCCTGCGAGACGAGCAAGCCCATCATTGCGCTGACCTTCCGGGATTGCTGCCTGCTTACCGATATCAATCTCGGTTCGCTTGAGCTTATCCCGGTTAATCTGCCTGACCCGAATGCCTTGCCGCAGCAAAGACAGGAGCCAAGCAGGAATCGGTGCCAGAGGCGTAGAGGGTGGATTGATCCAACGGTAAGGACCATTCATGCCATCACTACCAGGAGCAACGATATAGCCATTGTGCCCCCTGAAATCGATGCCTTCATACTTGGCAACATTTACCGCATTCTTAAGAATCTCATCCTTCGGTGGACGGAAGAAGAAGTGACGACCCCCGGACCCGGTGACGCTGCACCAGGTCTTAGGAATATCACCATACTTCGCCTGGAGAATCCTCAGTGATTTATCACCACCCTTGTGGAAGTCCACATCAAGAACACAGACGCGATTGGTCTGCATCCCAATGTTGGCGTGTGGCCACTGCGTCCACCATCTATCGATAGTCTCCAGCTCAGTGGTTGCTTCATGGATTCCACGGGAAACGAGTGGATGCTTAGCCGGGGAGTGGCACGAGGGCCGCCCGCAAGAGCAGCCCCCGTGATATGGATGATGAAGCGGAATGACCGGCAACCCCGCCTTTGCAAAGGCCATCGCGTTATTCTTCATCACCAAACTCTCCAAAGTTGAACTCAGTGCTCGCCTCGACACTGAAGAGTTCTTGTGCATTTGCCCCCGCTTTGCACTTCTGGAGAAGTTCCTTAAACTCCCCTGACTTCTCAGGATGGTCTATCACTGCCTGAATGGACTCAAGACCAGACCACGCCAAAACCATATCAACCGTTACGCCAAGCCCCGCTGCGTATTCAGTGGTAAGCTCTGCCTTACTCTTGCTTGGTTTCTTGGCATTCTTTGGTTTTGAAGGCTTCTCTTCTCTGAATGGATTGCCCCCTTGCTGAGCATTGTCTTCAACGTGTGGATCTTCCACTGGCACCCGTGCCCATAGCTCACCGGCAAGACCGAATACCGATGCCGCAGACGTACAGCGACAACGCCGCTCTGTATCCGTAAGGATACGAGAGTTTACACGTTCATAAGGAATCGGATTATTCCGGTGGTCCATGCAAGACTGATAAAATTTCTTAGTCTTAAAGTCGGTCCCTAAGAGATACCATCGGCCCACCACATACGCCGAGCCGTCAGGAGCCTTGTAGACGGACTGAGGATGCCCACTCCCATCTTCCCACTCGACAAGCTCAAAGTCCCAACCAGGAGCGTGCTCGTGGATTTGGTGCATAGTAAGGCACCAGTTCATATAGTCGGCCTTGAAGTTGCCGGTACCTTTTTGACTAACATCGTCGGACGTGATGACGCCCCATAGATTCGGTTTTTCCATTTTCGTTTCCTTCATTGGTTCTGCTCTAAGTACGGTCCATTGCTTTTCTTTCATGACTTAATCCGCAATCGTAACGAGAAGACGACGAGAGTTTGAGTTCTTGGGTGCCTTGCAAGTTACTTTGCTCTTGCCTTCTTCGACATAGAGCATCTGCATCTCACCCATGGACTCGCGAAGTTTGGCCTCAACTTCATCTTTCTTCTTCTTTAATTCATTGATGGACTTCTTCAGAGCATCGTGCTCAACCGCCCACCGCCATTCTTCACCTTCAAACGTTCGCTTGGTGCTGTCGCGTTGCTCCAGTTTCTTGAGACGCTTGAGGCATCCTTCGGTTGCATCCACAGGTGGACAAACCTTGCCCTGAAGATTGCTAACAAAGAACTGAAACGCAGCCTCATCAATCTCCTTGATGCGCTTCTCATCACGCTCCACACGCCACCAGCGCATCTCATCAGAGCCCTTAAAGAACACGCCTACAAAGCAAACCTCGCAACCTGAATGATGCATGTGCCACTGTACTTGATCGTATTCCATCGGCGGTACTTCGTTGGTTAGTTGATCGCCATAGTCTTCCAGCATCTCGTACCGGTGACGCTTGAACTCAAAGCACACGGCTTTGTTGTTCTTAAGCAACGCATCAGGAGTTGACCGGCTTGAGTACATGAACCCTGTCTGCAAGTATGTCTCACCTTCAATCACCTCATCATCAGGGTCAAGGCCCAGATACTCAAGTGACTCTTGAGCGAGCTGGCGAAAGATAGGCTCCATCAGAAGCCCCATCTTCATTTGCGCACTAACTTCCACAACTTCATCGTTGAGCTTGGAATGGTAAAGGTCATAAGGACCAGCGTAAGAACTGGTACCCATGATCTTAGAAACATCCGTAGAGCCACAGCAGAAACGCCGTAGCGCCCTGTCATCATCTTTTGGAATTCGTACAGTCTCGCCGTCAAAATTGATTATCGAATAAGTTTCTTCTTCTTTGACTTGTTGCATTTGCATCTCCTTGATTTTGGTTTTAGACTAGGTTTCTGATAAAACCTTAACCCTTGGAGTGGTCTGATGCAACAAAATAGTGCAGGTAATTTCCCTGGAATTGAAATCGGTAGTCTTTGGTATTCGAAAACCCCTGGAAACATGAGTGGTTCTCTCGGCGGAAAGTACGGCGCGAAAATCATTTTAGTGCAAAACAAAAACAAAGAAGGGCAGCAGCCCGACGCGAAGATCTACGTGATGCCTTATGAAAAGAAGGAAGATAACAAGAATCAACAGCGTGGCCAACGGGATAACATGCCGTTTTGAAACGTCGCGTAATTGTCTTTGATAAGGATCGACCATCGCCCAAACCGGCGGTGTTAGAAGTTCCAAGGTGCAAACCGAGGAATCCTCCTAAGACCAAAGGGGGAGCGCGCACTCCCCCGGCGGTCAATGGTGGGTGAAGTCAAGCCATTCGGTTCTAGGCTTCATTTTGAGAGCAACGGTCTTGCCGCAAGACTCTCGTCTCATTTTAATCTCACATTCCTTTAGGCGTCTACCGAACGCTACCTTGCTCATAGGACGACGACCGGCAGACATAGCCCAATCTTTGAATTCTTCGTAGATGTACGAGAATCGCTCAAAACTCGCACTGTGCTCAGCGCATGACTCAATGAAGTCAGCCACTGGATTGGTCTCTACTTTCCATTCTTCAAAGACTCTCGCAGAACTAGCAGGTAGAGAGTATTCGCCTGTTTGAAGCACTTTGGCCACAGAACGCAATGCCCAGATGATGATGGTTCCTCGCTCGCTCTCCAGAGACTTCTGAATGTCGCGGGGTGATTTCCTGCCAGGTTCTTTGGTGAAGTCCCGTTTCAATTCGAGAATGATCCAACGACGAAAGAACCCATGGGAGTAATCACCAGAGACGGAGCTAGGCAACGCATTGGCTGCAAAGATGTGACCACACTTAGGACGGAATGAAACAGGCTTACCATAGGCTTCTCTACCAGTCACAAAGTCAGCCGAGACGATTTGCTTAAACGTCTCCGAGGATGAGCCCTTCGACTGCTCTGGCAATTCAGAACAAACGTTAAGACGTGCAGGGGGGTGAAGCATGTGAACATAGTACTCTTCCGCCCAGCGGGATGGGGATGAACTCACCACGGTCTTAGGGTCAAACAATCCAGTGATAGCTTCAATTAAGCAACTCTTTCCGTTGCCACCGCCACCATAGAGCAGCATCGCCTTTTGTCCATCTGTAGCTGCGAGCCCAGCGAGGCACATGCCGATGAATTGACGCAATAGAACGATCTTCTCCAGTGCGTCATCCTCGCCTAGAAACAACTCGTTTAGGAACGCTATAAAGTTTTCAGGAACGACCTGACTAGGGTTAGCAGGTATCTCCTCTTCAATCTGCATGGTAGCCTTCTGGTCAGGGCTATGCTTCACCGCCGACACCTTAGCCCCATCAATCGCAACGAAGCCATTAAGGAACGACACCCCGGCGGGAACGTCATCAAAGAACGTATCATTGAGAAGTTCCCGGCAAACGAGCAACGAGTTGTAAATGCCTACCACCTTCGCATGGCTTAGCTTCACAACTTTCTGCTTATCGCCAGCGAGCCAAGGCAGACCATTGAACGCTTGAATGATGCTCAAGCAAAGGTCACGGCTAAGTTTAGTCCAAAGCCCTGACTCGTATAGAAAGAGTTGCCCCTGGCATACAACGGCACCCTCAAAGTTAGAACGAAGTAGGAACGATAGGGAACGACTAAGACTGACTTCCCCATCGTCAGTAATTTCCGCGCCCTGAACGAGCGCAACTAGTTTATCTTTCATGTGAATCCTCCGAGGTACGAACGTATCGCAATGGGTTGGGATGGGGCAATGCGCTAAAGCCAAAACTCTAGCGCACTCCAGACTACTAGCGTTAAGTAGGATCACCCCAATTGAATAACTTACGAACGATCTCGGACGTTTCAGACATTTGTAAAAGTATTTCGCGCTCAAGTTGGAACGGGTTCAAATCGTAGTGACGCGCCGCGCCTGCAATTCGATCACTGCTAGGTGAAACAATGGTGATGCTTTCGCCAGATAATGGAACGATTGCATCAACCCAGATCAGACGGGCATTGACTTGAACCTTGAAACGGATCAACCGACTCCGAGCTGAGTTTTCTGAATGACTGTAGAGTAGAACGTTAACCATGGCTGCACTCCTATGGTTTGGTTATGAGTTGATTATATCGCGGATATCTTGCTCTGTTACGGTATCGTTTGGATCATGCTCGGCAAGAAATGCCTTCGCCCTTTCAAGCTTTGCTTTGATGCTCGCCGGTGTATCACCGGTTGGAAGTACCATCTCTGGATCGTTTGTGATCCGAGCCAAGTTTTCAATTGCCCAAGGTATTATGTGATAACGTGCGACATATATGTCGGCTTTTAATCGTTTCTCTGGTGTGTTGAATTTGAGACTCATGACTGCACTCCTAATTGGTTGGTTTTATCGCTGGTAATATTCATGGCGTCCGCACTCATAGCTTGGAACGTCCAAGGGTTCACGGCAATTCCGACAACGTTGGATTTGCTTGTTCCAATGGGGTTGATCTAATTCATCTAGGTTTAGGATGTAGCCCGTTGTTTGCCCATGGCTCCCATCACAATCCCGACCATCGGACGTGTGGGTTATTTCAACCCATCCGTTGCCATTGAATGAATGCAATTCAGCGTAAACGGATTCGGCGCTGTATCCTTCGTCTGTTTTCTCGCTGTGGTGATCGGAGAATTCGCAATCGTGAAAACCGCAATACGACAATTGAACGTAAACCATTTTATCAATTGAAGGGGAACGAACCCAGACATGGAACGTTCTATAGGCGTTAAACTCACCTATGATTAACTCATATAGTGCGTCACAAAAGATCGCGAAATCATCATTGCTTAGATCGGTTTCACGCTGGAGATCTTCATGCGTGGGGAAGTGATCGGGACGGTATGATTCACCCCCATCAACCTTAAGATCCATCCCGAGCAATTCAAGATTGCGCGTTCCCCATAGATCGATACGGAACGATCGAACGTCCAAGTCGTCGGGGTTGATCGTTTCACCAATGGAACGACTGAGCTTGAACGCCAAGATCTCGGATTCGGACGATTGATCGTGATCGATCATATGTCTGATTTCGCTATCTAGGAACGGATCTTTCGACTCGACGTAATACGCTTGAACCATTCCGCCAGATTTGAAATAGGCGAAATGAATCCAACCATACATGCGATCGGGCATGTCGTTATCAGAAAGAACTTGTCGGCGTAGAGATTTGAATAGGGTTTGATTGATTGGTTTGGTCATAATCTACACTCCAAAGTGTCCAGCTCAGCGAGCTGGGGAAATAAGAACGATTAGAACGATCGAAATAGAACGATCGAAATAGAACGATCAATTTAGAACGATTAGTGATGGATCATCGCCCATATAAAACAAGCAATTGCCGGCGATAAAGCTAGCAGCATAGCAGCGGATATCTGGAGAATTTCGGAGAATGTAGCAGGTTCGTGCATAGTATAGGCTCCTAAATGGGGGAGTTAACTCCCCCATGGTTTGGTTTGGTTTATTTGATTACGATGTCTTCACAGTAATCTAGGCGATCGGCCATGGCTGCAATTTGATCCCGATAGGGTTCCAAGATCTCGCGATCTCTAGGATCAGAGATCAACTGCAATGCAAGTAGGTAATCCTCCCTCACATCTAGGTCTGAAGCTTTCAAGCTATCGATCCTCTCAAAAGCGTTATTGATAGTTTTAATGATGAATAGATCGACGGCATGGCATAGTGGCTTGTATCGACTTGGACCGCCACTCCTATGGGATTTCTCGCCTCTTTTGATCGCTTGTTCTAGTCGATCGAATCGTCGCGAAATCCGGAGATCATAATCACACGATCGGCGGATCTTAGATGCTAGGTCTCTAAATTCTTTAGTCTTGCTTGTCATAGTCTACACTCCTAAAAGTGGGGGGAATGACTCCCCCCATGGTTTGGGTTGGTTATCGAACGATAATTTTCTCGTCTTTGACGATGATATAGGCGGTTCCGGCATTGCTATATTGAGACACGTAAACGCGGTAGAGCCGACCGTTGTAAGGTACCTTGTAAGGACTTGTTAGCTTTCCACCATATCCGGAAGCGGTCTGACTTAGGCCGCGTTCGTGCCACCATAGTGGGGCATGTACATAATCTGATTTGTTAATATTGATGTAGGTTGTCATAGTTAGCACTCCTAGTTGTTTGGTTTAGTGTTTAGAGATCCTATTCATTTCGTACCATTCAGACCATTGATGACCGCAACCGCAATTGAACGATACCTCGCAAATGCCATCGTCAATCATTTGAATGGTTTGCCTAGGCCGATCGAAGTCAAATTCAGTACCGTTGTTGATGCATTCAACGCAGCTTGTCGCTTCACTTTTGAGAGCTGTTTCTATACGTTCTCTCTTATAGTCGAACCAAAATTCAAGTTCCTGCTCTGTAGAACAACAAGCGCTTACGTCTTGCGCATGTTCAATCAGATAGGACTCAAGTTCGTGTCGTTGAATGTCGCCGTAGTAGTCCGATGATTCGAAAGCTTCGAAAAAGGCCTTGTCGCTCAGTTCCTTTGCGGCATCGACGATCAACCGACACTGAAGTTTTATTGACTCACAATCCATTGCCTGCACTCCTTGTTTGGTTTTGATGACTAACACTACGATAATAGTGCATCAATATAGAGAATTCGTCAAATGAATTTGGTGCGTAAACTGTGCATGGGAGCGAAATCCGAACTAAAGAATTGAGATGCAATGCGTCAAAAGTACGGAAATAGGTGCACGGTTTAGCCGATGAAATAACGGAAATTACCGGTTTTATTTGAACCAAGGTTTTGAAATCTCTAAGCAAGTGTAGGGTATGCTGTATTTAATACACTAAACTCTTATTAATGAAATATACGTTTCTAAGAGAGGTATGGGGAATCACCTGCACTCTACATCACTAGCATCATGGCTTGACCTAGCACCATGGCCATGGCTGATTGGAGATGCGCAAACTTGGGTTGAGCTAGGGGAAATATATCAACCCAATGCCCTAGCTCTACCTTCCTTTGCACTCCGAACCCCCGAAATCATCCCCTGCTCGAGCACGTGCTCGAGCAGAACCCCGACCATGGTTCAACCCCCTGGCGAAATTTCGCCAGGCTCAATCGATACCTAGCTAGAACCCCCATGGTTCTACAGGCAAGGGGAACGCAATGGGAGGGGAGCGATGGGTTGTGACGCAATGCGTCGGGGGGGGGTGCCCCGCTTTTGTGTTTCTGTTTCTGTTTATGTTTACCCTCACACTAACTCCCCACCTTTTCACATGACGCATCGCGTTATGTGTCCCACTTAGCACTCCAAACCCGCGTTTAGGTAGTAGGAGGTGGCTATGCCCATTAAAGATTTACTGAAGAAGCAAGAAGACCCGTTCATAAGCCCTGACGACCTAAGCGATTGGAAGCGCATTCCTGGTTTATTTAGGAGATGGGAGTTTGCGGAGTTGATTGAAGACCATGACGCAATTAGCTTTGAACGTGCTGGCGAGACTAAAGATGGCACTGAGCTATGGGCTCTGTACCGGCACTTGCCATGATGTGGCCTGGGTTAATAATGTCGCTCTATGCCAAACCACTGCGTCAAGATACCTTCTCCCACTTGGAATATGCTCCCCGCATGAAGGACTCCGATATTCTCAAGACCATGCTGGCCCGCAAGCTCAGTGTGCCGCCCCGTCTCTGGGCCTATGCCATGCTGGTTGGTGATGCCCGTGGCCGTAGTAATGATGGCCGCAGGAGTAAGATTGGTTTCAGCAAGAAGCTTGGTCGGCATACTGATTTGATAGGTGCCTTTTCGGAGGTGTTTATTTACCACGCCTTTCTAACCATGGGTGGCTCAGAGGAGTTGTTGTCAGCGCTGCGGCAGAACATATTCGACCCTCGCGGCGGCACAGCAACCAGCGATGTAGATCTTGTGGTGGATGGCAATCGCCTGGATATAAAGTCTTTTGACTGCGCCCCGAATAAAAAATTTTTTGCGATTAACAAGCGCAAGCATCGCGCCCTCGCCGGTAAGTGCGACCACTACCTTTGCATGCTGGTTCTGCCGTTTGGCAAGCACGCTGTTCTGACGAACCTGGTTAAGTGGTCATCGGTGAGCGAGTGGGAGGAGCGCGACTTCATCAACTCTGGTAATCCGGCGCTGATTCTTCCGATTGATGAATTCCGCAAAGAGTACCTGCCA
>Ga0208019_1001124_pt1 | contig 14306 bp, 12 predicted proteins | sample CB_VirMetaG_5_FD_184540 | JGI IMG/M metagenome (GOLD analysis project Ga0208019, IMG submission 184540) | Freshwater to marine saline gradient viral communities from Chesapeake Bay - CB_1508_1D Viral MetaG (SPAdes) (version 4) | ecosystem: Environmental > Aquatic > Marine > Coastal | place: USA...
TATGCAAATTGATAATGCAGGTCATGTAACTATGCCATATCAATCTGCTTTTTTGGCAAAACCAACAAGTAATATTTCAAATTTAACAATAAATGTAGATACAACTGTGCCTTTTGGAACTGAAATATTTGACCAAAATAGTGATTTTGCTAGTAACACTTTTACTGCTCCAGTTACAGGAAAATATCAACTTAGCCTACAGATAAGATTTAATCAATTAGATGTTGATGGTACATTTTATGAAGTAAAAATAACCACATCAAATAGAGAATATATAAATATTATTGATATGAGACCTGCTGATGAGGATACACCTAATTACACTAGTAATTTTACTATTTTAGCAGATATGGATGCTAGTGATACTGCTTATGTAAGAGTTAAGCCTTATAATAGTGGTGCTTCACAAGCTGATATAGAGGCAGCTAATACATATTTTTCAGGCTTTTTAGCCTGTTAGCCAAAGTGAAACAACATAACATAAAGGAGTTATAAAATGGCAGACCACACAAAGACAGTAACATTAACAGATTTACAACAGAAGATTTTATCTAATGATTTGTATAACGACACAGATAATGCAGGGATAGATGATTGGATACAAGGTGCTATTGATGGCAAGATAAACAACTGTTGGAAAAGATTTCAACAAGAGTGGACTACAAGGTTGATGAACGACAGTAGCTTCACAGACCCAATACCATCTAATCAAGCAGACTTTGTTGCACTTGTAACAGCAAGAAGTGACTATCAAAATCGTAAACAACGTGATGATGCTAGTAATATAGGAGAATAAAATGGCAGTAACTTGGACAATCGCAAATATGGAAAGAGACTTAGTGCAGGGAGATAACACAGATATTGTGACTATCTTGCACTGGAGAGCATCTGATGAAGACTCAGATGGTAACACAGGGTCAGCTTATGGCACAGTCGGTGTAACACTTGTAGGAACACCAGTACCATACGCAGATATCACAGAGACACAAGCTATTGGATGGGCTAAAGATGCACTTGGTGCAGAGCAAGTAACATCAATAGAAGATGGTATAGCTGCTCAGATAGCTGCAAAAGCAAATCCCACAACAGCAAGTGGAGTATCTTGGTAATGACTGAACAGAGCAATGTAATTACTATTGATGGTAAAGAGTATAATCAAGAAGATTTAACACAAGACCAAAACTATTTTATCAATCAGATAAAAGACTTACAGGCTAAAGGTGCAAGTTTAAGATTCCAACTTGACCAAGTAACTGTAGCTCAGAATGCTTTTACTAATTCGTTAATACAGTCCGTGAAGGGTAGCGAGGAAAATGAAACAACAGCTAGTGCAAAAGATGAAAATGCAGCCTGAACTCCAAGTACAAATGGAATTGGATGCACATGAGAAAGAGTGTGCCATCCGATACCAAACCGTCAACGATAAGCTATGTACCTTAGACAAAAGAATGTGGCGAATAGAAGCCATGTCTATGGTGGGTACGCTTGGTGTGGTAGCTTTAGTGGTTGCGATTGTGATGAAGTAGGGAGTAGACTGTGGCTATAATTGGATTTGACGGAAAAACATACCCCTCTGTTGAAGCTATGCAAAAGGCAATGCAACAACAGGATACTGATAAACTTCGTCAAATTGGGATAGATAAGGGTGCTGATGAGAAATTCTTTCAGTCTAATCAATTTCAACAGTTTTTAAAAGAAAACCCTATGATGGGGGCATATCCTGCTGTAATTAGACCTGATGCTTATGGGTTTGGAAATAGTCCTCGAACAGCTGCGATGGCTAAATATTATACAAATTATCTTACAGATACAGGTCAACAAGGTAGAATAAAAAAGAGTGCCGAACAGTTGGGTTTTGAATCATTGCCTGTATCAAAAGACAAGTTACCCAAAAGTGCTATGGATAAGCTACCACCTAATGTTCCCGATGGAATGTACAATCAAGGAGAGATGATAGCTAGACCTGCTGTGATGGCATTCGGGTATAACCCAAAGACAGGACAATTTGTAACAGCAGGTAGTGGCACTCCTGAAAATCCCGGAGACTTTGTTTTTAGAGGTAACTATGAATCATTATTTGAGATGTTCCCCGAAGCAAAAGCAAGATTTGAAGAAGGAAAAAGAATTGGATTTAGTAATCTAAAACCATTTACAAGCACAGGAAATACAAATATGGCAGAAAAAATAACAACAGACGCTCAACTCGAACAGCGTATGGCTGATTTAGCAGGTGGCTTATCCACAGGTGTTCCTCAAGTAACGGCAGTTAGACCTGAAGTAGCACAAAATGAACTTCAAGGAACTGGTAATGTAATATTAGGACAAGGAGCTACTACAGCTACAGTACAAACACCAACTCAAGCAATGCCGACTGTCCCTACAGGCACAGAGGGGGTAGGACAAATATCAGGAATAGAAAGAATTACTCCTAGTCTTACCACGATGGATACTGCCCAAATAACTCCTGCTGGTGATTACATGCAACAGGTGCAAGGCACAATAAGTCCTGAAGCCATAGCAACTGCTCAGACAGAAGAATTAGATGAACGTGGTACAATAAGATACCAAATGGGACAGCTTATGTCTGCATTAGAAGAAGGTGGTGAGATGCCACCGTGGGCATCCCCTGCTGTTAGAAAAGTGGGTGCAATCATGCAAGCTAGAGGTCTTGGTGCTTCTAGTATGGCTTCTGCAGCTATAACTCAAGCTGTTATGGAATCAGGTATTGCCATTGCTGCCCAAGATGCAAACAAATATTCAACTATTCAATTACAAAATTTAAATAACAAACAGCAGACTGCTTTAACTAATGCTGCTACCTATGCGGCAATGGACAAAGCTAATCTGTCTGCAAGACTGCAATCAGCAGTAACAAACGCACAATCACTCTTATCTGTAGACACAGCTAATCTAACTGCTCAACAACAAACAAACACACTTAACTACAATGCTCTTACTCAATCTTTGTTTAAGGATGCGGCTGAAGAGAATGCAAGAAGAGAGTTTAATGCTAAGAACGATCTACAGGTACAGGAATTCTTTGCAGAGTTAGGTTCGCAGGTAGAAACAGCCAATGCAAACAGAACCGCTGCCATAAATCAATTCAACGTTGGTGAAGCAAACGCTATGAACCAGTTCAATGCTTCCATGCAAGATGCAAGAGATAAGTTCAACTCTAACATGCAATACGCTATCGATCAATCCAACGTAAACTGGAGACGACAAGTTAACACAGCCGATACAGCTATACAAAATGAAACTAACAGAATCAATGTTCAAAACCTGTTCAACATGAATCAGTCTGCTTTGAATGCTCTGTGGCAAAAGTACAGAGATAATGCCGCTTGGAACTTTCAAAAGTCTGAGTCTGCCTTGCAAAGACAGCACGAGATTGGTATAATGGCTATGGAGTTTGCTAATTCAAAAGAGACTTATACCCAGCAACAAAAAGACAGCATCGGCGTAGGCGTAGGTAACTGGCTTGCTACTTGGGCTGCTATAAGTTAATAAAAATGAAGAGGAATTAAATAATGTCATGGTGGGATAGAATAGTTGATTGGGGAGCAGAAGCGATAGGGTATGTTGATGAAGATTTTGTTGATATAACAGGTGATGTATATCAAGGTCTTACTGCAGGAGAACAACTTGCTGGAGATGTAAAAGACGTATTTGGATTCATAGAAAAACCATTGAAAGCGTATGGTATGTTGTCAGGAACTATGCGAGAAGATGGAACAAGACAACCTTTCAAACAAACTCAAATATACAAAGCACCGAGAAGCTACAAGGGTATGTTTCCCGGAAGCGGTGGTACTCCATCATATCAAGCAAGTCAAGTCAACATGGCAGTCGGAGCTAACAATCCGAACATACAAACTGCATTAGCAGCCTTGATGAATGCTTCGTACAACACACAAATGAATAACGTAGTCAGCCAGTTTACTGTTAGTCCTACCATTGGACAAGGTAGAAAGACAGCAGTGGGTACGACCTCGCTATCACGTACTCAAAGAACGAGGACAGCTTAATGGAAGAAATGGACATGCAAGCACCTGTAGGTTCTATAGAAGCAAAAGATCCTTTTGCGGTAGCACCTCCCGGACATTCTCTAACACAAGACAATTCACGATGGGCGTGGGGTAAACCACCTCAGATAACAGATCCTGAAGAAGCTTTGGAAGTTGCAATATCGTCTCTGCAAAGACCTAAAGTACGAGATGAGATGTTCAAGCTACTCTATACAGGAGTATCTGTAGAAGTCATGGTAGAAGGCTACGTGCTACAGGCTTTCCATGATGGTAAGTTTATGCCAGACGTAGGATTACTTATTCAACCACCACTCGGTATGTATATCGCACACATGGCAGAAGAAGCAGGTATCCCATATCGCTTGTTTGAAAATGAGGATGCAGGCACAGAAGGACAGATGGATGATAAGACTTTCTTCTCTATGATGAAACAAAATAACCCACGTATGTTTGAGTTCATTAGAGAAAATGTTAACGAATCTATCAGAGAAGGTAATATGCCATCTGAACCTGAAGAGCAGAACTTTATGACGATGGATATGCCAGAGCCACGAGAAATGGAGATGCCATCTGAAGAGATGGACATGGATGATTCTCCTGAAGAAGAGCAGATAGAAACAGAAGAGGAAGCAACAATATGAGCATAGGTTTAGCATTTGTACAGGGACTCGTTGGTGGCTTTCAAAAGAACATAGAACGAGAGCAAACAGCAAGAGCTGCTGATGATCAAAGATTGGCTGGGTTACAGGACATGCTATTTCAAGGTACTATTGAAGCAGCTAAAGCGGGTAAACCTGTCCCTAAATTTTTAGGTGAAAAACTAAAACAAGCTAAAACGCAAGTAGCTAATAGACCTAGTATTGGACCTTTCGGTACAGGTATAGCAGATAGACTTGATATTGATCTTACAGGATTAGCTGGTGATATTAATAGCGTAAGTTCATTTGGTAGAGTCTATGGAACTCCTGAGACATTTCAGTTAGGTTTTAATGCTAAAGATGTCTACGATGAAAAAAATACTAGACAGTTTATAAGTGAAGCAGTTTCGCTTACCAGAAATGATCAAGGCTTAAATAGACTCAGATCTTTAAAAAAATTAAACCCTACAGCTTACGATGAATTTGTTTCAGCTATACAGTCAAGTTCAGCTTTACTTGTTGAAAAGGCTCAATTAGCCAATCCAAATAAAGATAAAAGATATCAAATAAAAGTGAGAAATGTAAAAAGAGAAGATCACCCTCTCTTCGGCATAGATAAAATATATGAAATTCAAGCAGGAGAAACGGACGAAGTTGCCAAGAAGGGTTCTGTAGATTTTACTAGAAATACAATCATATCTGCAGAAATGGCTAGATTAAAAAGAAAGGGTGAGCCTGTTCCTACTTTTATGACATTAGTTGATACAGGGGATGATACTGATCAGCGAGTTTCACTATTTTTAAAAGATAAGAGAGATGTAGAACAAGCTAAATTTATGGCTTCTAATTTCAACATAACAATGGGAGGTAATGTTTTTGATTATTGGCACAATAAACATGTAACACTTCCGGGAATGAAACCTGAAGATAAAACAAGATATTTCAAGTATTCTTTGAATGTAGGTAAAGCAATACCGAACGTTCAGAACCTAGACCCTGATAAAGATTTGTATCGTCTTTTAGCAGACGAAGAAGCAGCCTTCGATGTTTATGAAAAAATTATCAAAAATACAGACAACAAAAGTATATCGAAAATATATGCTTTATCAACTTATATGACTGGCCCAAAGAAACATCTAGATATAGCACCTCCACCTGCAGGTAGCATGTATTCTATTGTCACTAATCCTTACGATAAAGAAGAATATGCAGCTATGAAGTATTACGGTGATGATGCACAGCCATCACAAAACTTTGCATCTATGAAAGAAAAATATCTAAACGTTGATACAGTTACTAGAAACATAGGCACTCTCTACAATAAAGTAGAACAACTTAATAAAGATGCACCTGCTCCTATGATATATCAACTTTTTAAAAATAATCTAGAAGCTATATTTAGTTTAGAAGAAGGTGTTGTTGGTGCATTTGCTCGTGATATAGTTTCTTTTAAAAACGATGATGAAGATGAAAATAGATTTAATGATAAAGAATTGACATCTGGATATCTAAAAGAACTAGCCTACAGAGGAAACTCTAGTAGAAGTGAAGAAGTAGCTCAAATACAAGCGTTAAGAATAACTCTCGCATTTCAAATGGCTCGTGCAGCAGATCCATCAGGACGGTTATCTAACCAAGATATTGAACAACAAATGGCTAAACTAGGAGGTAATTTAACTACACCAACGGCTATGTTAGGAGCTTTGAGAGTTACCCTTAGAGAATTTGAAGAACAAAAACAAAAACTAGACCTTCTTATAAAGTTTGGTCAAGGTTCAGATCCTGCAACTGATTCTGATTTTAAATTAATAGATGCAGTCATAGCTCACGATGCTCTCAGAGAAAACCATATGAGATTTAAGAATTTAGGATCAGATAGAACAACTTCTCAAGGTTTACTTAACCCTGACGCAACTTACCTAGATAATGGTAACACTGTAAGCAGGTATCAATTGTCTATGGATGGTAAATTTTATTTAGATCAAGTGACTTTGGATAGGATACCAGTAGATAAATTTAAAAAAAAAATATAGGTAAATAATGGCTGACATAATTACAGATAATATAAAACCTCAAGTTGACGCTGCAACAGGTGGAGGTAAAAAATTATCCCTAGAGGATGATTACCGAATGGGTAAAGATACTGGTGTTTTTATTTACGATGAAAATAAAGCTAGATACCAACGAGAAAAAAATCCACAGCCTGTTAAAGATTTAGGTAAAGAGATTGTAAAACAAGTTCTTGCTAAAAAGTCAGACACTCCGCAAGAAGGAGAATTAGAGGGTCAAGAAACTCGATTTGTAGAAGATACAGAAGCAGTTACCAAGCCTATAATAAGAGCTACAGGAGAAGGGGAAGTAAAAGACCCCATATTAGGTGTTACTCCTGCGTATAAACAGCTAGGTATAACTAGAGATCCAGAAGAAGGAGGTCTTGCTGATACAAAAACTTTTGATACTTTTGTTACTACATTATCAAAAACGGCTGAAAAAGATATAGAGAAACAATCAGCAGGCATAACTATGTCTGATCTTGTTGACTCTTTGACTGTTGGAACTCCTAAAGATAATAATCTTAAAGAATTACCAACTAATGTTTTTGAAAAAAGTCAAGTGGCGTTGGAGATAATAGCACATCCAAACACAAATAGTAGTGCAAAACAAAAAGCACAAAAACAATTAGAATTTGCATTAGAACTTGTAAACGCAAAAAAGGCATCAGCAGACAAAGACGTTAAAATACCTTTTACTAGGGAAGGAAAGTTTGCTCCCTCAGAAGAAGCTTTAATTGATCCCACTCTCTATACTCAACAAGAAGCTTATCAAAAGGGAAGAAAAAGTCTTGCAAAATTAATAGATGGGTCGTTTGAAAAAGCATTCCCTGACAACCCAAAACTTGCTTACAAAGTTGAGCAGTCAATAATAGACAATATATCTACAGGTCAGTTTTGGAATACCACTATGGAAAATACTCTTGAGATACCAAGAGCAGTAGGTTTAAGTGGTGTCGATTTTCTTAGAGAAACAATACGCTACGGTAGCGTGGCATTGTACGACAAAATTTTTAATGGTAAAGATATATCCGCATCAAACGCTGAGACTTACGACGAGAGAGTTGCAATGTCAGCCGAGTGGAAAAAGACAGCCGAGAAGTACCTTAATCTCACATCTTTAGCCACTGACATGAATAATATGATTCATAAAGATTTTGAACTACAGCTTAAAAATAAACAGATAAGCCAAGAAGAATACGATGATTTAGCTTTCTTCAAGTCAATCACTCCTGATGGAAAAGAAACTAAATCAAAAAGAGTTTTTGTATCAGAAGGACAAGCTCAGAATATACTATTAGAATCCATAGATCAACTCAGTAAGCCTGAAACTTTTATGATGATATTTGCTGAGAATATGTCAGGAATATATGGGTTTGCAAAAAACAGAGCCAAATCCGCTGCCAAGTACAAAAATGAAACACTACCTGCATTAGTAAAAGAAAAAAATATTGAACAAATTAAACTAGGTAATTTGCGATACACAGGTATGTCTGATATTGAAGCGGCTAGAGCTATGAAATCAGATGGTGTAATAAAAAAATTAGATGAAAAATTAATACAAGAAGCTCTGCAGTTAGAGAAAGTCGATAATCAATTTTCTAAAATGGTTAAAGAAAAGTCTAAATTAGGACAACAGTTAAAGGATATGGAACGAGCAGGCATATCCAAGAACGACATAAACTACATCAAAACTCAAAACGAATATAATTCTATAAAAGGTAAGGTATTTAGAAATGCCGCCATGCAAAGAACAAAGCCAGTGCTTAAAGGGTCTTTTGAAATAGCTGTACCTACAAGTTTAGCACAATACGCATTTACTGAAATGTTTGCGTCTAAACCGGGGGAAGATGGTCTTACTTTTTATGATGCTCAAGCTTTAGGGGCTGTGACTCACATGGTCGCTTTAGGAGCGAAGAATGTTACAGGATTACAATTCTTTAGTCCGTATTTCTACGGTGAAAAGTTAATAGTTAATCCTACAAAATATTTTATAAATCAGGCAGGAAATATAAAAGCTGCATTAGCCGACACATTAGAAGCAGGGGCAACAGCAATAGGTGTTCCCGGAGCTATAGGTATGCTTAGAAGTGCAGATATGAAAGCTTACAACGAGATGGTGTTTAAGACAAGGGGAAGTTACCTCACTCCATCTGAACGATCAGGTATGAAATATATCTTTAGAATAGCTAGGGAGCTTGATGACGATAACTTGAATAAAATGCTACAAGCTTCTAAAAGAAACGTGGAGTTAGACGAAAGAGTAGCTGCTGGTTGGGGTAAAGACACAGAAGAATATAAAATTATTCGAGAGATAACAAGAACCCCATTTGCTACATCTTCAGGACTAAGTTGGCTCAAAAGTGCAGAAGCTTTGAACAATGGCGTCTTAGATGTCAGAGATTTGAAAGATGGTAATACCTTAAATAATCTAATAGCCATACAAGAAGCTAAAGAGCAACAGTTAACTTTAGTAACAAGATCTTTGGAGAGATTTAAGGAGTTGATAGCCGACAAAGTTAACATAGATAATACAGAAGCTGTTAATCAATTCATAAAAAAGTACGAAGATTTAATAGCAAACGAAACTAAAGATATGATTAATAAACGCAGTGCTTTGAAAGAGAAGATAACTGATTTAAAAGAAATTGTCTTTACCGATCCTGATGTTCCAGTTAGCACTGCTTTATCTAAAAACTTGAATGATGCAGGGACTGAGCTTCGTATGAAGTTAGACAAAACTTTATCACGAGGTGAAGCACTTGAAAAAGAAGCACAAGAGAATTTTGAACTTCTCAGTGAAAGAGCAAAAATAGTAAAAAGTAATATGGGAGATGCTAAACACGGTAACAGAGCTGCTATCCTTATGGAAGAAGTTATGGAGTCTTGGGTTGAGTACTACCATGCAAAAGGTAAAGTAGGGTACAAGGCAGTAGATGATTTAGCACAGAAGGAAGGTAGAACGATAGATATATCTAGCTTGTTTGTTAAGTTGAAAAACTTTGATGATACGAGTAGTCCTTTAACTAGATTCTTTTCTAGAAATGGTCAGTTCTTCAATAGCTCTTTAAACAAAAGATTAAGAACAACTTTAAACATAATGGCCGCAAGATCTTTAAAAGGCATGAAAGAAACAACCTTAAAGAAGCTAAGAGATATGGCAACAACTGAAGGAAGTAAACACTTTATAAATAAAGATGCAGACGATTTAGATATAGCTCTATATTGGACTGAAAAAGGCAATCTAAAAGCCTTTAACGCATTACCAAGTGAAGTAGAAGATTTGTATGCAGCTTTTAGAGATTACGGTTACAGAAGATTTTCAGCTAATCCACAGCTATCTACAGACTATCTGAATCAAGCAGATGAGATTAGAAACTTAATCTTAGAACAATCTAAAGGTCATTATGATATGTTTGTAAGAGCAGCAAAAATATACAAAGATGAAGTCTTTGATAGACAGGACGGATTAGGTCCTTTAACTGATTTCTTAAAATCAAAGACAGGTAGAACCACTGAAGCCGCTAAAGAAAAAAGAAGTATTCTGTACAAGAACAATTACGGCAAGGTAACTCCTAGAAATTTGTTTAATCCTTTTATAAAAAAAGTAGAATCTTATATTAGATCGGGTAGTTCTAACGATATGGGCGACATACAAGATGAATTTTCAAATATAGTAAGACAAATGTCTGAGAATGTAAATGGAGTTCCTACTTTTAATTTAGATAGTAAACAGGGAAGATTAAGATTTGAAACTATTCAAACAGCTATATCTCAAAACATATATGCTGAGTGGGGGCAGAAAGTTGTGGATAGTGCTAATAAGCTACAAGACGTAAAAATTAAAAAACAACTTCTTAATAACATGGGGGGTTATGATTTTAAAACTCTCAACGTAGATAGACTTCAAGAATTATCTAACAGTGTGCAAGTTAATGTTATAGAAAATGGTAAGTCACGACCTGTAAGTTTAATAGACTTTTCAAAATTAATAAACGATCAAAAAGACATTGTAAAAGTTATGGAAACTTCTCAAGAGTTAAGAGATAAATACAGAGTTTTTAAGGAAACTGGAAATGAGAGAATAAAAAACATAGCTGGAGAAGTTATGGAGAATATTAACTTACGAAATGAAACTATCGAGAAGTTAAGAAAGCTAACAGCATTAGATGAAGATTCTTTTCTTAATGCGGTAATCAAAGGTAAATACACTAAGGATAGCATAGATCTTTTAAGACAACAGTCAATTAAAGAAGGCATAAAAGAAAAAGATTTTAATGAAGCTATAGCATACATGCTCACAAATGGCATAATAAATTCAGGAAAATTAGTTAATGTACCTAATAACTTTTTAACTGGTTTTGATGGATTACCCAAACCACTGAAAGGTTTTGCTAGTCCTGAAGATATGTTAGCAAACTTACGTAATGATAATATAAAACCCCTACTAGGTGAAATACTAGGCGATAATCACGTAGCTTTCCTAGATGACATTGCGGAATATTTACAAAGAGAGAAAGCTGCTCAAGTAGATATAGATAGGCTCACTGGTCTTACAAGACCTATGGGTACAAATGAAGTAATAAGTAGGGCATTTAACATAGCAAGAGGTATGGTTAGTCCTACCTATGTAGGTGCTGAATTAGCATTCAGATTAGCAAGTAATGCTAACATAGATATGATTAAGATGGCGGCCAAAGATCCTTATGCCGCTGAACTTATGGCAAAGATGATGCAGTTTCCAGAACAAATAACAAAGTTAGAGCTAAATACTTTTACAAGATTAGCTACTGATTTTGTTTTAACAGAGTATGCTAGATTGGATCTTGTTATTCCAGATTATTACTACGACCCTCAAGCATCAGACACATTAAATTAACTAAGGAGAATACCCAATGAAGACTTACTACAACGGACCACGTAAAGGCATGATGTACGGTGGTGGTGCTACCATGAGAAAGCCTATGATGTATGGTGGCATGGCTAAGAAAGGCAAGAACATGCAAATGGGTGGCATGATGGATGAGAAGAAAATAAAGCCTAATGCTAACCCATCAAACATGATGATGAGTTCAAATATGGGCATGGGAATGATGTATGGTGGTCAAGCCAAGCTAGACATGAATAAGAACAACAAGATAGATAAAGAAGACTTCAAGATGATGAGGAAGAAGAAGTAGGTTTATCTCTTTTCCTAAGTATCTTACGTCCTCTGAAGAAAACAACTGTATTGATAGTGGTGTTGATAGTTATGGCAACAACGAGCCAAGCTTCCCACCACTGCATCAAACATACCTACCTGATTTGTCCATGACCTCTTGTGCCATAGACTTCATGTACTTTATTAATTGAGTTACCTTAGTTGTACCCTCGTACATGGGAAGACCTAAATTCATGGTCTTCTCAAATTCATTTGGATCTACTGCATCGTAGAATATCTCAACATTTCCGTCCTTATTAAGAAACGCTTCTAGTGAGAATAGTTTCGCTTTTACCTTTGATTTCATCGATCGGCTCTAATTCACTTATAGGTAAGTTATAACAATCAGCTTTAAACGTAAAGCCGTTGCTCGGATCTACTTGACCTTTCTTATATCGAGTAGCTTTAGCATAGTATTCTTGTTTACTGATGCTACCTAGTATCCAAGCCTTACTGAGATCAGTCAGTATCCTTACGAATACATAGCTATCACAGTCTTGTTTCGTACCATGAGATGCAACCGAGCAATCATAATTAGACTGTGGCTTAGTGTTACAACGTTTAGTCTTAACGTCGATACGATTCCCATCTTTCACTAAATCATAGTTATATGTATTTGCTTCAGTTGCCCCAATGATATCAGCTACGATTACCTCGCCTATCGCACCTACAACGTTACTAGTGCCACCTGTAATACTTCCCTGCAAAATGCCTACAGTAGAAGCTTTTTCCCTCGCATGACGCATGTAATCTTCGCTGATTGATACTTCGATCATTAGTTTGCACCTAAATCTACGATTTCGCAGGCATCTGCAGTGCAAGCCAATTCACGAGTACCGCTCGTATTGTCTTCCTTTTCATACATAGAGAACTTAGTCCAGTCGAGTGACTTAGGCACACGCCCATTCCATTCGAGATATTCATCCGCATCTATGTCCTGATAAGGAGCTTGTTGGTACGTATGATCGGCAAATGGTAAGAACGATACACCTGACGCTATATCAAAGTTATCGTACAACCACGCACCAACTTCCATCCACTCATCTTCCTTTACAGAAATAGTCACAGATGGTTTGTGTTCGCACCAATTAAGTGCATAGACTTTCCATAATTCTAGTTGTTCTATTGCACTCATCTCTGTTCTAGTGATAGCACCACTAGGAGATTTCATAGGAAAAGAAAACACAGTAACACTGTCAGGCTTCATAACATCAGGCTCTGCAGGGATACCCTCTTCTTTCATAAATTGTGTTAAGGGATCTTTGTTATCCCCACGTACTGTTCTAATGTAGTATGGATTGTGTCTAGCATGAATACCTGAAGCAGAGTCAGTCAATTGAGACACAGTACCACTTGGCTTGACACAAGTAATAGACGTGCTTCTAGGTATACCTATAGCATCTGCATATTCTCTGTTTGTCTTTATTGCCACTTCTTTCATATCTTGTAACCAAACCTTTGAATCAATTGTCTTGGACAACACATAATGATCCATGATACCAGTTAATGACACACCAAGCAAGCGTTCTTCTTCAGTATTTGTTTTCCATATCTTACGTAGGTACTTCAGATCTGTAAGAGTAGATTGAAATGTACCCAGTATTGTAGCAACACGTACCTTTGACCTAAGTGATATCAAATCATCGTTCTCTCGTACAACCACTTCAGATAAGTTACAGAACTGATAAGGTCGAAGTATGATCTCACTACATGGGTTTGTACCCCACATGTAACCTGTCTGTCTTCTACCACTCTTAGATACTTGGTTGTCTGCGGCCTTACGATTAAACATGCCACGCTCGCCTGATTTAGACTCGTACAGAGCTAACCATTCTCTCATGTAGGTTTCCATAGCAGGCTTTTCTTTGTAAGCTACAGAGTTATTTGCTAACGCTCTCTGACCATGATTGTTCCACCACTCACCTGATTTAGCGTGAGCCATTTGATCATCGTTCAGATTAGATAGGCTGATCAGTGCAGATCGTCTAACACCACCTACAACAACAACCTCACCTACCTTGCACATAATATCGTGGCATTCGATAGGATAAAGTTTTCTACCCTTTGCCCCTTTAAATTTGTCAATGGTGAACTTAAATAAGTTAACAAGGGGATCAGGACCTGACGCCCTACCACCCATAACTTTCAATCTTGCACCTGCAGGTCGTACCTTTGATACATCCCACTTAGGTATCATTCCTGAATAAAGTAAAGCCACAAGCTCACGATATGATTTTGCCCACCCTGCTTTACTATCTTCCACAACAATAACAACATCAGACTCTTGCATATTCTCACTGATTACAGGTAGCTTATCTACATTCTCTCTTTCGACAGAGAATCCTACACCTGTACCACACATAAGAATGTACATAGCTTCATCAAATGA
>Ga0208019_1001125_pt1 | contig 14293 bp, 23 predicted proteins | sample CB_VirMetaG_5_FD_184540 | JGI IMG/M metagenome (GOLD analysis project Ga0208019, IMG submission 184540) | Freshwater to marine saline gradient viral communities from Chesapeake Bay - CB_1508_1D Viral MetaG (SPAdes) (version 4) | ecosystem: Environmental > Aquatic > Marine > Coastal | place: USA...
AGAGGTAGAAAAAGTTTAGAAGAAAGACAGAGACCTGTTTTAAAAACTGAAAAAAAATCAATTATATTATTTTTTGATTAACGCAGTATACCTTCGGTTTAAGAAGACCAAAACCAGCCTCCATTAGTAGTCGCTAAATTCTCGCCCTTTTTTAATTTGCTTTCTATTTGACTTAATTTTGCTACTTCTACTCTAATTTCACTAACAGCAGATTTTAGTGAACGGATTTCTTCTATAATTTGTTGTAATAATTGTCTGTTATTATTCTCTGGCATTATATTTTTTATATTATACAAATTTTATAATTTCGTAATTTCTATTTTAGGTGAAAATTTAAATTGTAAATATTTTTTCTTTTCTTTCCTCGTATTTAAATCTGCAACCTGTTGATAAGTCATATCTAATTCTTTTGCCAATTGTTTAAGAGTAGGCACATTAATATTTAAAATATCTACACGAGGGTTATCGTGATATATTCTGCAGTTATACATACTACTGATAATTATTATAAAGCAATCTTTAAATATAGTTGTTTAAATCCCAAAAAGGGATAAACTGCGTTAAAGAACAATTGATTGATGTAAAACACAATTCTTTAAAATTCCTCGTGGCAAAATTAATCCGTGAAACCAATTAGAGATTATCGGTGCTTCTACATCAAGCACAAAAGCAATATCTTTAATTGTTTTAAATTCCATTATTTTAAAGATTTCAGTTTTGTCTTCATTCTCAAATAAATATAAAATCCAATTATTCTTTTTCATTATATAATATAAGATATTTATTTATTATTATTCTAAATAGACCAAAGGTAGAGGGCAGTATGCTACGCTAATTTAGATAATAACCCCTTAATATACACGCGGGAAAAGACCCTCCCGCATAAATATAGTTAACAGTGCCTGATGTTCTCGCCATAGGATTAATCGTATAACTTGTCCCAACTGATAATCCACTTAAATACCACGTTTGACTCACGGGTAATTTATCAGTTTCATCAGTGTAATTCATAGTTCGGTTTGTGCTTCTGCTACCTGTGGCGACCCCTCCTCCATCTGCGGTTGCCCCTATACTCCACTCCACTAACTTATTATCTCCTAATTGTATATACATATACTTATTACCTGTTATACTAAAATTATAAATTAATAACTCTATACAACAACTCGTTGATTGTGCGGTAAAACTATTTTTAAGATTACCACTAAATATCTCTGTGTGAATTGTAGTTAAAGCATCGCTGTCAGCGGATAAGGGGTCATAAACATCGTGTAAGAAATAAGGACTAACTATATTTGTGCTACTTAATAAATTAAAATAAGTCATAGGAGTTTGATATCCTGCTGCTGGATAGTTATTACCAGTTAGAGAAGTTCCACCTGCCGAAGGAGTAGAAGTCATAGTAATACTATCTATGCTTGTTAAACTTGCATTAAGATTAATTGTTCTTGCAGATGAACCATCAAAAGTAGTGCCAGATGAAAAACTTAAATTAGTTCCTGCACTTAAGGCATTCGGCACTTTCTGCACTTCCATAGTGCCGGCATTAAAATCTATTGTATCTTCATCTATGTTTGCTTCTATTGTTGTTCCTCCTATGACTATACCATCTCCTGCTGTGTATTCAGTATTCACTAAATTAATTGTTAAAGGTGCCGAACCATTAAAAGTCCCTGTTGCATAACCTGTAAAAGTTAAATCATTAGGCACTTTAATGACTTCTAATTGATTGCCCGATCCTCCACCTGAATCTCTTATAGTTTGATTATCAGTTTTAGTCTGTATATTATTACTCCCTGAAATTTGTATACCATTCCCTGCAGTATAAGTTGTATCTACTGAATTTAAAGTATCTGCAATACTGCCATCAAAAGAAGGATTACCTGATAATAATGATACATTACTGCCCATAGTAAGTGGATTTATTGTGCCTGTATGAATATCCCATCTTGCAGGTGCATTAGGCCCACCTGATACTAATGCTTGTCCTGCAGTGCCAGAGTTTAAAGTATTCCCTAATCTTATTTCACCTGAATTATCAATACTCGTAAAGGCACCTTTTCTAAGACCTGTTATACTGCCCATTATTACTTACTATTATATTTATTTAAATTTATAAACTCGTAATTTTCAGTCTGAATTTTATTTTGTTTATTTTTTACTGAAATTTGTGAAGCACTTCCTTCTTCTCTAAAACTTGCAGGATAATTATAATATTGTTTGATACCGATATTGCCCATCATAATATCAATTGCTTTGTATCTGTTTTCACTATAAATTCTATTGAGAATGTGTAATGCAATTTGCCACTTTGGCACAATATAAGCAAGTGTTCCTAATATTCTTAAATTATCTGGACATAAATTTATACCGACCTGATGCTTTATTTCAGGAGGTTTACTATCCATCATCTTTTTATTATAAACAAATCCACCTACATAAGTAATGCTATCTTGTGGATATTCTTTTGGCAATTCATTCACTTGTATTGCATCATCTTCTATAATTAAAACATCATCTAATTTATTTTCTACTATGTGCTCCAATAATGTAGTATGACTTAACCAACAAGCACATCTTGCAAGGTGTGCATCTTTTCCAAAATTATACCGACTAACCATCTTACTGCAAATATAATCAGGCACTTCCTCTCTACCAGTCGCTTTCCATCTTGTAAAATTCTTGTCCTTAAACTTATTCCTCCTTTCTGTTGCAGTATCCAAGTTTATGTAAAATACTTTCATAATATTCTTGTATAGATATTTTTAATTTATCACAAAAACTTACTCTGCTCTCGCTTGCTTCATTGCATTCATCAAAAATTGCATCAAGAATTTCTACCTGTTGCTTTAATTGCTCTATCTCAATTTTAATTAAATCCATTATATATTTTATATAATTATTTTTTGATGCTTATTTAAACTTTAAAAAGTTTAAATTACTTAAATTTTTTTCTACAATAATGCATAAAGATGGAAGATTTAGATGAAAAGACATTAGCAGAATTAAAAGCAAAGGCAATAGAAAGAGGAGGAGATGACGACGTATCTACTAATGAAATAGATGAAGATTTAAAAGATACTGCAAGCGACTCCGAAGGTGCAGAGGAAATTATAATCCCCAACGAAACAGAGGAAATTATAATCCCCGAAGAAAAACCTGTGAAAGATGTAAAGAAACCTAAAAGGCAACGTAGTGAAAAACAGATAGCGGCCTTTGAGAAAGCAAGACTTAAAAGGGCAGAAAATTTAAAGATTAAAAAACAAATAGAAGCAGAAAAAAAGGCAGAAATACAGGAAGAAAAGCAACAAGTAAAATTAGAAGTTAAAAAGAGATTAGAGAAAAAACAAGCAACTGAAATTACTGAAACTCCCTTACATAATCCTACAAGACCTAAGGATGTTCACAGGTTTGCAGGAGATATATATGATTCACCAGAACAACCTTATCAAAGAGTAGTAAATAATTATTATTACTATGGCACTGCAGGACCACCAACACCATCAGGTGCAATGCAGTGGCAAGACCCCCAGCAACACGCACAAGAATATTATGAACCCCCCTCGGTTTCGGCAAGACCTAAACCTCGTAAGCAAAAAATAAAACCACCTCCCGAACCCGAAACAGAAGAAGAATATTCTGATGTAGATGAACCACAATCTTATAAAGAATTGCAAAATTATGAACAAGAAGAAATTATATATCAACCTCCACCTAATAATGGCCTCAAATTTAGATTTGCTTAAAAAAAAATAATTATATATTATAATGACTACTCGCTTTAAAGAAATAGAATATGATAAACCTATTAATATCTCTAAATACGAATTCACCTGTGATGATATTGATGATAGTATTCCTAAACCTCTGCCACAAAGAGGAGGATTCGCTATGTTAATTATAGGCAAGCCAGGAATGGGCAAAACAACATTAATATTATCATTAATCTGTAAACAGGGCAAGGCATTCAATCGTAAGTTTGATAGAGTATATTTATGGAGCCCATCTTTAATAACTATGAAAGATGACCCTTTTGAGCTTATCCCTGATGACCAAAAATTTGAGGAAGCGACTTTTGATAATATTACAGGCGTATTAGAAGAAATTAAAGATAGTGGAGATAAAGTGCTTTTTGTGCTTGATGATGTTATTGCAGATATTCGTGGCAAAGGTAAAGGTGCAATAGAAAATTTAATACAAAAGATATTTTTTAATAGACGGCATCTTGCAGGGGCAGGAGGTTCTGTCTCCATAATTGCCACATCCCAAGCATACAATAAAATTGATACCAAACTCCGTAAAACTGCCTCGCACATAATTTTCTACAAGAATTTGCATAAGAAAGAAACAGAATCGCTTTTTGATGAAGTGATTTTATTACCCAAAAAAGAATATATAGATACATTAAGATACGTATTTAATAAAAAGCACGATTTTTTATTCGTGGATACAACTGCAGACCCTGATAAGATGTTGCATAAAAATTTTAATCAGTTGCACATTACATCGCCTAATATAAGTGAAGATTTATTTTGTTAATGGCACTAAACTAATCTCTTCTATCTAATTGTTTTTCTAAAATTTCCACGTGTTCTTTATACCATCCTAATTCATTCTTCATATCTTGCCATTCTTTCAGTAATTTGTTTTCACCCTGAACTAAATATGAATATTGCATAATATCACAATTTTTTAATAATTCATTCTCTTCTTTTAATTTTTCTATTTGTTCTTGTTGTGCAGATATGATATCGCCATTCCGTTCATTATCTTCTGCCCAGTTTCTATTGATTTCATCATTCTCATAAGATAGTTCATCAATAGTTTCCCTTAATTGTTTGTTGACACTCATTATTATCTTGTTTTTATAACAAACCTATCTTTTAAATAGAAATCAAATTTTATAAACTTCTAATTAAGAACTCTGTTCTTCTTTTGCCCATTCCTTCCAATATTCCTGCTTCTTACGAATTTTCACAACTAATGCATCGTTTTCTGCTTTGAGAATATTATAATTCCTCGCGAGTTGTGTTTTATTTTTCCAAATATCAAGTTCCTTTTCTAAATCTACGATTTTTGCCTGTAATTCTTTCTTCGTTAATTTATCACTCATTATAATTATATAAAACAAAATTATTTTTAAATTTAAACACGCACCCTAAAAGGGTGCAGTCCACCCTAAAGGGTTTTGATTTATCTATTTGCAACGAGATGTTTATAATGAATTGTTTTATGTTCATAACATCCCCACTTTTGCCAATATTGTAATTGTTCTTCATCTGTAATAGTTCGCCAAGTTTTACGCTGCATCATATTCTTATAATAAATTTCTATGAATTTTCCTTTACACCCTCCTTTATGTGGCAGATTATTTAGTATATCAATAAGATTTTCTTTTGTAATTAAATATGCTCTTTCACTCCATCCGTGTGTTTTTATTAATTCTTGTGAATCATCTATTACATTAAACCAATGATTACATCTTAATCTATTTTCTCTGAAATACAATATTTTGCATTCATTAAAATCTGCTTTTGTTTCTAAAACCTTTTCTAAATTAAAATCATCTAATAATACATCATCCTGAATTATCAACAGGTTTTTAGCGACCCCTCCCTCTTCGCTTGCATAATTTTCGTTTATGAATTTTTCTAATATTTTTCTGTAATAAATACATTCATCATATTCTATAATTATAAAATCTGTATAATGTTTCCTTAACCGCTTTTTGTATTTTATATATTTTTCATAATGAGTTTTTAATTTTCCATCAGGTGCACCATCTAAAAGAATATATTTTTTATCAAAATTATGATTACTTACAGAACTAATTACTCTATCTATATAATCTTCGTTTTTAGTTATCGCTGCAACAACTATTAAATCAACCATTATATCGCAGATTACCTTCGGTATAAAATTAGATTAGGAATTTTTTTTATTAAAATAACTTATAATGAGTGTATATACACCACGACCTTTACCTGATAATATTGAGGAATGGAGTGATGAAATAGAAGATCTTTTAAGTGAATGGGGCGAGATTAGTATGTGTTATGCCTATCTGCATAATTTCTCTACAAGAAAATATAAAAAGAAATATCATCATCTACAAGTGCCTATAATTATTTTATCAACTCTTACAGGCACTGCAAATTTTGCCGCCGATAGTTATGTTCCAGATAATTATAAACAAGGTTTTAGTGCAGCGGTCGGTTCATTAAATATTTTTGCAGGGATTATGGGCACCTTACTTGCTTTTTTAAAATATGCAGAAATTTATGAAGGTCATAGAATAGCGGCATTATCGTGGAGCAAATTAAGTAGAACTATTGAGATAGAATTATCATTACAAGATGCCAAAAGAAAACCTTGTAGAGATTTCTTAAAAGTATGCCGTAGCGAATACGATAATTTATTAGAAAGTTCCCCTAATATAGATTTAGATATCATACAGATGTTTAATAAAAAGTTTGAGGACAAATATCCTAATGTGCGCAAACCAATTATCTGCAACGGCCTTAAAGAAATTAAACCTTATAAAAATCCTTATTCTACCGAAGCAAGTCGCACTAAATCAGAGATGGAAATTAGAGAAATACAATCTGCAGAAGAAATACAATCTGCAGAAGAACCTTAATTATCTTCTGTAATCTCTTGTAAATCTGCAACAGGAATTAAATAATGCTTAATGCAATTAGTCCCCGTGAATCTGCACTGAAATTCACTATCCTCTAATAATTCATACTGAAACATCTTATCTGTAAATACGAATATAAAATATACTTTATAACCTTCATCTATTTTATGATAACCTTCTGTAATTTTATTTGCAGTAATAATAGTATCAGTATATTTATCTGATGGAATTTTTCTCCCTTTAACTTCTACGATAATTTTTTTATCATCATCTTTAAAATCTAAAATATCATAAATATCATTCTCGTTTCTTTTAAAATTGCAATCAAATAATTTGTTTGCAATAGGTAATACTTCATCCTCAATTTTTCGGCCGTAATTCCATAATTCTTCGTTAAACTTAAAAGGCATCTAATAAATATATTTCTTTGATAGGAATTTATTATTTTGTTTAAACTTATTATAATGGCCGATAATATATTTGATGCAGAAAGAAATAGAAGAATACAACACTTACAACAGCAATCTGCTAGCAATGTAATAAGACTAAATCCTAATTTAAGAAGTGTGCTTTCTCGTTATGAAGATGCAGAATTGAGTAGATTAAAATTATTAGAATTACAAAGATTAAGAAATAAAAAAATTACTGCAGGTGAAAAGGCACTACTTAAAGGAATAGTTAAAGGTCGCAGAGCAGGGGGTCGTGGAAAAAAGCAGAAAGAAACTAAACCTGCAGAACCACAGAAATCTCAAACACAGATAGAAGTAGAAGCAGAAGAAAGACGTAGAAAATTAGCACAACAAGATAGATTTTTAGAATTAGAAGATTTTCGTCAGCAAAGAGAATTTATAGCGAATGAAAGAAGATTACAATTAGGTGATTTACGAAGGCAAACAGAATTTATTTCAGGTCAAAATAGAATAGCGGCAGACCAGCAAATTGCACAATATAATCAAGGACAAGCAAATATTAGAGCAGGTCAAAGGGAGCAATTAGAACAAAGAAAATTAGAAGCACAAATACGAGATGTTCGGGAAAGAGTTGCAAGAGATGACGCTTATAGACACGCACAATTACAAAACCAACAACAATTAGCATTAGAACAATTAGCAGCACAAAGATTAGAAAATACTCAAAGAGCAGAAAATGAAAGATTTAAAATACAAAATCAAAGGGCAGTAGATGCAGAAAGGGCAATAACAGATAGAGAAAGAGAGCAAACATTACAGGCTACACTTGATTTAGTAAATAGAACACAAGAAGCACAAGAACTGCCAACAGGTAGAGGATTAGTAGAAGATGTAGATTCATTAAGTGGCACTATCCAACCAGTAGATACTTCTTTAAAAGTAGAACCTGAACCCGAAACAAATTTAAGTTCTCAACTTGTATCAACAAAACCAAGTTTACAAAGAGAAGACACTTTAAGGAAATTTGAGAGGAGAGGTTTAGACGACCCCCTTGTAGAAGGACAACGAACACCAGGCACTCTCAGAGAAAATCCAAAACCAAAGGTTAAACCAGAAGGAGCAACTGAGGCAGAAATTTTAAGTGAATTAGGTAGTTCCTCAACAAATACATCATTACATAGCGAAGAAACTGCACCAGCAACAACTCTCAAAGAAACAGGCGTATATCAACCAAAAATTAAAACATTAAGAGAAGTCAGAGAAGATAATCCTGTGGAAGATATTAGAGATTAAAAATATTTTATTTATATTATGAAACTCGTAATTAAAAAATCAAACAAAGATAAAAGATTAATGGCAATATTTTCTGATAAAGATAAAAAAGATAAAATAGTTCACTTCGGTCAAAAAAATCCAAAAATAGGCACTTATATTGACCACGGCAGAAAAGATATTCGTAAAGCATACATAGCAAGGCACGAGGTTAATGAAAAACAATTTTATAACGACCCCCTCAGGGCAGCAACTTTATCAAGATTTATTTTATGGGGCAATAATACAACACTAAAAAAGAATATAGAAGATTATAAAAATAAATTTAATTTAGAATAATATAAATAATGGGCAGTTCTCCAGCGTTAATTCAGGAACACGATAAAGTAGCAATAGCAAGACACATCGCTAAAAATAGTGTCCCTGTCGGTTTAGGGGGGGTAGCGGAAGCAGTAGTAGACCACGCACTAAAAAAAGCGGGGGCAGTAGGCGGACAAAAAAAACAAAACTTTAAATTTTCTTCTCACTTAAAAGGGCGTCTCCGCTACTAAAAAAGAATATAGATGATTATAAAAAAATTTAATTTAGAATAATATAAATAATGGCAAAAGATAAAGTTATTGAGAAGGCATTAAAAGAAGGTCTACTTACTCAAAAACAATATGATAAACTTCCTGATAAATTATTATTAGGAATCGCTAAAAGTAAGATGAGTAAAGGTAAGAAGAAATACGGCACAAAAGAAGAAAGGCATAAATTAGGTAAACAGGCACATAAGGCAGGAAGACCAAAAAAAGGCAGCAAAGTAGAAGTTGCCAAATAAGTTTAATTAAATTTAATTTTTTTTATTTGTTCTTTATATATGGATTATCAGTCAAAGAACGAACTTAAAAAAGCAACTAATATTTTAATCGCTTCTAATGATTATCGTTTTAATTATCAATTCACTAAAAATACAGAAAATTTAGAAAGAATTTTTGAGAGTGGAGATACTCCTATAATGATTCCTATGTCTTCTTATGATTATTCAGTTAAAGTTGATGAAGGTAATGATTTAGAATTGCCTAAATTATGTCCTTTATCTTTGGCAAGTTGCAAAAATAATTTAGAAGATTTAGAAGCATTCTACGCTGCAAAGTTTCCACGACTTCCTAATGAATATCACGGAATTTTAGCGAGATATAGTTCAGGTAATATTATAACAAAAAAAGAAGTTAAAAATACTATTAAGAAATCTAAAAAGAAAGATAGGGATCTTCCAGTAGGATTTAGTATCGCTAAAAAGAATATTTCATTAAATTTTGACTAAAGGCCAAACTAAAAGTTTGCCAGTTGGCAATGCCTACTGAAAAAAATATTAAATAAATTATATAATGTTTGGCAGTTTCGGTAGAAAAAATAAATCATTCGGTAAAAATTATGGCAAAAAAGATACAAGTAAATTTAAAAAAGGTATTGTTGCAGGTGGATTAATTTTAGCTGCAGGTGCAGGTATTTATGCATCAAAAGGAGATAAAGAAACTCATCAAGAAATAGAATATCCATTAGTTGCAAGTGAAGCAGGTGAAGGTTTAGGACATCAGGCGGCACAAGTGGAAAGACAAGAATTAGTAGGTCTAAAAGTAGGTGAACAATCTGCACCACCACCTGCAATAGATTTAGCAGCTGCAGAAGCGGCATTAGCACCACAAGTCCCTGATAAAAAGAAAAAAGTAGCGGCAGGATTAAATTTAGCAGCGGATGTAGTTAGAGGTGATGTCGGTAAAGTTAAGGCAGTTAAAAAAGGTATAGATATTGCCAGAGGTGAAGGAGAAGCGGCATCAACTAAATCACTGGAAGAACAAATCAAGGCAGCAGAAAAGAATGCAAAAAAAGGTAAAACTAAAATATCTCGTGAAAGTGTAGGGGTCGGTTTAGCACCTATGATAGGCCCAGTTGCACCACCAGAATTTTTTGATGATGAAGAAACAAAGAAAAACAAAAAACAAAAAGTCGCTGGATTTTTTGCAAAACCCTTTAAAAGAGGTTAAAAAACTAAAAGTTTATTAATTAAAATTTTTTTATTTAATTCATTATAAAAATAAATAATGGAAGATATGGCACGAGGAATTCCTAAAAGTATTGATTATAATGATGTTCTTCCAGTTGCAGTTCCTGCTGTTGCACGTCGTCGCCGATTTTATCCACAGGGCGGAGCATCAGGATTTAATGCACTGGGCACTCGTGAAATTCGTATAGAAATCGGTTCAGTAAATAGTCTTCTTGATGTTCAGCATTCTTATTTAGAGATGTTTGCAGAGAATAGGTCAGCGCAGACTGTAGGATTTGATATAGGCGGTGGGCACGTGCTTTTTGATGAGGTAAGAGTAGAACAGGCGGGTCGCGTTTTAGCACGTGAACAAGAACACAACCGCCTACACGCAGGTATCTTATCTGTTGCACAAACTAATACTGATGGGCAGTTATCTGAAAGTATCGGACAACAGCAAAGAGGTCTTAACGCTGCAGGTGCTGCCGGCAAGATTGCACCTGAGCCAATCGGTCAAGCAGGAGATGTATATGTTTGTCTTCGTCATAACAGTGCGAATGATATGGCTGCAGGTCAATCTGTTCGTATTTGTATGATGATGCCAACAGGTTTATTTACACAAGATAAATTACTCCCCCTGCCTCTTATTTCCCAGAGCAATCCCCTTACTATTGTATTAGTTATGACAAGTTCGGTGAATGTAGGGGCGTGGAGTGCTGCGGGTATCGGTGTCGGTGATATCCAGTTAAATCGTGTCAATTATGTAGCACAATTAATAGAAGTCGGTGGAGATGTTATCAATCAGTTAAGAATGATGCAACAGATGGGCGGAGGTCAGTTAACTATCTCAGGGCAGGATATAGAACATTCTACTGATGTATTGCCTAATGGCACACAAGGAGAAATCCCTATTAGAATTCCAGCAAGAAAAAGGAGTATTAAATCTTTACTCTTTCAGATTAATAGTCAAGATTATACTCAGGGTGGAGTTGGCATAGGTGTGGAACAGGTTTATAGTTTATCTTCGGGTGGCAATGCAAATATGGATTCTTTTCAGATGAAAGTAGGTTCAGTAGTTTATCCGCCTCAACCTGTTGCCTGCTGGGGTGATGTAGGCCGAGCTGCAGCTGCAAATAGGCCCCTTCCACAGGAAGAAAGAGGCGAATGTGTAATGGAACTTGCAAAGGCTCTCGGTTCATTAGGATTTACAAATCCAACAGGTCGTTTATCAAGTATTACTTATGGCGTCAATACACCTCAGGCAATTGCAGCGGCAGGTGTTGCACTATTAACAGATGGAGATAATGGAGATGGTGCAGGTAATACATTAACCCCTCAGTCTAATCAGGTGCAATCTGTATGTCCTTTCGGTTTAGATTTACAGAGTTTCCAGCATACTGCTATTGAGAGTGGTCTTGACTCTGAAACTATGGCATTAGAAACTACTTTACTCATTAGCGTATCTGCAGCTGCAGGCACGGGGCAGGAGGATAAAGTTGTTCATTGCTATTTAGTATTTGACCAGCACTATTACTTTAATGCCGATGGCACAATAACGTTCTCAAATTAAAATTAAAATAAGGGTTCAGTATAAATTTAATGGATTTAGATTTAGAAAATATTTTAGAAATTAATGAAATTAGAAAATTAATTTCACATAAAAAAAATTTATTAATATTTTTTGATGAATTGATTAAAGTTAAAAATATAAATTTACAAGATGATGAAAGTTTTTATTCTGATACTGATAGCGATTATAGTTATGATTCATCTAATCTTTCGGAATAAACTTTAATCCATAATTTCTATTCTGTTTTGATTTTATTTCTTCGTAATCTATCTTTTTTGTATGTTCGTTAATACTATGATTTTTAATGAATTCATAATGAAATTTCGCGTGATACTCGTGTGATTTATGTGTCGTTGACCTTTTGAGAAAATCATCAGAAGTTTTACCATCTATAAATACTAATTTACCCTCCATCTCTAAAATTTTAACCATTAACGAAATATAATGAAATCTTTCATCGTATCCTTTTCCATCGGTTTTATCACCTTCACACTGATAAACACTTTTCTTATTCCCACCACCATCTTTACCTGATGTATTTTTATCATACATAACAGAATTAAAACATAGATTTGTATATCCCTTATGAATATACTCCATTGAGATTAAATTATCTTCTTGATGCTTATATCTAAAACGAAGGTCGGGGTCTGTTTTTAACAACATAGATGAATAACACTTCCCATTCTTAACGATACAAGTTCTATAATTATTTTCTGTAATATCAGGATTAAAATTATGTGAAACTGCTCCTACATTATCATAAAGGTCTACATAGTCCTCTATGTGTGTGAAAACTACCGATGATTTTATATCATTCTTTTTCGCTTCATAAAGACGTTTATATTCTTTAATGTTATCATCTAACATCCATACCCTTTCATAACCCCTTTCTAATCCCCAATCAAGAATAAAATTCCTCGCGGGAGTAGAACCCATCTTTGTCCCCTGAATACCCTTCGGAATAATAACAAGTTCACAAAATTCAGGATTATACCACTTTTCATAATCATCTTTTTCCTCTTCACCACAGAAGATATAATGAAATACTTTCATCTCATTAAGAGTTTTATGAGTTCGTCCGTAAACATTCGCTCTTTGATATGAAACTACACATACAGGATATTTAGTTTTTCGTTCGGTTTCAGAAATCCAAGTTCCCCTAACTGATGAAGGATAACAATTTACTGAATATGTTAATCCAGATTTTCCTCCACCCTTTTTAGGAGTAAATCCGATACTTTTAATTTTATCAAATACATCTTTATAATTACTTAATCTACAAATTATATTCGTGTGAAACCAAATAACATCTCCAAATCTATTATCATAAGGAATCATATCAAAATCATATATATCAACATTATCACTATTCTTTTGATTAGGTCTTTTCATAAAATTAAGTTCTTCTGAAAATACTTCTTTAAATTTTTCGTGTAATTCTTCTGGACATCTAATTTTAAAAGCAACTAATTGTTTACGAAGTTCTTTATTTTTGTATTCATTACGAGTAATAGTTTCATCATAGTAATAAGTATTCTCAATTACTTCCATCTTAATTATGTTTTATTTACAAACTAATGCTTTAAATCAATTTTTTAATGAGTTTTGATGATTTACGAACAATTAATTGTTCCCTTTTATAAAGGGTTCAGTATAATCTGCTACAAAAAAAATTAATCTAATCTAAACTGAATGATTTAATGTCTATGCACTATCTACTCGCAGGCTCTCCGCCACCATCATATACTCCGAAGAATTCTAATGACCTTGTATTAAGAATAGGAGTTCTTATATACGTAATTCCAGATTTACACGCCCCTCGCCCACTTCCAAGTTTGTGTAAGTCTGGCGGAGGTATCGTCATTCCCTCTTGCCAAGCGAAGAAACATTCATCATCATCTTCATCAACGTTCATTGCACCATTCAGAACATCGTTAGATGCCTCGGCCACCCAACCCCAGCATTCAAGGAAGTCCTCATCTTCGTAATCTCTGAGTGCATAAAATTCATTCCAATTTTGATGGGCAAAATCCACCACCTTTCTACATATACCACGGAACTCATCCACAACCCCTATGTAGTTTTGTTTCTGCCGAGCAATATGAACCTCGTGCCCGATTTTTTCCATAAGGTCTAATTGACTGAGTGCAAAGTGTGTAGTAATCTCTGCCCTCATCTCTTCCTCGCTTAGACGAGGCACACCGAGTTGATGTAGAACCTGTTGTGCTTCGGTAAGTGTCAATGCCATAGTGAACCCTTTTTTGTCAGTTGAGGAGTATTTTTAAGGATGAAATCAAATGTGTGAACTCTAACGACAAATTTGTCGGTCAAAGTGAAGGATTGTTGTTTTGATTTAAATTATATTTATG